>Ga0315901_10009760_pt1 | contig 11009 bp, 9 predicted proteins | sample LakEriMetagenome_10_FD_203761 | JGI IMG/M metagenome (GOLD analysis project Ga0315901, IMG submission 203761) | Freshwater fungal communities from buoy surface, Lake Erie, Ohio, United States - Buoy 2 MA116 | ecosystem: Environmental > Aquatic > Freshwater > Lake | place: USA: Lake Erie, Ohio...
AATTCCCATAATTCCTATTAAATGATTATCTAAATCATATAAACCAACCATACATAATGATTTTGTTTTAAATTGGGAAGTTAGTACATCTACTCCAAATGTGTTTTCTTCAGTTTCTGCATTTAGTATTTCGATTTCACCTTTTTGAAAAACTTGAGATAAAGCTTTGCTAAATAAAGAAACTGGGATGTTTTGGAATATTGTTTGGATTGGGGGTAAGGCGGGGTTATATTTTTCAAAGAATATAGAGAATTTTTGGATGGATTTTCCTGTAGGGTAAAAATATCCTCCATTATGAAATTGAGCTACCCATATACGATCACATTGAAGTTCTTCCATTAGGTCATCTAATTGGTGGTCAATTAAATTGGAAGTTTCAAGAGCATCAGCCATAGGGAAATTTTTATCTTTTTTTTCCATTTTTAATTTAACCCAGTTAACTATGATAGGCCCAATTACAGCAGTAATCAAAGCAATAAGTATCGTTAGTATGATATAAGTTGAACTAATAGTTGTTGCCATTATTTTTTTAGTGAAGTTAAATATTTAATTATTTCATCTAGGGATTCTTGGGCGCGTTTTTTATCAATATTACCTACCCATTTTTCAATATCTCCAGCTTCTGTTATAAAATTATTATTAGTTTCTAAAAGAAGGTTTTCAATATATTTGATTCGATCATTTATATGTTCGTCAATTTCTTGATTAAATGTTTGTTTACAATAATCTTCCCATTTGCCCTCTATTTTTAAACGAGTTTCAAATTTAGTTCTACAATCTAAACAACAATTATATGATTTATAATAAAATGAGTCTAATTGCTTATCCATAATTTGTTTACATTCAGGGCAAAATAAAGGAACAGCTGCTTTTTTAAAGTTATCTAATTTAGTAACATTTTCTTTTATACCATCACGTATGGTCCATTTTTTACCATTTTCTTCCCAAATATCTCCTTCTTTATGATCTTCTTTAGATACCCCATTATAACCAACCCCAATAGTTGTTTTATCACCATATTTTCCTTTTACAAGGTTACGAAGACGTTCTACATCTCGTTTTTGAAATTCTTTTTTTAAAACATTATTACTCATAACTATTGTTTTCTAGGATTTAATGAATCTGTCCACTCTCTAAAGATTATGTTTCCTTTTTTGTAGGCTTCTTCTTCAATTTGTTTTAGGTATTCATCTTCATTTATATTAGTTGTTTTGATTTTTTTATTACCTATTTTACCATCACATTTTTGTTCATGGTGAATCATTTCATGAGCAAATGAACGCATAATGTCTTTAGGGTGTCTGTTTAATGTGTAAAGGACAAGTAAATTGTTGTCAGGTTGGTAATATGCTGTTTTCCCAAAAAAATCATTTGCGTTTTCAATATCATTATCTATGAATTTGACCCTAGGTAAAGGACGAATATTCATCCCTTTCTCTAACATATATTCAGTAAGTGATTTAATTAATGGAGGGTAATTAAATTTACTAGGTTCAGCATATATTTCATTTAATAAATGAGATAATTTTGTCATGATTATACATATCAGATCTCTCTTTTAACATTAGTTCTAAATTCAGTAAATGCTGGAGAATGGTTAGGGTTTTCTAAGTCAAATATGGTTTTTACAGTTTGAAATAAATTTAAGTCTTCTTCATAAGTGCGAGTAGACTCAACTACTTCCCATCCTTTACCTTGCATTTTATCTTTTTTAGGGCCTCTTTTAGCTGATTTAAGCCATAAAATGCCACGGTGGTCTATTTTTTTACCAAAGCATTCTTCATAACATTTCCCATAAACTGCTGTTTGGAAATCATATGTAGTATGTAAATGATTAGATGTTTTAATATCTAACACCCATCTTTTACCTTCAATTTCAACTACTAAATCACAAGTACCTGCTACTTTCCATTCATCTGAAAATAGGTGTACTTCTGTTTCTATAAGGATAGGTTTAAAAGTTTCCCAAAATTCAACGAAACGTAAAAACATTTGCCAAATATTAATATCATATTTAGGGTCGCCTGAAGGGGATAAGAAATTTAGTTCTTCATTATTTAAGTAAGATTCACATAAATTATGTACTTGGGTTCCTTCTTCAGCTGCTTTTCTAACAATGTAATCGGCATTATTTCCTACTTGTTTTAACCAATCTTCAAAATGTTTTCCTTTAGGGTAATATTGTAAAATATATGTTATAGAAGGATAATATTCTCCATTTCTTAAATAATATCTAGAATCAGGAAGTGTAATTTGTTTAGAATCTTCAGAAATCTGAAGTACACGTTGGTATTGTTTTTTAATAATCATATAATTGATAGTTTTTTTTCCATTAAATTATATTGTGTTAATGGGTTTACATTTTGTATTAATTTAGTAAAATTTTCAAAACCCATTTCACTTGGATCTTTTCCTTGCATTTCTACAAGATAAACTTCTTTTCCAATATCTAAAAGATGTTCACAAAAGCCAAGTGCTTGTTTAACAGCATCCGTATCTAACGCAATGTATATTTTTTGTACTTTAGAAGTAACAATTTTTTTCATTAAATTAGATTGAATATTTTTTCCAAATAATGGTATAGCATTTCGTTTTATTGCTATTGCATCAAATGGTCCTTCACATAGTATAATAGGTAAGTCCCAATTAATAAATAATTCAAACGGTGTTATATCACGAGACACATCAGGATTACGGTATTTAATAAAAGGATCCTTTTCAAATGATCTTGCGGTAAAATAATTTAATTTACCATTACCATCATATGATGGTACAATTATCATATTATTATATTGGCCTGAATCGCAATACCCAATATTGTATTTTAGGATATCTTGTTTAGTAATGTTTCTTTTTTTAAGGTATTTTAAAGCGTGTTTTGCTATAACGTCTTTATTATTAGTAAAAGTTTTAAATTCTTTAGGTAATTTGAGTAAGTTTTGGTTAGTTTCTCCTATATTTTCTAAAGAAACATTTTTTACAAGTTTACTCAATTCTTGAAAATAACTTGTATCAACTTGAATTTGCTTAAATAAACTTTTAACTGTTTTACCTTTTTTACCACAAGCCCAACATGCCCAAGGATTATTTCCTTCTTTATTTTCAGTAAAATTAACTTCAAGTTTTGGTTTATGATGATGACAAAAAGGACATGTGTATGCTTGGTTTCCTCTTGCTGTTCGTTTTCCTGTTCCTAAAGCAGAATTTACTAAATTAACTAATAGTTCATTTACCATGAATGTAAGATACAATCTTATCCTTAAATAATAAAATCTTTTGTAAAAAATTTACCAAGAATATTATCATTTACCCATTCATTAGAATTTTCTAAAACACCTAATTGAAATAAATACTTACATTCATAATATGTTAAAAGTTTTTTGTTAGGAGCTAAACATATTATTTTACGATAAAAATCTTTTTGTTTTCCTTGTTTTATAAGTTCAACTATAGGTTTAGCAGAACCATAATATGTCTTCCAATCTGATTCTTTTTGGATTATAGTTGTAGTGGGTTTTCTCCCTCTGCCAGTTTGTTCAGCTAATTCTTTTTTAGTTAATTTTTTTTTAACATTATGATATAATGCTTTTTTACCTAAATATGACTTATTTGAAGGTTTATGTATTGTAATATAAATAAAACCATACGTCCCTTCAGGAAAATCTTCAATAGATTCTATCCATTTATCATTATAAAACCAATTTGACATAAATTAAAATTATATTAAGTAGCGTTAAATTGAATTGCATCTAATATACTAAATCCTCCTCCACTAGTTAATGTTAATGAATCCATATAATGAGTTATTGTCCATCTACTAGCACTAGTATATACTAAATTAATTACAGGAGCAGTACCATTATTTACCGTAGTTATAGAACCACCTGTACCTGACCCTGTAATTCCACATCTTATTTGGCCTGAGTCGTAATCTAAAGTAAATGAGTTGCTTACAACATCTCTTACAATTATTTGGAGTTTATCGCCTACTGTTCCTGATTGAATATCATAAGTAACTGCACCTACACCTGTATATCCAACAATTACTCCTACGTCTGTTCCTGTTGGGATAGTATATGCTTGTGTAGTTGAAGTGTACCAAGTTGTTCCACCACTGCTTATATTACTAGAAGTCCACACTGTACTTACTGCTCCTGCTATAGAGCTAGAAATAGCTAGTACTTGTCCTGCTGAGCCCGATCCTGCTGGTAGGATGAATTCCCAAGCTGGGTCAGGGGATGAAGCTAATACGGGAGCTGAGATTCTAATTTGGTCATCTCCGCTATCATCTGCTAGTCTAATGAATTGGGTGTAAATATTTTGCCAATGTCTAGTTCCAGAACCTAAATTTAAAGTTCTATTCCCACTAGGTAATATAGTCCTCCCAGCAGTTATTTCAATACCAGTATTTGAATTAACATTAAATATAGATCCTACATCAAAAGAACCTGTTATACCTAACGATCCAGTAATAAGAGCAGATCCTGTGTAGGGGAATGTTAGGTTAGTAGTATATGAAGCTGTTAAAGCATGAGATGCTGTTATTGCTACAGAAGAAGTTACATTTAATGTGTCAGTAACAGCATTATAAGAGAATGTTGTTTTATCAATGTAAGGTTGGTTATTTGTAACTTGGCCAAGTACAAATACAGGATAATAAGTTGTTCCTGTATTGATATTTGTAATGTTAAGACTAGAAGCAGTCATTGCAAAAGAAGATGTTCCTGCAAATTGGCTAGTATTTGAACCGGTATAATTATTAAATGAGGATGTTGTAATAAATGATCCTGTGCTTACAGTAGAGTCAATTTTGATATTAATTCTATTATTAGGGATATCTTGAGTTGCAGTAATTATGTTACTTGTACTACTAGTAAAGTTAAGTTTTGCTGTGCTTCCTATTACAGTGTTATCATCTAAAATATCTATTGTAGCTGTGTTTGTTTGAGGGCCAAATCCGGATTGGAATTTAATATCATCATAGTATATATTAACAGCCGCAGGAAGTGGAGAATCTGCAATATATTCATAAAGGTATAATCTTAATGAAGTAATTGTTGTTAAAGTGGGAGCTGAAGTAAAAGCTGATAATGGTATTGTTACTAATTGCCATGTTCCTACTTGGGTTCTATTTAATCCCCATTGGTCTAGGTTAACGTTGCCTAAATATGTAGTTCCATTCATTAAAGAAACAATAGGTCTTCTTCCATTACTATTGCCATCTAATGTTGCAAAATTTACTGGTAGGTAAACTCTCATAGAAAGGACAGCAAATGCGCTCCTTGAAATTGGTGATGGTGCGGTAAATCTTACATATCTGTTTGTCCAATCCATTACTCTAGATGTTATTTGTAAACAAGATGTCCCATCAAATGGAGTAGGTACGGGGCCAGTAAATGAAAAACTAGCTGTAGGACCAGCGGGGCCAGTTCCTACAACGGAAGATATCCAGTCAGGAGATGATCCTTCTCTATAAACATATTCATTAACTATACTAGGAGTTGTTACTCCTTGAGCAACAAATACATATTGTATTAAAACTTGATTAGGTTCAGGGATTGGTACAACTGGGTTAATGGCAGGTGTTCCTGTAATGACGGAAATGGTTTCTGTATCGTCTACTACAATTGCATCAAATCTATCAAAGCTTGGGTCTCCATTAGCAAGAGTTACACTGGTGCCTGGTGTATCGTATAAAACATTATTTATTACATAACTTAAATCAGTAACATTAAATATCATTCCTGTATTTGACCAAGATGCTCCTCCTGAAAGTAATACGTTTCCTGTGTAAGTAGGTGTAGTGCTAAGGGCATATGATGCTGTTAAAGCATATGATGAAGTTAGTTGATTTATTACTCCTGGTTCACCGTTTATAGAGCCAGTCATATTAAATGAGCCTGAAAGTGATATATCATATGCTGTTAAGCCTGTAAAAGCATCGATTGATTGAGTGATATGGTATGCTTCAACAATACCCCCATTTTCTATTCCAGTCTTATTTAAAGTATTTGCCATTTTTATTATAAATATTATAAATCCAAATTAACTAATATAGTTGTATCTGTTATTGTAGATACAGGTAAAGGTTGAGCTAATTTAGCTACTGCTATTAGTTCTTTATTATTATTATATAATCCTACTGTTGTTACATAAGGTGAAAAAAATGAACCAGTTGCAAAATCGTATAAAACCCCACTATCATAGCTACCTGAAAGTAAAGTTGGGTTTTGGGAAAAATTAAATTCATTTTGTCTTAAGGTACATTTATATTGAGATTCATATATTGTAATGGTACTTTCAAAAGAGCAGGTTAAATTTGGTGTAGTTATAAAATTATTAATAAAAGCTTCATCAGAAACCCCATATGATCCAGTTCCATAAATTATATAACCATACCCATCTTGACCAGGGATACCATCACTAGTTAAAATAATTAACCCATGTTCATATATTACATCTCCTACTTTTAATGAGTTATATAATATATTTCCTAAACCATCATCTTGTAAAGTTATGCTTCCTGATGTTAAAGTTACTGATTTAGGTTTTAAGTACTCACCAAATAAATTTGAAGGTATAGATATTACTCCAATTATTTCTCCTGATCCTGTTGGGATATATCTATAAGTTGGTAAAGTAGTAGAAAGATAATTATAATAATTAGGAGTATAAACAGGACCAGTAATAGTGCCATCATTATTAAATGAAGCAGTACCAACTAATGATCCTGAAGGGTTTGTTAGATAATTAGAATAATAAAGTTCTTTAATAGAGTGGTAAATTAAAGCTTTATCTTGAATATTTATTTGCCCAGTAGGATTTGAGCCTGATACCCAATATTGAGATGTTATGTTTTCCCCAATGTATCTGTCAATGTTAACGTTTGAAGATGTTAACTCTGAGTCTCCTTTAAATGTAAAAGATTTGTTTACTTCAAAAGGTGAAATTACAGTATCTGTGGCTAAAAATGGTTTGAAGACACTCATTCATCTTAAAAATCTAATTTTACTCTAATCAAAGCTTCTTTAGTAAAATCTTTTAATAATGGTCTAGACATTTTAGCAACAGCTAATAAATCATTATTATCATTATACATTCCTATGGTTGTAATATAAACTTGAGGATGATTAATAAATTCATCATATATTACTTCACCTGTAGAACCTGATATAAATGAAGGGTTTTCTGAGTAATTAAATTCACTATTTCTAGCCCTTACAAATACATAATCTGAGGTAATAGTTTCTTGGGAGTTAAGTTGAAAAGAAAGACCTCCACTTATAGCATTGTATAATTTTTGGGTATTTAGTCCATCAGAATCCGATGATCTACTAGGTTCAAGGGCAATAGATTGAGATAAAGCATATGGATTTAATATAATAGTACCTAAATCGGGAAAAACTAAACCATAAGATCCTGATCCTGCTACATATCCACTATTAGGTGCGTTTTCATATGTGCCATTAGAGCCTGAAATAAGTTGAAATACTCTAGTAGCTCCTAAAAATGTATTAACTAATACGTCTGATGAGTTGTCTGTTAAGTTAATGGTTTGACCATTAGAGCCAGAAAGTTTTAAATTAAGAGACCCAGGAAGAAGAGATTGTTTATATCTTGCTCTTTCAAGAGATATTACCCAAAAATGAGAACCTGTTATAGAATTAGTTCCATCTCCAAAAACAAAACTAGCATTTTCATCTTCTAATATTAAAGAACGATATTGCCCATACATGGTTTTTGTATATGAATTTCCAGGAACAATTGGATTATAAAGTTCACTTCCACTTCCTAATGAATCAGCATATACTATATCAAATTGAATTTCTTGATCAGCAGAAGATGTTTGATAAACACTTATGTAGTAATTACCTGCTGAGCTAGCTACTTGAGCTGAGGAAGTGTAGAATTCTGTTAAGGTAGGGTTATTTGTAGACCATAATGGGGCAGTGATTGAATCACTACTTACTACAAAATCTTGGGCGTCAAATGCTTTAAATGCCATTTATATTATATTTAAACGTTTGTTTTTACAATTGTAACAGGAATAGTTAAACGAGCTCCACTATCTAAACCAACAAATGTTAATGTTGCTGCTAATTGAGAATTACTTCCAAATAAAGTATTTACAGTTGTTGCTCTTAAATTAATTTGAGTTCCAATTACTGTTTGAGATACATTTATTCCTAATGTAGCAGTAGATGTAGGGGCAGTTGTATTAGTTGAATTTATACCAATACCATTAAAAGTACTCATTAATCTTACATCAGAGATAGTACATGAATATCCACTAGTTTCAAATGATTGATTATTACCTAAATAATTTAATGTTTGAGGAGTAATAGCTAAAGATGCTCCTTGTTTTAAAGTAATAGCAGAATAACCTAAATCTAATACAGGTAATTTAGCTGTCCCACGAGGTAAAGTAGCTAATTTATACTTCATTATTTGAGTTTCAATAGGAAATGCTTCTAACAAGGGCATACCTTCAATAGCTTCACCATAAAATGAAGACCCAGAAGGATGAAACGGGTTATATAATGTATAATCTATTTCATCATCAGCTAAAGCAAATTGAGTAATTCTAAAAGAACCATCATTTCTAGCTAAAAGTTCTCTTCCTTTATTTGTTAATATAGCATCAACTGTTATTACTTGATTATTTAGATATCCCATATTTTTTATTATTTAACATATTATACTAATAAATATTACCCAATCAAACCTTTTTCAGTAAGAAGTTTAACATACTCATCAACACTTTTATCTAATTCAGGAATTATATATTCAGGTGTTATAATAAATGAATTAGGGTATGCAGCTCCTTCAGGTCTATATCCTTCAAATATTATTTGAGAAGAATCTTCTACATATCTTCTAATTAAAAAATGATCTAAATTAAATACATTTGCACTAGCACTTGTTGGTAGATTTTGACTAAAATGAACTTCAATTGAACCAGTTTCAAAAATTCTTCCTTCTCCATCCTCAGCAGGGCCAAATATTTTTTTTACAGCATATGTAAAATCTTCTCTACCTTCAAATCTAAATTCATCACCATATTTAATTGACCAAGGTAAAGTTACAGGATTAAAACCTGATCCTGTTATATCAGACATTTTAATAGTAGGATCTCCATAAAAATTAGATAATGTAAGTTGAGATGAAGTAATAATGTATGGATAATTATTTGGGTCAGGCCAACCCCATATAGTATTGTATCCTGATGAACTAACTGGAGAAGGGTAAGCTGGGTATTGAGAAACTTTTAAGCTAATGAATCCAATATTAGCAGGGTTTACACTTCCTTGGGCAAAAAATACTCCAAAATATGTATCTCCTGCTACTAAATCAGAATTTGGTATTGTTTTTTCAACATATGGTTTTAAATAAGTAGTTCCTCCTGGAGGGGTAATTTGGTAAGGTATATTTGAAGGGTTTGAATTGGATAAATCTAAAATAATTTCTTCTACTAAATTAAAAGGACTTATTGAGTTTTTATAAATTTGAAAATAAACATCTGTTCCTGGAGCAGGGAATGTAGTAATACGTCCTGATAATTTAAAAGTTAAATTACATCCATCTTGAATAGTTGCATTTTGAACAGTATAGCCATATAATGGAAGACCAGAATTAGGGACATTTACTGGTAAATTATTAACTGTTAATGGGAGTGTAAAGTATGTATTAAGTGATGGAGTATAGTAAGTGCTAGGGCTTAAATAGGTTTGAGATTTATCAGCTGATACTCCCCCATTACTTAGATCAAAATCCACCAATTGTATAGATCCTGAAAATGTAGCATTTGGGGCATTTCCTATTTGGGTGTATAGGATAGGTTCTATTCTATATCCCCCTCTAATTATGTTTCTATATTGGTTTCCTGTTCCTCCTCCTCCTGATGTGCCTGTAATAGAACTGTATTTAAATCTTTCTCCTGTTTGGAAATTTTGTTGGGTAATTCCTGTAGGGAGGGAATTTTCAGAGAGGTTAGGAGTAATGATATTTCCATTAATATCAATCAAGTATTTAATTCTAAATACAGAAGCATTCATTCTTTCAGGGGCCCAACTACCATCCATATAACCATACGCAACATATGCTTTTAAACTTTCAACTGTAGGTATTTTTCCAAATGTGCCAGTATCACCAAGTGTCCAGGAATTTAATTTTTGAGAAGTAGATTTTGAACCTTCATAACGTATTATAGTATGACGTTTTGAAGTATAATTTGAGTCAGGAATAGATGCTTTAGTAGCACTTCCACTAATAATTAAATTAAAATTTGAAGGATTCAATATACCAGGAGTATAATCTACATCCATATAATAAGAATTTTTTCTAGGACTTTCAGCATTATTTAATAAAGCATTTTCGTCACTATTATAAAAATTAGGAGAGATAATATAAGGCTCAAAAATTGTAGGAGAACAACTTGAAGTTGAAGGCCCATAAAAAGTGTCTAAAATATAATTATTCCATAATTGGTACAAATAAAATTCAGCATTATTTACTGTTACAGTATATATTGAAAATATTCCATCTCTTTTTACTCTAAAATAATATTTATCATCTTGTATAGGGTATAAAGATGCAGAAAATGTATAATTGTTAGTAATATTAGTATCAAGAGGGAATGATTGAATAGGAGTTATTACTCCATTTCTAAGTAATACAAATTCACTTCCTGAGGTGATAATACTAGGTGTAGGGTCATTTGATGTTATAGAAAGAGAAGCTGTAATTAATATGGGTACATTAGGAGTGTTTTCAAAAGTTAATATTCCTGATGATGTGTTAAAGTAAGGGGTTCCGTAATGGGGTAAATTGGTTCCAATTTGGGTTGTATTCCAATTAGTGATAGTTTTTATTTGTCCTACACTTAGGTTGTATGGGGATGTTATAGAAGAAGAAATAGTATAATCAAATACTTGATTATCATGCGGGTCAGCAATAGAACCTATCGCTGTTAAAATATCCCAAGGCCTATTAGTTTGATATAAATAATA
>Ga0315901_10009762_pt1 | contig 11008 bp, 12 predicted proteins | sample LakEriMetagenome_10_FD_203761 | JGI IMG/M metagenome (GOLD analysis project Ga0315901, IMG submission 203761) | Freshwater fungal communities from buoy surface, Lake Erie, Ohio, United States - Buoy 2 MA116 | ecosystem: Environmental > Aquatic > Freshwater > Lake | place: USA: Lake Erie, Ohio...
GCTGGAGCACCTGTGCCATCGAGCGGCCCGACGAGAGCATAGCGTCGGCGTCGCGGAGCTTGTTGATGACCTGCTCTTGGGTGTGTCGAGTCCGTTTCATCGAGAGTCTCCAGAGCCCAGCCTCGGCCCATCCGGACTCCCAGGGCGGACGGATCATGGTTCGGGTGCAGCGCAAGCGCCGGCGCAAGCCTAGTCGCCTCGCTTAACCCGCTCCCATTCCGACTTCAGTATCTTCTGTGCCTCCGCCACGACTCGATCGGTGGCTTCGTCTATTTCCTTGGCATTGCCTACTCGGCGGTTGATGGATTTGCGTGCGGTGTTGCTCGCCTTGGACATCAGTTTGACCAGGTCTTGATGCCGCGGCTCATTCGGATTAAGCAACAGTTTGACGACTTCTTCTCTGAGCGCGAGCTCGCCATGCATTGCTATCGCTTGCTCAACGCTAATCGCCCCTGCGGAAAGCGCGGACGGGACATGCTTGACCTGGTGTACGAACCCGGCAATCTCATCTCGGAGCCGATTGATCCATTGCTGCCTATTGGCGGAAACGACGGAAGCCTTGATCTGTGCCTTCGCGACCCATACCGTGACGAACGGGCCAACGATCACTGCGACGAGCGCGGTAACTGAGCTGACGAGCGCGTAATCGATGCTCATACAATCCATAGTTGAAGGCGTGGACGTGTCGGCTCATCTATCAGGCCGCACTCTGAAATTGCTGCGGCGCATGGGTCCGCTCGAGGATACTGCGCCATAACAGCTCTGACAACGGTGATTGGCGTTGAACCAGGCGTTAGACGTGCCGATGATGCGCTGCGCAGTTTTCCGCAACCCCCATGCGGGACTCGCAGCCCAAACGCGCTTCAACATCAGGAATCCACCACAGAGGACGCCGCTGTGGGCAAACCGAGGTCGGTGGGCCAGCGGGCGTCGACGAATGGGAGCGCCACGAAGCGTGCCTATCGGCTAGCGACTGCGTAACCGTTACCATCCTCCGATCCGAGGGGCTTGCGGGTTCCCTGGGTACTCTTTCGCCTCCCCGGGGCTCGAGATGTCGAGCTCCTTCTCGGCGATCAGGCCCTTGCTTCGCCCGTTCTCGACCTCGAGTTCCTTCAGCCGCTTCGCCTCCGCCGACATCATGCCGCCGCACTGGTTGCGCCAGCGGTGGAAGGTCTGCTCGCTCACGCCGGGGTTCTGGAGCATCTGCGCCGCCGGGCGGCCCAACTAGAGCATGGCGTCGGCCTCGCGAAGCTTGTTCATGGCCTGCTCACGTGTCTGTCGTGTCCGTTTCATCGAGAGTCTCCAGGGTCCAGCCGGGTCCAGTCGTGACTCTCATGACGGATGGATCAGTTTTCGGGGGGAGGTCATACGGCGCGAAGCGCTGTCAGCCGTACGCTGTCGTCATGGTGCTCTTCGCGTGGGAGTTCATTCTTCATCTTCGAATGCACTCAGAGCTCGCAGGTCTTCGAGCGTATGGTCCATCACCAGTCGCCCCATCACAGGCAACCAGCGCTTCTCGTCGTCGAGCAGATTTCGGGCCGCGGAAAGCACCGCTGCGCGGTCAACCAGCGTCGCAAGCTCGGGGCTTCGGCCGAGCGCGACCGCAGCTCGGCGGTGCCGGACACCACCGGCGGCGAGCATCTTCGCGGCTGGCGTGGGGACACCGAAACGCAGGTGCTCGGGGAAGTCGGCAACGGCTTGCGCCAGTTCGCGGTTGCTCGCCTCCAGCAGCTTCTTGAGCAGCCCGACGCCCTGTTCGACGGCGACCTGTAGGACGTAGCTGATCACCCGGGCGTGAACACCAAGCATCGTGTCGATGTCGACGCCCGCTCGTCGAGCCAACTCGACCAACGGCTGGCCGTCGATCCATGCCTCCAATACCCGAGTGAAGTCCGACCGCGACGGCGGCGCATCCCGGTATGCCTCCTTGACCGCTTCAGCGACCTCCGGGAGGTTCCATGCCCACGTCAGCAGTGCCTCCGCTAGCTCCGGATCTGTTGCGGCCTCGACGTCATCCCATCGCTCCCGCATGGGCAGCAGCTTCGCTTCCACGGAGTCGAGCATGCGCGCCCGCGTACCTGTCTCTCGGATCCAGCCGAGTCGCCCAGCCCCCTTGATTGCGGCCACCCGTTGAGCTCGCAGCTCAAAGACCTGCTTCATCAGCGCGGTGGTCGCTGGCTCCGCCTGGCGAGCCGCAAAGGTCTGGCTCGACAGCTCCCCGGCGATCCGAACCAGCTCGTCCTCCCCAAGCTCTTCGGCGGCGAGGTCGATGAGCGTCGCATCAATGCCGTCGATCAGCGTGTGAAGCTTGGTGTCCCTCTCCAGGATGTCGTTCGTTAGGGTGATGCTTTGCTGGCTGAGCGCCGTCTGCAAGCGGCCCATCAGCTCCAGAAGTGCCCCAGAAACGCGCTCACCCGGTTGCTGCTGAGCCACGGGGACTACGATTGGCCATTGTTCAGGGTTGGCGCAGATGACGAGGCCCTTGGTGGTTGCTCCAGCTCGTCCCGCTCGTCCGACGAGGTTCTTGATGTCGCGCGCGAGCAGGTTCTCTGCGGCCCCGTCTGGGCCGCGACGTTGAACGGAGTACAAAACCAACGTCCTGATCGGCAAGTTGACGCCTTCGGCAAGCGTGCTCGTGCAGATCGCCAGTCGAACGTCCTCGTTTCGAACCAAGGCTTCAACGATCTCCCTGCTTTCCTGCGGAATATCTCCGTGATGCAGAACGGCGCCCGCTGCCAGTGCTCGCGTTCCGACCCATGAATCGCCGTACTCGAGGGTGAAGTACTCGACCGCAGCCCGGAGCTTCGCGGCGTCTTTAACGAACTTAATCGGAGTTGGCATTGGCAGCGGGTTTGCCAACTGGGCCAGAAGCTCGTCCGCGAGCCCTACGGCTCCCTGGTGGCCGCGCTTGTTGGCCGCAAACACGGCAACCGCCCCCATCGACAGCGCCTTTCGTGCCGAGGCGATGGCGTGGGTCTTCACGGAGTTGAACGGGTATGTATTCAGCCGGCCTGTCGAGGCATTGCGGTAGCGAAAGTCATCGCGGCTCAGAAAGCGTTCGATCGAGAACTTGGATGCGGCGTGATGCGGATGCAGCTGCAGTGCCACCGTCGTACTGGCGTTCTTGCCTTCCACCCGGAGCACCGCGAATTCGGCGAGTGCCGGGCGGTAGTCGCTGCGGACGACGGTTTCGTCTGTGCCGCCCAGCCACGCATTGATCTCCTCGATGTTCGGGACGATGGCCGAAACGAAGACGAACTTGGGCGGGCCGATCTCGCGGGCTCGTATTCGAGCGAGCAGCAGCTCCAGTCCTACCCCGCGGGCCTCGCCGTCGAGGAGGTGCCCCTCATCGCAGATTACGAGCGAGACACGGGCGAAGAAGTCCGGTTCCGCGCTGAGTAAGCCCGACAACGCCTCTGGCGTCGCGACGATCGCCCGCGTGTGATCCAGGTCTCGAACTTCGTCGCCAGTAGGCACAGTCCCCCCGTACGCGCATCGGACGGGCAGACCCATGCGGCCCAGGCGCTTGACTAGGCTGCCGCGCAGTTCTGCCGCGAGGGACCGGAACGGAACGAGCAGGATTGCTACATCCTCGGGGTGCTGGTTCAGGTGATAGAAGAGCAGCGTCTCCGAAAGCGCCGTCTTACCAGCGCCGGTCGGCATCTGGATGGAGAAAGAGGTCGCACCTCCGAGTAGCCCGCTTCTGATCGCGTCGATCTGCGAAGGGAAGAAGTCCCATGCCGGCGGGTTTCGGTTGAGGAGCGACCGAACGAGGGGGGCCCAGAACTCCGACTCGCCATCAGGAAGGACCGCACGGATGTTGGTCTCTTCGAACCTGGCGAGCAATCGTCGGAACAGGCGCCATCCGACCCATTCATCGGGGTCGGCTTGCAGTGCCGATGCCTCCATCTCTGCGGCCTGCTTACTCTGAGCCCAAATCGTCTCCAGTCTGCCGCTTCGCACGGCGCCGTCGAGCGCACGTACACGTGCCGACTTGATCGTCGATGGCCTTGCGAGCAGCTCGTAGCACGCTCGCTGAATCTCACTGAGGGCATCCGGGTCCGCCGCCTTGAGCGTCAGATATGCAGAGGCCGAGTAGCCCCCGAAGTAGAACGCTGCCGCCGCAAGGACGGCGGCTTCCGGTTTCAGGATCCCGCGATAGGCCGGTGCCTGATCGACGCCGACACCGCCTGCCTGGGTAATCGCGTTGCCCAGCCGCGACCAGTCGACGGGATCGTTGTACGGCTCGTGGAGCCGGTCGAACAGTTCCGTAACGAGCGAGATGTAGTAGTCGTCCCCTCGAGAGCGGAGATAGCTCAGCTGCAATGACGGCTGTGAAAGGCCAAATCGCTCCACGTGATGAAGGGCATCAGCGTCGCTCACCCATTTGGCCAGTGTCTTCCTCATGCGCCGCCTTCCGGTTTCGCGACGGTGGCGTGAACGGCTTTGAAGACATCCTCGTAGCGCTGCTTCAGATCTTGCACGGCGATCACGATTACTTTGTGATCCGTGGGCTCTTCCTTGGGCGCGTCTGCGAGCTCATCATCCACGAGACTCTCACAGACCACCGCAACTGCCCAGAACTGCTTTTGGGCTTCGGGATGGTCGATGGCCTTAGTGAACCGCTCGAGGTGAGCAACGGTCGTGGTTCCGAGGTCTTCGTGAAGCGCGCGCTCCTTCAGCCACACCAGCGTCTTGGCCAGCCGGCTTGTCCGATCCTTCTCGCAGTCAGCAATTGCACGGCTAATTGGCGAGAAATCCCCGTGGGTCGACTTGGTCTTCACCTCGGAACAGAGGATGCGATCGTCGGGGGACGTTTCGGGCCAGTGCGGCAGTACGAAGTGAACAACATCCGAGTACGGCGCCGGCTTTGTCCGGTCCTGTTTCAAGCGCCACTTCTTTGGACCAATGAGCTCAATTCCCGGCTCGGCGGCTGCGTGGTACAGGAAGACTAGGATTTCCCCGAAGTCGCCAGCCATGGTGGAACCGCGATCCGGCAGCTTGGCGGCAATGAGCTCGGATTTCGGTCTACCGGTGGTAAGCACCCGTTGGTCGAGCAGCGCATCGTCAATGTAGCACCGGCGAACTGGCACTCCCAGGACGTCCGCCCAGGCAGCCGCGTGCTCGTCGGACACGCGAACCAAGACGTATGGCGACTGGTGCTCGCTAGCGAACCATGGACCCAAGGTCGCCGTGTCTACACCTAGATCTCGCATCAACGCCGCTCTTCTGTCGTCCTAAAGGTTGACTATACGGTTCGGGCTACTGAGGATGCGCGGCTCGTTGAGCGGTTCCGCAGAACGAATCATCGAGCACAGACTAGCGCGCACAGGCCGCTGAGACAATCCCATCTCGCGCTGATCTTGTTGAAGAAGCGGCCCTGCCGCGTGGTTCCGTCGTTTCCGCAGATCCAACACCCCTGATCGGGTCACGACTCGCCGCGCGGCCCGCGCGCCATGCCTCGACGCGCTTCGCGCCCCAGCCCCTCACCCCACCCGCGCCACCATCAGCAGGTACCCGTGTCGCACATCCACCTGCTCGAACCCGCAGCTCTCGTGCAGGAACCGAGCCGGATTCTCCGGATGAACGGTGAGCGCAACCCGCGCGTGCCCCGCGCGGGCGGCGCAGGCGAGCGCCTCGCGCAGAAGCGGCTTGCCGTGGCCCCTGTGCTGGTAGTCGGGCTCGAGCGCGATGCCCAGCTGCGGCGTGACCGCATCGACGGACCCGAGTCCCGTGCCATGGGGAAGCACGCGCATCCAGCAGGCTCCGGCATCGACGCCGTCGACGACCGCGACGACGCCGCAGTCGGTCTCGCGGTCCCAGCGCTCGACATAGATGCGCACGGCCTTGAGGCTGAAGGACCTCGACTGACCGCCGCGGCGCCGACGGAGGATCCCAAAGCGCCACATGGAGCCAGTGCCACACTCTGTCTTGATCGGCCGCAACGAGTGGACGGAAGCGGGGCAACGGCGGGGGCATGACCGTGAGTTCGTACGCCGCCGGGTCCGCGCGCGCTTCGTACCCGCGGAAGTCTCGCGTCGCGGCCCGCTCATGGTGTCATGCTATGTCCCCTCCAGTCCCAAACGGGTGTCTCAGGAAACTGTGCAGCGCGCCACGCGTGCCGCACGGACTCGCGCCCCTGCGTATGAGCGCTGCTACATGGCCCCGTCTATCGCGTTGGATCGGGGGCGATGCGTCGGGAAGGCCCCGCAGGCGCCGATAGACGGAACGGACGCACCCATTCCTCGGTCGATCGACCTGTCTCTCTGCAACGAGCCTCGAGTTCCTCCGCCAGCTCCGCTCTGTACGGCACGATGATGTAGCCTTCGTCCAGCGTCCCGACCATCAGGCAGTCCCTCATCTCGACGATGTAGAGCGCGACGAGCAGGCAGATACAGGAGTCCAATCTGTCCTGATCGACCTTGCTCGGAGCATGAGCGCGAGCGATGCGATCAAGCCACTCGACGGTCCGAGTGAGGGCGCGCACTCGAAGCGCCTCCGACACCTGTCGGCAGACGTGCTCCCAGTTGGAAAGCACGAAGGTTCTTCTTCGCTCAGGGTTGTACTTCGGAAGACGGCCGCAATGACGCCGATCGGGCAGCGTCCAGCCAAGCGCGATCAGCGCAAGCGTGGGGTAGGTTTCGAACACTCGGGTTGCCGTCGCAAGGCCGAACGGGTTCGCTGGGCCGCCAAACTCTCCAAGGAACCGCCAAACGGGCGCATCCTTGCCAAACATCTTTTCTCTCGAGGTGTTCGCAGGTTGGATGCCGCCGTACCGCCGACCCACTGCAGGACTAATGATGTTCTCGACGGGCCGCTGGCCGCGTTCATTCTTGACAATCGTGGGTTGGTCGAGCAGCACAACCGTCATGTCTGGATCGTGCTGTTGTTGCCAATCCTGAATCATGCGTTGAGCCTCGCAATAGCTGGCCGGCTGCGGCGTGTCGAGCTCTTGAACCGTCATGCCTTCAGACCAGAGCACGCCGATGAGTGCGCCCTGGTTTGCAGCGGTCCAGGCGGAATCGAAACCAACGAGCAGGGTGGTCATCGATGTGAATCCTTCTTTCAGCCAGTGCATCGCAGCACCGAGCATGATGGGGGTACATTCAAGGCCCGTCGGCGATCGACTCGACTGCTCCACTCGCCCGATCGAGTCACCGCTCTCCGTGGGGTTTCGGCGAGAGTGCTGGCGACAGCGCGCGCTGGCGGTTCACATCAATCTCTAACCTCACTTCTTCATCGACGCCGCGGTGCGCGAATACCCGCCGCTCGTCGATCTCCTCTTTGCTGTCATGCGTGGTCCGGGCCACGCCGCATTGCTGACCATCGTCCCTGAGACCGCGCAGCGCCGCGAGGCTCTGGCCTTCCGCCTGCGCCACGCCTCGGCGCATCTGTCCTCGAAGCACGCCTATCCACCGTCTGGCCTTCGCGGCGCACCCCGCGTCGTCACGGTACGTGGAAGACCTTTGCGATCTCCGTGAACGGCCGTAGTCCCCGTTCGGCAGGATTCGGAGGGAGGGGCACGAAGGAGAGGTCCGTGAGTCCGAGCGCCATGAACGCCTCGCCGAGTGCGTTGTCGGTCAGCATGAACGCAGCGTGCGCAAGTGGATCGTCATCGGAATCGGAGAGTCCCGGCACATAGACCGTCAGCGAGATGCCCCCGTCGAGAGGCGCCGTCTCGAACCACAGCGAGGCGGAAGCGAGCATCTGGTCGCCGAACTGAATCGCGACGTCGGTGGGCCCGGGCTGCCGGAATGCGACGATGCCGACATCGTCGAACCGAGGCGCCTTCGCGACCACGTCCTCGACGATCGGGAAGAGCTCGGGGTCGCCGTCGGCGCTCACGACGAAGCAGGGCGGCGCCTGCTGGAGGTCGACCACGAACACGAGCCCTTCGTGGATCGTCTTCAGTTGGGCGCCGCATTTGGAGATGAAGCGCTCATCGGGTTCGGCCGGGCCGATCAGTTGGCTTCGATTCGCGGCAAACCACTCCCAGAACGCCTTCACGTTGTCGCGCTTCCCGAAGATGGAAACCATCGGATGCTCCTTCTGCGCTCTCCGCACAGCGGTTGGTCGCGGGCCAGATAGCTTGACCCCGCCGGCTGGTTCTCGGGTTCCAGGCAGACCCCCGAAGCCGTGGACGATACCGCGCAACCGCCACCGCGCGCACGGCGCCACTTGAATGTGGATCAAGTCCGGCTCACGGCGACGCCGACGCGGTGAAGTCTACCTTCTGACGGAGGACGGCTCGGGCCTGTTCGTCGGGTGCGTCATCCCATGCATCGAGGAGATCGAAGCAGTACAGCCGCTCGTTCATCGTCATGCCCCCGCGGCCGCGGATGCACTCATCTCGGAACACCGACCACGCTGCATAGACCGCTTGGTGCTCCTCGGCACTGGATATCCACGAGTTTCCAAGATAACGCTCAACGGACAGGCGAAGGTCTTCGGTCGTGCTGGCGTCCGAACTCCAGTCTTCGAGGAGCCCGATCAGACCTCGCGCTGCTGGGTCTGACGACGCTTCACGAAGTGTACGGATGAGTTCGCTGAGAACCATTTCAGTTCGCCCTAACGGCAGACTTGACCGGCACGGACAGCCAGTGGTGCGGGAAACTGAGACTGACGTGGTCCGCCCGCGATCGGTCCAGTGACCTTGTTTGTCGTTGCATTTCTCATTCCGTGACCTGATCTGGGTCTGGCTGTACCTCAAGCACCGTAACCAAGCTCACGCCAGCATCGCCGTGCTTGCCGCCGGCCCAGAAGCGAACGTACACACGAGCTGAACTGCCCCCGACCTCTGGTCCAGCACTATGAGAGTCGGGTTGATTGCATCGAAAGCACACGTTCCTCGCTTGCCGCCGTGTTCGATGCGGCCTTCGCCGGCATCGTCACGCCCAGTCTCTGATTACGACCTGACCATACACCCAGACGCTGTCCTCGCTCCCATTCAAGAGCCGCTTCCGGACCTTGTCGACAGGCCAGATTCGTCGGTCTCCCTTTCGCAGGCAGATCGTGTTCTGTCCGGGCACGACTTCGGTATCCAAGGTCCACTCGCCGCCGCCTGCCTTTCGGATTACCTCGCCCAAGTATCCGCCGTACATCTTGCAGATCTGGTCGACATCCTGCGGCGACGGCCCCTTGCCCAGAAGCTTTGCCCAGAAGCCGCGCGGGATCGCAGCGCGGAGCCTCTCGAGTATCTCTTCGACGCCCTTGATGCTGTCGAGCGAGTAGTCGAGAGCGACGCCCGAAGATGCGTGGGCGTGGTCCACGGCGTCCTGCGCGTAGGCAGCCATCATGTCGGTGACGGTCGTTTTGTCTGTCATTGATCTACCTCCAGAGGTGCATCTGGTCAACGTTCAGCCATCAGTTTCCGAGCAAGAGCGAGGTAAACTGGATGGCATGGTTGTGTGGTTCGGTTGCTTCCATTCTTTCGCCGCCTCAATCAGATGCTCGATGAATTTCTTCTCGGCCTGATCTCTCGGTAAATCTGTGTAGTAGAGGATCATTGATCCATCTCTACAGTCCCAGATTTCGCGCAGCCAACAGAAGACACGTTCGAGTCCGAGACTGTCTCCGACATACTTGCTATCAGGCAGTTCGGCGGAGAGTTCACAGTGCACATGCCAGTACAGGAACTCAGCGCCCTCTACGGGATTGACTTCTCCTGATGAAACTTGTTGCAGTGTGTCCTTCGTCAACAGCATTGCGGCTTCGATTCTCGTGAGAGCGACGATCCCAAGCTGCTTCATGGCTGACTCAAACAGAGGGCCAACGTCTGCCATCTCGGGTTTGGCAATTGAATACAGTTGAGCGAGCGAGTCGGAGTAGATCCCCTGGTTCAGCCAGGCATTCGCTAGAGCGACGATCCCGTCACTACTCAGTTTGCCCAGTCGATATCTTGCGTTGGCGTGTAACGGTTCCATCTCTCTCGCACAAAAGTTGACTCTGCGGTTCGGACTACTGGGGCTGCGCGGCTCGGTCTGCGATTCCGTAGAACGGATCTGCGGGCTCAGGCTAACCCGCGTGGGCCGTTGGGACAATCCCATTTCGCGCTGAACCTGTTGAAGAAGTAGCCCCGTCGCTCGGTTCCGTTGTTTCCGGAGATCCAACACCTCTGATCGGGTCACGACTCGACGCGCGGTCTGCGCGCCGCGCTTCGGCGCCCTCGATGCCACAGCCCCTCACCCCACCCGCACCACCATCAGCAGGTGCCCGTGTCGCACATCCACCTGCTCGAACCCGCAGCTCTGGTACAGGAACCGAGCCGGATTCTCCGGATGAACGGTGAGCGCGACCCGCGCGTGCCCCGCGCGGGCGGCGCAGGCGAGCGCTTCGCGCAGGAGCGGCTTGCCGTGGCCCATCCATCAATGCACGTGCTGGTAGTCGGGCTCAAGCGCGATGCCCAGCTGCGGCGTGACCGCATCGACCGACGCCAGCCCAGTGCCATGGGGAAGCACGCGCATCCAGCAGGCTCCGGCATCGACGCCGTCGACCACCGCGACGACGCCGCAGTCGGTCTCGCGGCCCCAGCGCTCGACATAGACGCGCTCGGCAGGGGGCTGAAGGACCTCGAACGGCCGCACCGGCGCCGGCGGAGGATCCCAAAGCGCCACGTGGAGCCAGTGCCACAGTCTGTCTTGATCGGCCGCAACGAGTGGACGGAAGCGGGGCAACGGGGGGCTCGCGGCCGTGCGCTTGGATGCCGCCATGCCGGCGCGCGCTTCGTACCCGCGGAAGTCTCGTGCCGCGGCTCGCTCATGGTGTCATGCGTTGTTCCCTCGAATCCCAGTCGGGTGTCTCGGGAAGCTGTGCAGCGCACCACTTTGAACTGAGCGCTGTCATTGGCGTGTCTCTTGCGGCCGAACGCTCCGAATCAGCGAATGTGCGCCGCGCCGCTGCAGTCGATTGTCAGGCGGCCGGCCAACCAGCCGGCCACTCCTCAACATCCTCGAGCTCGGACCTGTAGACAGCGTCGTTCGTGGCGACCTCGCTCTTGCACGCAATTGCG
>Ga0315901_10009764_pt1 | contig 11007 bp, 12 predicted proteins | sample LakEriMetagenome_10_FD_203761 | JGI IMG/M metagenome (GOLD analysis project Ga0315901, IMG submission 203761) | Freshwater fungal communities from buoy surface, Lake Erie, Ohio, United States - Buoy 2 MA116 | ecosystem: Environmental > Aquatic > Freshwater > Lake | place: USA: Lake Erie, Ohio...
TCCATTTTTTGTTGAAAATATAGATTTAGCAAAAGGGTGGATATTTGACGGTGGTTACTACGATGTATATAAAAGATATGTACCAAATTTATCTGAAATTACCTATTCAGAAATATTAGAAATGAATACAGAAAGTGAAAAATCTAATATATTATCAGTAGGATTCGATGGTCATACATATGGTTTTATTTTTGATGATATAAAACTAATAGAAAGATTATTTAATATATGGGAAGACATAATGATAAGATATTTTGAATTAGGAGCTTCATATAGCTGGGCTATAAATTTTGAGTGGATAATGTTAACCATATCTTCTATTTACCATAGATACTACAATACTTTTTTATGTGGGCATAATAATATTATTACACATAGTTATAGGCCAGAACACGATTTTTTTGCTATTGATATAAAATATAAAAACCATGATGAAGAATGGAAAGTTGCTAAAACTAGAGAGGAATTTATACTAATTAATAGAGATAAATTAATACAACATTATGGAGGAGAGCAAAGAGTTAAAGATATAGTATATGAATATGAAAAAATAGTAGGCAGTTAAATAAAATTAATCCTATGACTATATACTTTTTAGAAACTCAATATAGATACTGGATTTGGCACGACATGATTTCAGAATTGATTGTATATTTGAAAGATAAATATAACGCAAAAATAGTACATCAAAAAGGAGGTTTTTTAGATATTCCTTTTGGAGATTACAAAATGTCAGATTGTGAAATATTAATACACGATGAAGAAAAAGATATTTTATTTGGTGTCTGTTGGTCTGAGATTTTGACGGGTTTATTTGATATATTCAAAAATAGAAATAATAAAAATGATATTTTTATAGTATCTCAATTTCATAACTTATTTCCAAAAGACTTTGATAAAAACAGTGTAGGATTTAATTTAAAACAAGGTACATTCTATCCTTTATTTCCCACTCTAAATTATGATTATTACTATAATCAAAGGATGCTTAATAAAGCTCTAGGTAGAATAGAATTAAAAGATCAAATGTTTTGTTTGACTACTACAGGCAGAGCCTCAGTTTATAAATTAAGAGATATAGATATTTGTTGTCCTGCGGCCCCTCCTTTAAACATAGATCAATACTTAGAATTAGCCATTCAATATAAAATGGGTTATGCGTGCGCAGGAAACGCTGAAGTATGTCATAGAGATTTTGAGTATTTGGCAATAGGACTTCCTATGATTAGAATGGAATATATGACTCAATTAGATCCTCCTTTAATTCCAAATTATCATTATATATCTGTTAGTAGAGACGGATTTAATTGGGACATGTATCAAGATCGCGAAGGCGGGGAAAATTATACAGAAGCATTTAAAAAAAGATTTTTTGAAGTAAAAGATGATTTAGACTTTTTATCATATATAACAAAAAATGGTAGAGATTACTACATAAATTATTGTAGCACAAATAATAGAGTTAAGCATATAATAGAAAAATTAAATATATAAAATGGAAAATCAGTTTATAGATTCAGAAAACTCATCTACTCATTGGAAATACTTTGATTCTTTTAATCATAGGGTTTTAGATTTAGGTTGTGGAAGATGGGATGTAAAAGTTTTTGAAGAAATGTCTCCTATTTACTTTAAAAATAAAGGAGCAAATTTAGTTGTTGGAGTAGATTCATCAGAGTATGAAATAGATTACTATAGTAATGAATGCTCAAATAATGATGGATATATTTTTAGAAGAGAGTGGATAAATTCAACAGAAGTTGTTAGAAATTTAATTAATGAGTATAATATAACAGCTATAAAATGTGATATTGAAGGAGACGAAAAATTCTTACTTGAATTAACAGAAGAAGATTTAGTAAATATAAAAGAAATTGGAATAGAATACCACTCTAAAGAATTAAGAGATCAATTTGTAATAAAATTTTTAAATTGGAATTTTACATTAAAAGAACATATGAAGTTCATAAATAACCCAGAACAGATGGGAGTTTTATTTGGTTTTAAAAATAATTAAAGTATGAAAATATTAATTACAGGCGTTGCAGGTTTATTAGGTTCTAGGCTTTCTGATTGGATAATAGAAAATCATCCAAATTCACATGTAGTAGGAATTGATAATTTAAGTGGAGGTCATAAAGAACATATTAATAAGAAAGTGGAGTTTTATAAATTCGATGTCTCTAGAGATGACCTTAATAAATTTTTTGAGTATCATAAATTTGATTATGTATTTCATTTTGCTGCGTACGCTGCAGAAGGTTTAAGTCCGTTCATAAGATGTTTTAATTATAAAAATAATCTGGTAGCTACAGCAAATATAGTGAATAACTGTATTAAAAATGATGTCAAGAGATTAGTTTTTACATCAACTATGGCTGTATACGGCCATGGAACTCCGCCTTTTGATGAAGAACACCAACCTAGACCAATAGATCCATATGGCATTGCCAAATATGCCTGTGAAATGGATATTCAGGTAGCAGGTGAACAGCATGGATTGGATTGGTGTATTATTCGTCCACACAATGTATATGGCGTAAAACAAAATATCTGGGACAAATATAGAAATGTACTTGGTATTTGGATGTACCAGCATATAAATAATCAACCTATGACTATTTTTGGAGATGGTTCTCAAAAAAGAGCATTTAGTTTTATAGATGATTGTCTAGAACCTCTTTGGAAAGCTGCGGTTGATCCAAGGGCATCCAAGCAAATTATAAATTTAGGGAGCTCTAAATTTTATTCAATAAAAGAAGCAAACGAAATTTTAATATCTATTTTAGGAGATGCAGAATTTGTTCATAAAGAAAAACGCCATGAAGTAAATAACGCACACCCTACATGGCAAAAAAGTCAAAGACTTCTAGATTATGAAGATAAAACTTCTTTAGAAGACGGATTGAGAATAATGTGGGAATGGGTTAAAACTCAACCTAATAGATCTAGATTTGAGTGGAGTGAATACGAGTTAGAAAAAGGAATTTATAGCTTTTGGAAGAAATAAAAACGTAAAAATGAATTTAAAAGATAAAATTTGTATTTGCTATGTTCCTTGTGGACCTACTTATAGAGAAAGTGCTTACAAACAAATTAAGGAATACTATTTTGATCACGAAGATATTTACTACTGCATATTAACTGACGATAAGAGTTTTTTTAATGGATTGGGAAGGAAGAATTTAATCATAAATGAACTAAAAGATTTCTACTCAGAATTTCCAAATATAGAAAAAAATGAACCATTTTTAGAAAGTATAGATAAAACAGACTATGCTACAAAATTTGTTCAGTCTAATTATTTATTTCCTTTCTCTTCTTATAGATTTAGTATTTTACAATCTCTAAGGTTAGGAATTAAAAATGTAGCTTTACTTAATACAGACACAGTTTTAGATTTCCAATTTTTAGAAGAAAGCTATTTTGGATCTAATAACTTTTACAACGCAGTATCAGAGTGGGATGAACCTTCTAATTGCTATAAAAGTGAATTAGTTACTGATTGGTTAAATTCAAAATATAATTTACAGGTAGATGAAAAAGTAAGAGTATTAGATGCCGCCGCAAGAATGTATTTTGCAGACTCTATTGAATCTTTAGATAGGTTTTTTAATATATGGAATGAAGCAGTAGATTATCTTTATGAAAAAAATGAAATTCATAGATACAGAGGGCATTATGGAATAAACGATGAATATATTTTAGCGCCAATATATAATGTGTTAAATTTAAACAAAAGAGAATATCACGGATCTAGAATGTTTAATGTTAAACATAATCAAATATATGAAAGATTTTGGAGATTTGGTGGAGATGGAAAAATAAAAGAGGCTTGTGATTATGATGAATTTTTAAAAATGAATAATTTAAACGATAGATAAAACAATATATTTAATGGCCAATATTAGTTTTTACGGTTCTCATAATGCTACATTAGTTGTTGAAAACGAAGGTAAAATACTTTGTGTAATTGAAGTAGAAAGGTTTAGTAATTCTAAAAATTGTGGAATTGCCCAATATAAACCAGCAAGACATATTATAACTACATTAGATCAAGTATTAAATTTTATAGAAAAAGAATACGGAATATCAGAATATGAAACATGTTTTTATGCTAGTACAGATTGTATAGTTGAAGATTTTGATAGAAAATACATATTAATGGAAACTAATCGTAGGATTAATGCTAAAAATTATAAACATGTTAATCACCATTATTCACATGCCTCATCTGTATTTTATCAATCGCCATATAAAAAGGCACTAGTATTTTCTTTTGATGGTGGAGGAGATGATGGAGAGTTTAATGTATATCTTGCTACAAGAGGAGAGGATTTCATTAGATTGGCCCAATTTAAAAATCCTGTAAAAAATGATGGACATACATACTATAATTTAGGTTTTGCTTACATGGTATTTGGACAATACATGAAAGATATTAAATTTGAATGTTTGTCTGATGGTAATTTAGTCTACCCTGGTAAGTTAATGGGTTTGGCTTCTTATGGTAAAGTAAATGAAAATTGGCTACCTCACTATATAGAATTCTTTATGAGTGATCCTGATGGTAAGGATGACGACTATATTCAGAAGCTGGACTTGTTGGGTAGTGAAACAGATACAGTATTTGATATACATAATAGACTAGAAGGTCAAATTGCTTATGATGTTGCCGCAACTGCACAAAGAGCATTTGAGGAGTGTTTTCTCGAAAAGGCAATACCATTCTTCAATGAATATCCTGATCTTCCTGTTTGTATAACAGGAGGTTGCGCATTAAACATAATACTAAATACTAGAGTAGCAAAAGAGTTTAATAAAGAAGTATTTGTAGGCCCTAACCCAAATGATTGCGGTATAGCACTTGGTATGATGTTAGATTATTTAAGGCCAGAAGAAGCTTTTGATGCAACATATGCTGGTATCCCTATACTAGATAGAAATGTACTTACAGAATATACTTATAACTACAATAATGTTAGAAGGTTGATGTCTAAAGATATCAATTACCATGCCTATGAGCAATGGGATCCATCCATTGTAGCTAAAGATATTAATGAAGGTAAAATCATTGGGGTAGTACAAGGTTGTTCTGAACATGGACCACGAGCTCTTGGTCATAGAAGCATTATATGTAATCCATCTATACCAGAAATGAAAGACATATTAAACCATAAAGTAAAACACAGAGAGTGGTATAGACCGTTTGCTCCTGTAGTAAGACTTGAAGATGTGTCTAAATATTTTGAATGGGATAAAGAAAGTAGGTGGATGAGTTTTTGTCCATTGGTAAAAGAAGAATGGAGAGAAAAACTTCCTGCTATTACGCATGTAGACGGTACAGCAAGAGTTCAAACCGTAACTAAAGAACAAAATGAGTGGTTGTATAACCTACTCACAGAATTTAATGAGTTAACAGGAATAGGTGTTTTGTTGAATACATCATTTAATGTAAACGGAAAACCAATTCTATCTACATATAAAGATGCGTTTGAAATATACAATAAGACAGAATTAGATTGCTTGCTATTAGAAGATTATTATATAAGAAAAGAAGAGTTTAAATAAAGTGTATGGAACTATTTAAAAAGATTAGAAGTTTTAAAAATAATAAAGTTGATCCTACTATTATAAACAATGATCAATTAGATTATCTTGTTTTATACCTATTAGATGCAATTCAAAATAATATTGAAGGAGACGTTGTTGAATTTGGTTGCTACGTAGGAGAATCTAGTAAGTACTTAAGAAAAACCTTAGTTGATACTAACTCTAACAAAAAGTTGTATGTATATGATTCATTTGAAGGTCTCCCTCCTCTAACTTCTTATGAACAAGGTACTGGGTGGACAGAAGGCGGATTAAAAACAACAGATGCTGTATTAATTCAAAACTTTAAAGATAATAGTTTAGAGCCTCCTGTCATTACTAAAGGTTGGTTTAAAGATATATCTCAAGACAACATACCAGAAAAAATCTCATTTGCTTTTTTAGATGGTGATTTTTATAACTCTATTTATGATAGTTTAAAAAAAATTTATAATAAAGTAGAAGATGGTGGTTACATTTGTTTTCATGATTATGAAAGAAATGACTTACCAGGAGTCAAAGCAGCTATTCAGGATTTTTTTAGTGAAAGAGGATTATCTTATAGTATTGTTAAGATATGTGATCAATTAGCGATAATAAAAAAGAATAGTGAAACTCCAAAATTACATGTAGAAAAAAAGGATTTAACAATAGTATCAGGTCTTTGGAATATAGGAAAACCAAATAGAGGATTCGATCATTATTTAATGTGTTTTGAAAAGTTCTTAGAGATAGATCAAAACATGTTTCTATTTATACCCAAAGAGTTAGAGAATTTTGTTTGGGAAAGAAGAAATAGTTATAATACAGAAATAAAAATATTTGAACTAGAAGATTTAAAAAATATGTTCAGTCCTTTTTGGGATAGAGTTCAAAAAATAAGAACAAGTAAAGAATGGAATGAACAAGCAGGTTGGATATCACAATCTCCTCAAGGATCGTTAGAGTGGTACAACCCAATTGTAATGTCTAAAATGAGTATGCTTCATGATGCGTCAATATATAATCCATTTAATAGTGAAAATTTTATTTGGTTAGATGCAGGTATTTCTAACACCATAAACTACAATCTATTAATACATTCAGATTTCTTTGATAGGCTGAGTAAGTATCTCGATCCATTTTTATTTGTGCATTATCCATATCCTTATTATGGAAAGGGGGTTAATGAAATACATGGGTTTGATTGGGAAGTATTAAATGAATTTGCAGGAGGCGTTGTTGAGTGGATAGGCAGAGGTGGTTTATTTGGTGGAAGAAAAGATGTTTTATCTTTAGCTAATAGTTACTATTGGCACATGTTAAATGATTCTTTAGCTAGAGGGAAAATGGGAACAGAGGAAAGCATATTTTCTATACTTAGTTTAAAATACCCAGAACTATTTAGGTCTACAAGAATTAATATTAATGGACATATACAAGAGTTTGTAGAAAAAGTACTTAATGATACAGCAACATTAGAAGAGATACCAGAAAAGAGAATAAAGTTTAAAAACAATTTAATGAATGTAGACAATTTGAAAATGAGTATCTATATGCTTACATTCAACTTTCCTCATCAAGTAGAACATACTATTCAAACCTGGTTAAAACATCCTAAGTGGATTACAAATACAAGAAATATATTAATAGATAACTCTACAAATGATGAAGCTAGAATAGCAAATGCTGAAATCTGTAAGAAGTATAACTTTGAACATATCATAACAAATGAAAACACTGGAATAAATGGTGGTAGATTTAGAGCTGCTAAACACTTTCAGGCGTCTGATAGTGACTACTATATATTCTTAGAAGATGATATGGGAATACACGAACCTCAAGATGGATTTTGTAGAAATGGTTTCAGAACTTATGTGCCTAGCTTATATGATAAAGTACTTAAGATAATTCATGGTACAGATATAGACTTCTTGAAACTATCTTATACAGAAGTATACATGGATAACAACCTCCAGGTATCTTGGTATAATGTGCCTCAATCAATTAGAACTCAATTTTGGCCTCAGTATGATAAACTACCACAAACGGGTTTAGATCCTAATTGCCCTAGAACACAATTCCATAATATAGAAGTATTAGATGGACTTAGTTATGTAACAGGAGAAATATATTATTGTAATTGGCCAACCATATGTGGTAAAAAAGGAAATCAAAAGATGTTCTTAGACACTACTTGGGAACGTCCTTATGAACAAACGTGGATGAGTCATATGTTTCAAGAGACTAGAAAAGGAAATCTTAAGCCTGCAGTTTTATTGGCTAGTCCTGTAAACCATAATAGAATAGCTCACTACACGCCAGAAGAAAGACGAGAGAACTAATATTTATTCTTGGTATGCCAATTATAACACCTACACCATATACACTACAAATTCAATCAGAAACCACAATCTACCAAAATGAGGTAAGATGCTTGGTTAATGAGAACGACTTTAACTATACTCAGAACCCATCAGCTGTAAAAGCAGGAACTACAGGTTCATATATAGATGCTGTGACAGGTTCAGATTTTCATCCTTATACCACAATGGTGGGTCTTTATAATGACCAAGACGAACTACTAGTTGTAGGTAAATTATCTAGACCATACCCTATTCCACCAAATACAGATATGACCTTTGTTGTAAGATGGGATTCTTAAGAGTCTCATATTTATAATAAATGGGTTATATGAAAAAGTGGTTATACAAGAACGGAGACTCCACTCTAGAGTTTAGAACCGTAGAAGACTTCCCTGAAAATACATTTGGATTCGTATATAAAATTACCAACATATGTGACGGCCGCATATACGTAGGAAAGAAGGTCCTTTTCAATAATCTAACAAAGACATTAACCAAAAAGGAAATACTCGAATGGCGTGGCCCTGGGCGCGTCCCACGTAAAAAGAAGATACAAAAGGAGTCTAACTGGGAGTCTTATTGGGGTAGTAATAAGCAGATCAAGGAAGATCTAAAGAATATGGGAGAGAAGTGTTTCACTAGAGAGATCCTTACTTTATGCAGGACAAAGAAACAACTCACATACTACGAAGTATATTGGCAAATGAAATTAGAGGTAATTGCCATCGATTCTTATAATGATAATATTCAAGGAAAGTTTTATAGAAAGGACCTAGAATAAAAAACCCGACCTTACGGGGCCGGGAATTTATATGTATGGGCTTACAAGGTTATATTGGTAGGTTAGCACTCATGCCTTGACCATAAGTTTGATTAACTATATTAACTACGGTTTCTCTATCTATACCCGCTTCTTTAGCTTCTAATGCGGCTTTTTCAACAGCAATTAGTGGATATTTTGTTTCTTCTTCCATTTCTACACCAGAAGAACTAACTGAAACTTCTTCCTCAACTTCTTGAAGAAGAGGATTATTTGATTTGTATTTGTTGAAATTGAATGCCATTATTTAAAAAATTCCTTCGTTTCTAATCTTGGTTGAAATGTATTGGAAAAAGTCTGCCACTTCATCTTTGTCTGCTCCTGTAGTATCCATCATGTCGTACACGATATCATTTACTTCTCCTTCATAATACTGACGCTTTTCTTCAAATGCGGTTGAGTTATCTCCTGTTTTGTCCCATCTATTGATAAAATCTTCAAGATAATCTATTTGATCTTGTGTCTTCTCGATATTAGGATCATTAATAAGTTCATCAGCACTCATTTGAGGAAGATTGTTTTTCTTCAACCAAGATATGTACTCTTGAGACATTTGATCACGGTTCTCTACTTCATTCATACTAACGTCCATATCACGATCAAGTTCTCCACCTAGACCATCGATTGGATCTTCAGGACCTTCATAAGGTTCAGGCATAGCATCTTGCTGTCCTAGATCTTTATCTTCTTTAAGTGGTTGTAGATCAATGTAGTGGTTAAGAATACCAAAAGAACCTTGTTGGTGTTCTCTCAAATATTTAGCAATGTCAAAATGTTGCATAGTCATAATTTATATAGTAATAAATATCGTTCATAATTTAATACATAACGGTTCGGTTTCCGGCATAGGGGCCCAAATTTAAAATATATACATATTCACTAAGAACTTAATTTTGGCATCTCAAAGTCCATATCATAAGGACTATTGAAGTCCCTAGGTTTTACGGTTAGCTTCTCTCCTAGTTCTTTTATGACTTGGATAGCTTCATTGGATGGGATTTCGAAACCTTCACGCCTAGGGTTTACACGATAGCCACGCGCCTCCAAATGCTCGTGGACAGCCTTCTCAAGTATCTTACTATTAATACACTTATACTTGAAGACAGGAAACCATGGGGTAATAACCCCTGTCGCATAATTGATCTCCTTTACCCTTTGTGAAACACTCGTGGTAGTCATCCCGATCTTACAAATCCCAGGAGTAGATTTATTGACTAACACATACACCCATTCAGGCTTCCTAATACTGAGAGTAGGATCAACAATCCCTTCAGAGTAATATGTAACATCTTCCCAACCTTCAAAACCAGGGTCTGGTGATGGAGTTAAGGTGTAGGCCACGGCCTTCCTCATCTTATAAGGATCAGGCTTGTCGAGCTTTACATAGTAATGTGCTTCTTCTGGAGTTATACGTTTCATCGTGATTTTTCTAAATATGTATATATTAGTTTAGAGGAAATGGAATTTACCCGGCCTGTCTATTTAGCTTTTTGAATTTTAGTTGGCTTTTTCTGTGTAGGGAATTTCAATCCTCTTTTATTATGGAAATGGAAATACCAAGGTTGATCCACATAAGGTCTAGGTACAAATAATGAAATTTGAAAAACCCTTTTTCTTTGGTCTCATATATGATCTGGATAGACGGGATCAACTGGATAACATTGTAATGCTTAAACCATGATATTCTTCCTTTCATATTTTTGTTTTTTATTTTAAAATATGGATGGTTCTATGGCGCAACTATCTTTAAAATAGGTTGGTACATCACAACCCATTGCTCTGAAAGCCCATGCACCATCTTCAAAGAACGTTGTAAATAATTTTTCCACTGCCCAAGTTTCAATCCATGCTCCGTTCAATGAGCGGTTACTAATAGGCCCTACTGAGTACTTATCCTTAAGCATATCCGAAAACCATATATCGTGGTTGGATGGGTTACCGTTGTTAAACATATTGTTCAATACCCAATTCCTAACATCTGCTACTTTCATTTCTCCTTTATTCATAACCTTAATTTTATTTATGTATTTATTTTATTGGTAGATTTGGAAAATTCCCCGGTGTGCAGGGCCGGTCAACGCGGGGCCCCTGGCTAGGGCCCTCCTATCTACCATAATTAGGCCTTTCTCAGGATGCTAACACCCTGCTAGTACGATGCTAACAAGGTGCTTGCGCCCGGTTTTTTACTTAGTGTAGTTATCGGCTAGAGACCACAACTCTTGGTTCAAATTGAAGTCTTCTATAGGGTTC
>Ga0315901_10009769_pt1 | contig 11002 bp, 4 predicted proteins | sample LakEriMetagenome_10_FD_203761 | JGI IMG/M metagenome (GOLD analysis project Ga0315901, IMG submission 203761) | Freshwater fungal communities from buoy surface, Lake Erie, Ohio, United States - Buoy 2 MA116 | ecosystem: Environmental > Aquatic > Freshwater > Lake | place: USA: Lake Erie, Ohio...
ACATGCGCCGGTTGAAGACCCAACTGCACTTGGTCCAATCGTTGAAGAGCTCATGGCGAAGGCTCGCTTGAATGCAGGCATGGACGGCCGCGACGGCACCTGGCCACAACCACAAAAGAAGTAAATCAAGTTTTGTTTGAGACAGACTTCCAGGCTGCTCTTTTGAGGAGTTCACTGCGCTTTATCCATTGAGATTTTGGAAGCGGTGGTGTGCCAAAAGGTTTTGGTGAAATGTATCTCGCGGATATTTCACCGCCAGCAACAATTTGAATTTCATTTTTCAAGTGGTTATACCGCCAACCCTCAGAACAGATGAACAACTGCTGTCCACTTTCCCATAACACTCCAATTAACCAACCAGAACAGGTGTGCGACGGGCATGTTCTCCTTGACCCTGTCGTTCGGCCTTCAAGTGTTCGATTCAAACTGAAAACGGGAATTCCAATCTGAATGTGTTTGGAATCAAGTAATTCAAGTTTGCTAGGCCAGTTTTGCATATTCACTCTTCGCATTCGTAGAGCTTTTCGCAAAGAGCGTCTGCGTCAACAGCGATATTCCACACTCCATCTTCTGTTCCAGAAGATGCCCACGTATTGATTCCTATCAATTCTCCACGACTATTCACCAAGGGTCCACCAGAGTTGCCCTTATTCATTGTTGCGGTCGTGTAGTTGTAAAAGTCGTCTATTACGTTCGTGATGTTTCCAATAGTCACATTGTTATACAGCGTTGTCTCAATGTCTGAATCGTATGGATTACCGATTGCCATAGACCACCAGCCACGTTCTGCAAAGTACTCAGCTGAAGGGATTGGCGGAATACTTGCCTTTACATCGATGAGTGCAAGGTCGCTGTCTTCGTCATGGCTGTAAATAAATGCTTCAGTTTCTTCTGAATATTCAGGACTGAGATAGACGGTTGGTTCAATTCCTTTTTCAAGGCATTCGTCAATCACATGATGATTTGTGACGATGACAGTTGCATACCCTTCAGATGCATCGCTTGAGTATGCGAATCCAGTTCCGCCAGACTCCCCACATGTGATGTCTACGATTGATTGTTCGACCTGCGCAATTAAGCCGGGCAAATCTGCCGGAGGGTAAAAAAGGTCATTTTCTCCGGCTGGATCCTTTGAAACAGAATTGACTTGGCTTTCCTCGCTGGATGCTGAAATTGAGGCGATTGAAATAACAAGCGCAATGATCGCGATGATCAAACTGAGTGAAACACGTGGTCGCTTGCGATTTTTTGGTTGTGCAGTGGGTGTCTCAAATACTTCTGGCAATGGTTGGTCGGTCATGGCGGGAGAAGGTAGCAGGCAGTTGTCGCATAGTTGGGATATTTTGAGCCCACTAACAGCTCTTGCCAAGTCATTTTGGCTCAAATTAGCCCTTTTATGAGCAAATCGCCAAGAAGGTCATACGCGTTTTCTATAGTGACTCTCCCTGTCAGGGGCACAGTCACACACCCGTGTTGTCTGTGCGTTTCACATCGTCAGGCATTTTGGGCGGGTACAACACCGCCTCAGTAGTTTGAGGTTCAGGGTTCGAGAGGAAAGGTTCAAGTGACACTGCGGGTTCGATTTGTTTCCTGTATTAATGACGTGGTTGAACCCGTCGTTGAATACCTCACAGTCAATGATCCATCGCTAGACCTTTTCGAACCGCAATATCTCATTGTCCCAACTGCGGGAGTGAAGGCGTGGCTAGCCCCGCAAATCGCTTCGCGACTGGGTGCAACTGACGGCGTCAATGATGGCGTGCTCATGAATGTGCGCATCGGGTATGCCGGCATGTTGAACAGCATTCTGCGTGGCGGAATAACCGATGAGCATGACCCGTGGTCAATTGAAAACATGACGATGGCATTGCTTCACATCTTGACGAACGATTCCTCTAACTATTCAAATCTTGCGGCAAAGCACGGTGGAAAATTGCGAGCAGCTCGAGCGCTTGCCGACCGATTTGATCGCTATGCAGCCCGTCGTCCGTCGTTGATTCGAAATTGGGAACGTGCTCACAGCGCAAACGAGTTGCTTGGTGCAGATCATGCACAGGTTGAATGGCAGTACTTGTTATGGCGTCAACTCCGATCGCAAATTGGAGTTCCTTCTTGGCCAGCGCGAACCGAGCAATTGTGTAAGCAATTGGCTACCAATGAGATACCAAGTCATCTTCCAAGGAAGTTGATGGTTGCTGGCGTGGGGACACTGTCTGTCTCGGCCATTGAAATCATTTCGGCACTGAGCGAAGTGATTGATGTCGAAGTTCTCTGTGTAAACCCTTCACCGTATTTGAGCAATGAATGGATGAAACAGCATGATCAAATTCCAATGACATTGGGTAACGCGCCGGCACGGAATGACGATCTCCACGTACTTCCCAAATCCGACGTGTTGGTGACCACTTGGTTGCGTGAGTCATATGAGTTGCAAATGCTGCTCGCATCTCAGGGTGTCAAGTACGAACCCTGTGATGCACCTGAGACGCCTTCCGACTCCACGAAGTTGTTGCATCGGATGCATGCGGCCATTCAATTTCCAACCAAACTGAAGAATCAACCGCTAGACGCGGGCGATATGTCGGTGCAAATTCATCGCGCTCACACGCTTGGTCGCCAGGCCGAAATTCTCCGTGATGCGCTGCTGCACTCGTTCTCCACAATTGACAATCTTCAGCCGCACGAAGTCATTGTGCTGTGTGCAGATATTGAGGCTGCAGCACCATTATTGAGGGCAACATTTGGAGAGCCCCTCACACTTGGATCCGGCGAACGGGTGAAGATTCCATTTGTTGTGGCCGATCGCACGTTGCGTGAAACCAGCATTGGGGCTGAATTAGCCGCGGACATCCTGTCGCTCATCGGTTCGCGTTTCGACGTAGACAGCGTGGTCAATATTGCAACACACGAATTGGTCTTAAAGAACGCATACATGGGCTCCGGCGATGTTGATGCGTGGTTGCGTCATATACACAACACCCGCGTGCGCTGGGGGCTTGATGTTCAGCACCGCAAAGTCAACGGTCTAGATGCCCCAGATATCACTGCTCACACGTGGAAACAGCTTGTAGATCGCACACTGCTTGGTGCGCTTCTTCCAGATGCTGAGGAAACCATGTTTGAAATGGGTGACATTGTTCCTGTACCACGCATTGACACCACAGAAATTGAAGCCCTCACTGGGTTTGCGGAAGTGTTGTCCGTTTTGGCGTCACTTGAACATGATTCACAATCTGACATGTCAATTGATTTTTGGTGTGACCGTATTGAAGAAACACTTATTTCGTTGTGTGGTCGCTCATGCACAGATCTCGATGACGTACTAGCCGTGATCAATAAGTTCCGCGAAGCAGCATTGCTTGCAAGTGCAGGCAATCAATCAGTGGCGTTTAGTGAGTTTGCATTTCTTGTTTCTTCAGAGATTTCGGCCCAATCGGGTCGTCAATCTCTCGTAACCGGAGCAGTGACTGCAACTTCGTTTATTCCATTGCGTGCCGTGCCGTTCCGGGTTGTATGTGTGGTTGGTTTGGACGACGGCACCATGTCAATTGGCGATTCGGAAGGTGACGACCTGATCGCGATGGAACAACTTATGGGCGACACCGATATGCGCACGGCCAATAGGCGAGTGTTGCTCGATGCGGTGGTGGCAGCCTCCGAACAGTTAATCATCACGTGCAATGGCAGCAGCGTAAAGAACAACACGCGAGTTCCATTCATCACACCGCTCGCAGAGCTTGTTGATTTTTGTGGTCGCTTGGGTGTCGATGTTCCGAACGAGTCTGAAAAGACATGCGAAATTGAGTACCTGCATTCTCGGCACTCAAGTGGGATAGCAAACTTTATGACTTCTAACGGGCCTGTATCCGGTCAAATTTGGTCGCACGATGCTTCAGCTCTGAATGCCGCGTTGTCACGAAGCCAAGCAGTGGCACCACAAGTGAAAACGTATGTTCCATCTGCAAAACCTGCAGAGATTGAAATCGGAATTCTTGAGCAACTCGTGATTGATCCACTGAAGTATTACTTGCGGGAATCTTTGCATATTTTTACTGAATATGAAGAGGAAGATGCCAAAGCGGTTTTGCCTTTGGATGCGAACGAATTCGAGATCGCCAATTTGGTTGAGGCCTTAGTAGACGCTTCTCCTAATGGAGACCTAGAAGCAGGTAGGGCGATATGGATGCCGTCCGCGGAGGCTAGTGACGCATTGCCGGTTGCTCCTTTTGCAGAGAGCCAAATTGATCTGGCCTATGCCATTGCAAATGCAGTTCGGGGTGCAGCAACACAGCGTGGCATCCCTCTTTCAGAACCAGATCCAATCGAGTTTTCGCTTCTCCTTCCTGATAAATCAACAATTGTCTGTGATGTTCCGAATGTGGTTGAAAGCGCAACAGATGGTTTTGTGTACTCAATTAGTTATCACTCGAAGAGCACGAAAGAGATTATTCGTCAATCTGTTCGATTGCTTGCATTGTGTGCTGCAGGGAAACTGGTTCAGAAGGCCTATGTAATTCAGATGGATGACAATAAATCCCTCGTATTAGTGAACGAGATTGAACTCAGTCCTGAAATATCAGCAGACGAAGCGTTGCGACGTTTATTCGAGCTATCAAAGGCTGCTCATATTGCCCGAGATATTCCGTGCGCCAAGTTTGATAAGACAGGACAGGCGATTGCCGAAGTTGGATCAATCAATGATGATTCGGTGATTGATGCCTTTGAGACTTTTGTCGATGGATTTTCCTATGACCGCTCAGCTGAATTTGTGGTCTACGGCGCCGATCCAGTGTTCGAACATGTCTTTGCAGACAATTCAGACAAAAAGATTGAAGTGCTGACTGCACTAGTTCAAAGTTGCAATCTTGAAAAAGATGGCAAAAAGAAAGATAGCTATCAGCATTGGGTGGTGAAGTGATGTCTGTTGTGTATGACGATTTCAATATTGTTGATCCAAAACTGGAAAACGGAACAGTTATTGAAGCCAGCGCCGGTACTGGAAAAACTTATTCCGTAGCTTCAATTGTTACGCGTGCAATTGCAATGAATGAAAACATTCGGATTGGCAATGTTCTTGTAACTACGTTCACCAGAAATGCCGCAGCCGAGCTTCGGGATCGTATTCGCCGTCGTATCGCTAGCACCGAAGCTCAATTGCGTGAAGGTGTTGCATTGGTGGGCGATCAATTGGCCGCCAGCCTGCTTGGCCAAGATCAACTTGAGCGTGCTGAACGTCTTGCACGAGCGCTACGAGAGTTCGATACGGCCACTATTGCAACCATCCATGCTGTGTGTGCCCGAATCCTGACAACTGCCGGTCTGCCATCGGCAGGTGGTACGGGTGATGTCGATATCAGAGACGTCATAGAAGAAGTGGTGAATGATGCAGTTATTTGGGAAGCAAATCTCAACAATTTTTATGATCCATCACGCCTCGCAGCCGTTGTTGAAGCGCGACTTGCCGCGCCTCTTTCAGTTCTGGGTTATGAAACCGCTGCAGTCAAAAGGAATGAAATAGTCCCGATAACTGCGGAAGTTAAAGCCGAACGCGATCATGTGGTCGAAGTAATTGAATCCTGTGTAAATCGAGTTCGTGAACGCATGGCGAACCAACCAACGTTTGACGACATGCTTCGACGGGCTGCCGAGGTGCTTGCAGATAAAAGCCAAGTTGCTCTTGTGGCCGCATTGAGGCAGAAGTATCTACTTGCGGTAATTGACGAGGCACAAGACACCGACAAGTTGCAATGGAGCATTTTCCAGAACATTTTCCCTGATAGTTCGAAAAATATGTTGCTAGCCGTAGGCGACCCCAAGCAAGCTATTTATCGATTCCGTGGCGCCGATATTGATGCGTATCTTTCAGTACGTGAAGACGACAAACTCTTAACGCTTCGCGAGAATTGGCGCAGCGATGAAGATCTCATTGCCGCTCTGAATCATCTTTTTGACGGTTGGGAATTTGGAACAGGCATCAATTACATCCCAGTTAAAGCTCGTACTGGAGCTCCGAAGTCATCAATTGTTGGAGTTAAACCTCTCTCAATAATCAGTCTTGGTGCGGTCACCAACAAGACCCGCATTGTGCGTCCGACAGCGCTTCGGGTTCGAGAGATTCTCGAAAATGTTCAGATTACAAGTCATGGAAAAACTAGGGCTGTAAAGCCAGGTGATATTTGTGTCCTCGTAACTTCACGAAATACAGGCGCATCTGTTGAGAGTGCACTGCGTGAGATGGGTGTAAGTGCGGTCAGTTCCGGAACCGAGAACGTGATGCAAGGTGAAATGGCTACTGCGATTTACAACTTGCTCCGCGCAATGGACGAGCCATACGAAACCTCACGTATTCGACTGGCCGCTGCAAGCCCATTCTTTGGTGCAAGTTTGGCCACTGCTGGTGCATTGGACGACGACACCGTTGAGCAAATTCGACGAATAATTTCATTGTGGGGTACAACTCTTCGACGTCGGGGTGTTGCTGCACTTGCTGCCTCGCTACGCGCCGATCTAGAAATTGCAGCACGCATCGTTCAGGGCGGTGGCGGGGAACGCCGCGAAACAGACTTTGCTCACGTCATCGAGTTGTTGCACGGCGCAACACTCGGAGTTGGTTGCACGCCTGCAGAAGTGCTCAATTCATTCAATGACTTCAGCCAATTAGAACCGCAGTCTGAAATCATCAGCCGTCGTGTCGAGAGCGACAAAGACGCAGTGCAGATCATGACCGTTCACGCAGCTAAAGGATTGGAATTCCCAATTGTTGTAGTAGCGGATTTGTGGAAGAAGGTCAGAGCAAAGAATCCAAAGAAACCTAGCCCGGACGCTTTTTATCGCAATTCGCCAACTAACCCTGGAGAACGTGAACACGTAATTGATGCCACCTATGTTCTGGGCAGCGATTTATTCGCCGAAGCTAAAGAAGGCAGAAAACAAGAAGAATCCGATGAAGTGAAGCGTTTGTTTTATGTGGCGCTTACGCGCGCACGTCACCATGTTTCCTTGATTGTTGCCGACGACGATCCTGCGAAGAAAACCAAGACACCACGAATTGTGGAAGGTCTTGCAGAGCCAGCACGTTTTCAGAAAGTCAGCGACGTTGCTGAAATCGTGAAGAAAGAGAATATTCAGACGTATCCGAGTTACGTTTCTGTTCAAGAAAGCAATGAAGAGTATGCGACAGCGCCATTTTCCGGGTCTGTTCAACAGACATACAGCCGCCTGTCGTTCAGTGGAATTACGAAGAACCGTAAGTACAAGCAGGTAGAAAACTTGAACTTAGAGGGTGAAGCACGTGGCGGTTATGGAGATGACGCAGAGTCAGAGATCATCTCAATGCGCTCAGGCTATTCAGATAAAGATGTTGCATTGTTGGCGACTCCTGATCCAATGCCACTTGCTCACATTGCCGGCGGTACCTACTTCGGCAAAGTAATGCACACTGTTTACGAGCACATCGATTTCACAGTTGCAGATTTACCGTTAGAGGTTGCACGTGTCGTTGATTCTTATGTAACTGGCTCGTTGCTGCGTGAACATCGCCAAGAGATTATTGATGGAGTAGTGCTATCTCTGCGCACGCCTCTGGGTGGGTTGATTGGTTCAACGACGCTTGCAGAGGTTTCATCGGCCGATCGTCTGAATGAACTCAATTTCGAAATGGGATTGGCTGCTCTCTCTCACGGAGTCATGGTGAACAACATCGGAAAAGTGTTGGTTCAATGTCTTGAGCGTGAAGGTCGTTTCAATGACGTACTGATGCCATATGCGCAAATGTTGGCCTCCGACGCGTTTGCGGTGCCTCTGTATGGATTGATGAATGGCTCAATTGACACCTTGATCCGTTTCAGTCAAGATGCTCAACAGCGACTGTTCATTACGGACTGGAAAAGCAACAGGCTTGACGAAGACGGAATGGCTTACGTCATTGATGGATACTCACGAGAATCCATGGTGAACGCAATGGAGCACCACCACTATCCGCTCCAGGCCCTCATCTATGGCACAGCAGTGCATCGTTACCTCAGGTCGCGAGCCGGAAGCGGTACGTCACTTCCAGTCATTGCGGGTATGGCGTATTTCTTCATTAGAGGAATGGTGGGCGAACCAACACCAATGGAAGAAGAGCACCGCCATGGCGTATTCACATGGGAAGCACCAAAAGGCCTGTGGCAGGAGCTTTCCGACGAGATATCAGGAGCAGGTAAATGAGCACTTTGTTTTCGTCTACTCAATACCCAGCCGAACTGGAACAATACGTGTCATCTGGGGCTGTTCAGTCGCGTGATTTACGTGGAGTGTCCATCTTGGTGCATGCGGCGGCCGATTCAAAAGAGCTAGATCCGTTGGCGTGGTTGGCTTTTGCCCTCGTGCTCGGCTTGCCGGCATCAGGTCATACATGTGTAGACCTTGAAAACATCTCGCAATGGGCACCAGAAGAGTTGAAGAACGATGTAGACAGCTGGCCCATTGACGGCAAACGTTGGAAAGCAGCAGTGCTTGCATGCTCAGAACTTGTATGCACGCCTAAAACTTTGAACGTACAGCCACGAAAGCCATTCGTTGTCTCAGGTAACAAGTTGTACTCGGCACGGTCTTTTCATGAAGAGCAGTTGGTCGCTAGCTACATCAAGAAAGCAGTTGCCGACAAGCGGGTTGAAATCATTACAGGTGGTCCAGGTTCTGGAAAGACCACATACATTGCAAATCAAATTGTTGAGCAGATTGCAAAGAATGTGAATACGGAAAGCATTGCTCTTGCTGCGCCAACTGGACTTGCTGCAAAGCGAATGGATCGTGCTCTTCGATCCGCAGTTCGCTACGGAATTAGCAAAGGAACCATCTCTCCTGAAATGGAAGCGCATGTAAATGGTCTGAAGAAATTAACCATTCACAAGTTACTGAAGTTCAATCCATCTTCACGCATCCAATGGCGTCATAACAAAGCCAATCGCATGCCTTACGACTACGTCATTGTGGACGAAGTTTCCATGATGCCACTCTCCATGATGGCCCGTCTGATTGAGGCGTTGAAAGACGATGCGCGACTCATGCTTGTTGGCGATCCATTCCAACTTGCCAGCGTTGATGCTGGAACGGTTCTTGCCGACATTGTTGAAGCGTCAAATAAGGGCAAGACGTTTGTGAACACAAAAACGGAAAGCCATCGTTTCCCACTTGGTTCGCCTGTTTCAGATATCGCTATTGAAACCAAAGCCGGAAATGTCGAGGGTGCGCTTGAAAAAATACGGCTTCATCACGACACCAAGGACAAGAGCTCGTTTGTATGGGTCGATCCAGTCGCTGATGAGGCTCGTTTGCAAAAAGTTGCTCGTGAAGTGGTGAATCATGCACGAAGGCTGTGTGAACTTGCTGCAAGCGCAAGCACGGACGAGCAGTATCGAGAGATCATTCGGGTTCGTGATGAACTTCAGGTCATCTGTGCTCATCGCAAGGGCAATCTGGGCGTTTCTGGGTGGAATAGGGCTGTAGAGCGCGAACTTGGTGTGTTGGCTCAGGAGCAGTGGTATCTCGGCCGCCCGGTGATGGTGAGCAAGAACGATGCAAACACAGGCTTGGCCAACGGCGACATTGGCGTTGTATGCAAGGACGCCAAAGGTGCTCGAATTGTGGTGTTTGGCGATGCCGAGGAAGTGAAGACTTTCTCAACAACAAGCCTCCCGCAAGTAGACACGGTTCATGCCCTCACGATTCACAAGAGCCAGGGAAGCGAGTTTGCACACACCATCGTGGTGCTGCCAAAGGGTAAATCGAAGATCCTTACGCGCGAACTGCTGTACACCGGCATCACACGTGCAAAACCGAATCTCACACTTGTAGCAACGCAAGAAGCGCTGGAGATTGCCATTGGCAACAAAGTCCAACGCGCAACTGGCCTCACCGATTTACTGTAAAAAAATCAAAACAAAAAGGAAATAAACATGAATGAAATCATCTGCCCCCATTGTGACAAAGCTTTCAAAATTGACGAAGCCGGTTATGCCGACATTCTGAAGCAAATTCGCAATAAAGAGTTTGATAAGGAACTCCACGAAAAGCTTGCTGCAGCAGAGCAAGAAAAGAAGAGCGCTCTTTCACTTGCCGAGGCAGAGAACGAAGCTAAGCGCCTGAAGTTGGTTGCTGATAAGGATGTCACGATCGCTGATCTGAAGAGCAAGATCGACAAATTTGAAGTAGAGCAAGAGCTTTCGGAGTCAAAGATACGAAAAAGCTTGGAAGATCAAATCAAGGATCGTGATAATCAAATTGAGAGGTTGAAAGATTTGAAGCTTCAACTTTCAACCAAAATGCTTGGTGAAACTCTTGAGCAACATTGTGAAGTTGAGTTCAACCGCATCAGGGCCACAGCTTTTCCAAATGCATATTTTGAAAAAGACAATAAAGTTTCAAAGAAGGATGAAGAGACCGGAAAGGGCAGTAAGGGCGACTACATTTTCCGTGACAAAGATGATGCAGGCAACGAAATTGTGTCAATCATGTTTGAAATGAAAAATGAGGGTGATGAAACAGAGAACAAGCAAAAGAACGAAAAATTCTTAGAGAAACTTGATAAAGATCGTCGGGAAAAGAACTGCGAATATGCCGTTTTGGTTTCGTTACTTGAACCTGAAAGCGAGCTGTACAACGTTGGAATTGTTGACGTTTCGTACAAGTTTCCGAAGATGTATGTAGTCCGGCCACAGTTTTTCATCCAAATAATCACGCTGCTACGAAATGCTGCATTAAACGCGATGGAGTACAAAGCAGAGCTTGCACTTGTGCGAGCCCAGAATGTCGATATAACTGACTTTGAAGAGAAACTTGAAGAGTTCCAAAGCGGATTTGCACGAAATTATGATCTTGCTTCCAGGAAGTTCCAAACTGCAATTGAAGAAATTGATAAGTCAATTGACCATTTGCAGAAAACTAAAGCCGCTTTGCTCAGCACGGACAACAATCTTCGACTTGCCAATGACAAAGCGCAAGATATATCTATCAAGAAGCT
>Ga0315901_10009771_pt1 | contig 11001 bp, 4 predicted proteins | sample LakEriMetagenome_10_FD_203761 | JGI IMG/M metagenome (GOLD analysis project Ga0315901, IMG submission 203761) | Freshwater fungal communities from buoy surface, Lake Erie, Ohio, United States - Buoy 2 MA116 | ecosystem: Environmental > Aquatic > Freshwater > Lake | place: USA: Lake Erie, Ohio...
GGTTCCAGCATCCGTCGGCAGGTCTCCGACAGCGCGGTGCCGCTGCAGATCATCACCACCGAAGACCTCCGTCGCGAGGGCATCAACAGTCCTGAACAGCTGGTCAGCTACCTCGTCAGCAACGGCAACGGCCTCGACAACCTCGCCGGCAACGCCGATGTGGTCACCGGCGCGCAGCGCGGCAACAACGGCGCATCCTCGGCCAACCTGCGCGGCCAGGGTTCGGCGGCGACGCTGGTGCTGCTCAACGGCCGTCGCGTCGCGGCCCACGGCCTCAACGGCGGCGCGGTCGACATCAACCAGATCCCGATGGCGGCCATCGAGCGCGTCGAAGTCCTGAAGGACGGCGCCTCGGCGGTCTACGGCACCGATGCCATCGGCGGCGTCATCAACTTCATCCTGAAGAAGAACTTCCAGGGCCTGAACTTCACGGGCTTCGCGGACATCACCGAGCTCGGCGGCGGCGCCATCTACCGCGGTACGGCGGCCGGCGGCTTCGGCGACGTGGAGCAGGACGGTTGGAACATCATGGCCACGGTGTCGATGAGCGATCACCGCGAACTGCGCGGCGACCAGCGCGACTTCGTCAACACCTTCCAGCCCGACCGCGGCGTGTCGGTGGACACGCGTGGCACGCCCTTCGCCACCATCGTCCCGCTGGGTGTGGGCCCGAGCACGCCGCTCGGCACGATCATCAACAACTCCGCGGCAGCGCCGGTCCTGCCCGGCAGCACCATCCGTGCCGATGGCGGCATCAACCCGCTCGATCTGCCGGGCGGCGGCGGGTGCAACCAGATCGACGGCATGCAGGCCTACGACACGCGGCTCTGGAACTTCCCACAGGCGGAGTTCGCCTGCGCCTGGGATACCGGCCGCGCGGCCGTGCTGCAGCAGCCCATCAAGACCGTCAACTTCGTCACCCGCGGCGTGCTGCGTCTCGGTGAACACGAGTTGGCTGCGGAGTTGACCGGCTCCACTGCCGACTCGGCGAAGCGCTTCTCGAACCTCCAGCTCACCCCGAACACCTCCACCCAGAACTACGCTTTCCCGCGCAACACGGCTTCGGCCGCGGTCTACGACCGGGTGTTCAACCAGTTGGTCGCGGTCTTCCCCACGCTCGAGGCGCGGCGGGGGCTGCCGATGTCCTACCGCTGGCGCTGCATGGAGTGCGGTCGCCGCGAGATCGAGACCACCACCGACACCTTCCGCGCCTTCATCGGTGCGGATGGCCCGCTGCCGCTCGAGGGTTGGACCTACCGCACCGGCGTGTCGCACGCCTTCAGCGAGTCCGAGTCCCAGCTCGGCACCGGTTACTACTACCGCAACACGACCCGCGACGCTTCGGGCACGGTCATCGCCAACGGCATCATCGACGCGCTCAACACCGGCGTGATCAACGTCTTCCTGCGTCCGGGCGAGACCCAGTCGCAGGCTGCGCTCGACCTGCTCAAGGGCGCCTCCGCCGAGGGCGTCATCCTCTACGGCGGCAAGTTCTCCGTGACCCAGGTGGACGCCTCGATGTCCGGCCCGCTGTTCGCGCTGCCGGCGGGCGATGTGCTCGCGGCGGTCGGCGTCGACTGGCGCCGCGAGGAGTACGAGTTCAACGGCGACCAGCGCGCGGCTGCTGCGCGCCCGGTGATCATCGCGGCGCCCTTCGATGACGGCAACGCGCTCGCGGGTGTCGAGCGCGATGTGAAGGCGGTGTACGCGGAGGTCATGGTGCCCATCGTCTCCGGCATGGAGCTGACCGGTGCCGTGCGCCGCGACCAGTACGACGGCTTCGGCTCGACCGTGAACCCCAAGATCACCCTGAAGTGGCGCCCCATCGATGCCGTGATGCTGCGCGGCTCGTACAGCACCGGCTTCCGTGTGCCTTCCTTCAACCAGATCTACAACGCCTCCGCTACCGCGCTCTACACCGGGCGTGACCTCGCGGATCCGGGCAAGTGCCCGGGTGGTCGTCCGGATATCACCAAGCCGGAGTGCGCGGTGGTGCAGCCGAACATCCGGACCGGCGGCAAGCTCGACCTCGGACCCGAGGAATCCGACCAGTTCAACTTCGGTATGGTGTTCGAGCCGCTCGACGACTTCACCATGTCCGTCGACTGGTGGCGCATCAAGCGCACCGGCACGCTGCAGATCCTCACTTTGCAGCAGCTTGCCGACAACTATTCCACTTTCCAGGACCGATATGTCCGCGATGCCGCAGGCAATCTCCAGGAGATCGATCGGACCTGGATCAACGCCGGCGACACCAACACCCAGGGCATCGATCTGACGATGGCGCTGCGCGGCGAGGCCTGGGGCGGCAACTGGCGCGCAGGGCTCGACGGCAGCAAGATCCTCGAGAAGCGCTCGCGCATCGCGCCGAGCCTGCCGTTCGGTCCGAGCGAGGTGGGCGCGTTCACCTTCGCGGGCGACCTCGGCCTCGAGTGGAAGCACAACGCCTACTTCGCGTTCACCAAGGGCGATTGGAGCGCGACGCTGTCGCAGCTCTACCGTTCGGGCTATCGCAACCAGGAGCTGCCGGGCGTGACCGCGGGCATCGTCTCGCCGCCCAACGTCGACCGCCGCGTTGACTCCTACATCACCTACAACGCGGCGGTGACCTGGCGCGGCATCGACGGGCTTTCGGTGACGGCGGGCATCAAGAACCTGCTCAACAAGGATCCGCCGTTCGCGATCACCTACGACAGCAACACCGGTGCGGGCAGCTCCTGGGAGCCGCGCGTCGCCGATCCGCGCAACCGCAGCTTCACGCTGCTGGCGGAGTACCGCTTCTGAGGCGCGCCGCGGCGTGCCCTCGGGTACGCCGCGGCCTCCTTCCGCGATGCGCCTGACACCCGGCCAGGTCGATGACTTCTTCGGCCGCGGCTGGGTGGTCGTACCCGCCCTGTTCGGGGCCGACGAGCTCGCTGCGGCCCGCGCCGCGTTCGAGCGGCTGCACGCCACGGCGCAGCGCCTCGGCACCACGCAGGACCATGCGGGCGCGCGCTTCGTGCTGACGGCGCGCGGCGGCATCCCGGCGGCGGAGGCGGCCGGGGGCGGCGTGGTCGTGCAGCGCGTGGTGTGGGCCGGCGGCGCCGAGCCCGCACTGCTCGACATCGGCGCCGACCCGCGTCTCGTTGGGCCCGCGCTGCAGCTGCTCGGCAGCGATCGCTGCGAACAGCTGCTCTGCCAGGCGCACTTCAAGATGCCGGGGGACGGCGTGTCCTTCGACTGGCACCAGGATGTGCAGCATCGCGACAAAGGTCCCGGCACCTGGCGCGACATCAACGGCCGCGGTTCGTATGTGCAGACATTGCTCGCGGTCGACGAGATGCGCGCCGACAACGGGCCGCTGCAGTTCGTGCCGCGCGAGGCGGTACGGCTCGACGATCGCGGCAGGCTGCGCGACGCGCACTACGATTACGGCACGCCGATGGCGGGTGGCGACGATGCGGGCGGCGACGATGCGGTCGATGCGGGCCGTGCCGAGACCATCACGGGCCCCGCCGGGTCGGTCATATTCTTCGGGCCGTACGCGGTCCACGGCAGCACGCCCAACACCTCGTCGGTGCCGCGTCGTGTGCTGATCAACGGCTATGCCTATCCCGGCGCCAACGGTCGCGTGTATCCGGGCGAGGGGTCGGGCCGCGTGCTGCCGCGGTCGGCCGCGTGAGCCGGCGATGAGCCTCCGGTGAGCGGATACTTCAGCACGCTCGACTGGGCGGTGGTGGCGGGCTACTTCGCGCTGGTCACCGTGATCAGCCACCGGCTGCAGGGCCGGCAGTCCGACGTCCACGAGTATTTTTTGGGCTCGCGCAGCCTGCCGTGGCCCGCGGTCGCGGCGTCGATCGTCTCGACGGCCATCAGCGGTGTGACCTTCATCGGCGTGCCGGCGCTGGTGTTCGCGCAGGGCGGCGATTACCGCTACCTGCAGTTCGCGCTGGCCGGCGTGATCTCGAAGTGGGTGCTCGGCATGTTCATCATGCCGCGCCTCTACGAGAAGCAGTACGCGAGCCCCTACGACTACATCCGCGACCGTCTGGGTCCGGTGGTGGGGCGTGTGTCGGCGCTCCTGTTCTTCGTCGGCGCGGTGCTGGGGCAGGGGGTGCGCGTCTACGCCGTCGCGCTGGTGCTCGAGCTGCTCACCGGTCTCGGTTTCGCATGGTGCGTCGCGCTGTCGGTGGGGGTCTCGGCGGTGAGCACCTGGCTCGGCGGCGTGCGTGCCGTGGTGTGGACCGATGTGCTGCAGTTCGTCATGTTGGTGGCGGGCGGCGCGGTCGCGGTGCTGTATGTCACGCAGGTGTATCCGGGCGGTTTCGGCGCGCTGCTCGAGGCCGGCGCCGAGGCCGGCAAGACGCGCGTGTTCGACTTCACCGTCGATCCGCGCCTGCAGTTCACCTTCTGGGCCGGTGTGTTCGCGATGCCGTTCCAGAACCTCGCGGCCTACGGCACCGACCAGCTCAACACGCAGCGCATGCTGTGCTGCCGCTCGGTGCGCGAGGCGCGGCTCGCGCTCTGGTGGAGCAACGCCGGTGAGCTGGTGGTGGTGCTGTTCCTGACGGTCGGTCTCGCGCTGTGGGGCTACTACCAGCACAACCCGATCGATCCTGCGTTCGTCGGCCTCGTCGCCGAGAAGGGCGACCGCATCTTCCCGGCGTTCATCCTCTCGGAGCTGCCCGAGGGGTTGCGCGGTTTCATGGTGGCGGCGCTGTTCGCGGCGGCGATGGCGAGTCCGGTGCTGTCGGCGCTCGCCGAGACCACGCTCACGATGTTCCATGACGGGCATCGTGCTGGCACGCTCGCGCCGGCCCGTGCGCTCTGGCTGTCACGGCTGTTCGTCGTCGGCTGGGGCGTGGTGCTCGGCGGCTTCGCGGTGCTGCTTTCGGGGCGCGGTGAGCAGTTGGTGCCGCTCGCGTTCCAGATGACCGCGTACACCTACGGACCGATGCTCGGCCTCTTCCTGCTCGCCTTGTTCGTGCCGCGCGAACGCATCCACAGCATCCCGCTCGGCGTCGCGGCCTCGATGCTCGGCGTGCTCGCGGTCGACAACGCGGCGCGGCTCGGTCTGACGGACGGCGGTCCGTTGGTCGCCTTCCCGTGGTTGTTCCCGCTCGGCGGCCTGCTGTGCGTCGCCGTCGCGATGTTGCCGGTGACCTCCCGCCGTTGAGCCCCTGTCGGACCGGTTCGCCGGGGCCGTCGCAGCCGGTTCCACGCGGTTTCGGGTAGGATGCCGTCCGTGCCGACCCCGACCCCCGACCAGCCGGGACCCGCTCCGGCCTCCGAGACCTCGCGCATCGTCGGCATCGACGGCCTGCGCGCGCTCGCCGTGCTCGGCGTCATGGTGTTCCACGCCGATTGGTTCTACGCCCAGGGCGGGTTCTTCGGCGTCGACCTGTTCTTCGTCATCTCGGGCTTCCTGATCACGCGGCTGCTGCTGGCCGAGCTCGATCGCAGCGGCACGATCTCGTTCCGCGGTTTCTACCTGCGCCGCGCGCGCCGCATCCTGCCCGCGATGCTGCTGGTGATCGCCGGCTCTGCGCTCGCCGCGGTCGTGCTCGCGCCTGATGCGCTGCCGTTGCTGCGCGTCGACGCGCTGGCCTCGGCGCTGTTCGTCGTCAACTGGCACTTCATCTTCCAAGAGCTCTCGTACTTCGAGTACATCGGTCGCCAGCCGCTGCTGCAGCACCTCTGGTCGCTCGCCATCGAGGAGCAGTTCTACCTGCTGTGGCCGCTGATCGTGCTCGCGCTCGCTTCGCGCGGTGGTCGGCGGCTGCTCGGCGTCGTCGCGCTGGCGCTGGCCGCCGCGTCGGCCGTGTGGATGGGCGTGCTCGCCGACCGGCTCGGCTTCCCGGAGTCGATGGACATCGGTCGCGTCTATTTCGGCACCGACACGCACGCGATGGGTCTCCTGGCAGGCGCGGCGTTGGCGGCGGCCGCGCCGGGCATCTCGGCATGGGCGCAGATGTCGACCGGCGAGGGCGACGGCATCCAGAGCGGCGGCATGCGGCGCACGGGCATGCTGCTCGGCATCGCGGGGCTCGCCGGCACGATGTTCCTGTTCTCGCAGGTGAGCGAGAACCATCCCTGGCTCTACCCTTGGGCGTTCGTCGCCTCGGCGGTGTTCAGCATGGCGACGATCGTCGCCTGCCTCATGCCCGGTCCGTTCGGTGCGCTGCTGGACGCGCAGCCGCTGCGCTGGATCGGCGAGCGGTCATACGGCATCTATCTTTGGCACTGGCCGGTGTTCATGCTCACCCGGCCGGGTGTGGACATCCCGCTCGAGCAGGGACCGGCTTTCGCGCTGCGCTGCGCGCTGACGTTCGCGCTCGCTGCGGCGTCCTACCGCTTCATCGAGGCCCCCATCCTCGGACGCAGCCTGCGGCCGATGCCGGTGACGCCGCAGTTCGCGCGCGGCGCGCTGGCGGCGTTCGCCTGCGCCGCCCTCTTCATCCTCGTGCCGTCGCCGCAGGGCGCGGGATCACCGGGGGCGAAGGCCGCTGCGCAGGGAGCGACAGGCGTGGTGACCGGTGCGGCGCCCGCCGCCGGGACGCCGACCAACCCGCCGCCGCCCGCCGCGCCCGCGACGGCCGCCACGACGACCGATCGCGCACCGCCGCCGCTGATCGGTCGCCGCAGCGGGCAGTTGACGGTGGTCGGCGATTCGGTCGCGCTCGGCGCACGCAGCGCGATCGAGCGGGGCATCGACGGCGCTGCCGTGTATGCGATGGTGGGTTGGCAGGCCGCCGATGTGCTCAGCATGCTGCAACGCATCCGCGACGCCGGCGAACTGCGCTCGAAGGTGCTGATCCACCTCGGCACCAACGGCTATGTCACCGAGAAGCAGCTGCGCGCCATGCTCGAGCTGCTGCGCGACCGCGAGCGTGTGCTGGTGATGAACTCGCGCGTGCCGCGGCGCTGGATGGCGGCCAACAACCGGTTGTTGGCGACGGTGGTGCCCCAGTATCCGAACGCCGTGCTGATCGATTGGCACGGCATCGCCGACCCCAAGCCGGAGTTCTTCGTGCAGGACGGTGTGCACCTCACCGGCTCCGGCATGCGGGCCTTCGTCGCCGCGGTGGTCGCGGCCGGCGATTTCAGCAAGGCGCCGCCGCCGGACGCAGCGCCCGACGAGCCGCGACGGCTGCTCTCGCCGATCATGCCCGAGGCCACCGAGCCTGAGGACTACGCGCCCAGCCTGGTGCGGCATACCCGACCGATGGCGCCGGACTCCTTCTGGCAGACGATGGCGCGCTGCGAGACCGGCAACAACTGGCAGAACGGCGGCGAGTACGCGGGTGGTCTCGGCATCTATGTAGGCACCTGGCGGCAGTGGGGTGGCCGCGAGTTCGCGCCGACCCCCGATGCGGCGACGCCGGCGCAGCAGATCATCGTCGCCAACCGCGTCTCCACCCAAGGATGGCAACGGCCGGACGGCCGCTTCGAGCCGCCGGTGGGGTTCAGCGGCTGGGGTTGCCTCAAGACCATCGGCCGACCGACGCTGATGATGTTCACGCCCGAGAGCCTGCTCGCGCAGCGCTTCCGTTGGTTGCAGCGCGGTCAGGCCGTACGCGATCTGCAGCTGCTGCTCGGTCTGCCGGTCGATGGCGTCTACCGCGACCGTACCGCCGTCCGGCATCGTGAGATCCTCGAGCAGCGCGGGTTGCCCATGAGCCTCGCGGCCAGCGCGCCTGCGCCTTCGGCGACCGGCACTACCGCGGCAGCCACCACGGCGCCGGTGGCGGCGACGCCTGACGCCGCCGGTTCGCCGACGGGTGCGGGTGGCGAAGGCGCAGCCGCCGCGGTCACGACCGAAGCGCCGACATCGCCGTCCGGAACCGCGCCGTCCTCGGAGGCGCCCGCCGCGGGTCCCGCCGAACCTGCCGCGTCGCCGCCGTCCGCGGAGCCGGCGCCGGTGACCGAGCCGACCCCGCCGGGGGGCGCACGGTGAGGCGCCTCGCGCTGTCGCGTCTCGCTGCACCGATCATCTCCTCGGTTCTGCTGTTGGGCGCGGCGGCCTACGCGCCGGTCGCCCGCGCGCAGGGATACATCCCGGACCTGACCTGTCCCGCCGTCGGCGGACGCTCTCCGGCGCGCCGGCCGTCGTCCGCGGACGAGGAGGTCGTGCCCTTCGATCTCGACGCGCTGGGCGACACCCTGGAGCCGCCGCCGGACGCCGATCCGCAGCTCGCGGAGCAGTTCCGCCCCGGCGTCGCGGGCGTGCGCGGCCCCGGCATCCGTCGTCTGGCGATCTGGGGCGACAGCCATATCGCCTCCGGCGTCTTCGGCGACGAACTGCGCCGCATCCTCGGGCTCGGCGGCATCGACACCGGCAACGCCTTCATCCCGCCCTTCATGACGCGTCGCGGCGTGCGCATCCCCGTGCGCGCGTTCTGCGTCGGCAGCGCCTGGAGCCTCTCCATGGCCTATGTCTCGCGCGTCGAGGTCAACGCCGGGCCGGCGCTGGCCGAGATGCGTGTCGACGGCAACCCCGACGGCGCTTATCTTTGGCTGGATCTGCGCGATACCGAGCGCGAACCCGAAGCGCTGCGGCTGCGCATGCTCTACCGGCCCATGGCGGGCGAGGCCGAGATCGCGGTGTCGGTCAACGAAGGTCCCGAGGAGTCCTACTTCCTCGAGGCGGCCAGCGACTATGACGATCCTGCACCCAAGGAGATCTACTTCGAGGACGGCGACCTGTTGTCGACCGTCAAGATCCGCGTCGTGGCGGGACAGGTCGCGCTGCAGGGGTTCTTCGTCGACAAGATCACCGAGCCCAGCCTCACCGTGGATGTGTTCGGCATCCCGGGCGCCACCGCCAACGGCTGGGCGGTCGCCAATCCCGCGCACCTGTCGGCGGCGTTCTACGAGCGCGGGTACGACGCGGTGGTGCTCGAGTTCGGCACCAACGAGGCGGCGGGCGACTTCGACCCGGTGCGCTACACACAGATGCTCGACCGCGCGCTGATGAACATGCGCAAGGTCTTCCCCGACGCGGCCTGTCTTCTGGTGGGCGCACCGGATCGCGGCACCATCGTCCGTCGCAAACGCGGCAGCCGTGGCGGATCGCCGTCGGTCGACCAGTTGCTGCGGTACTCGCGCATCCACGCGCGGATCAACGAGATCCAGGCCGAGGTCGGTGCCACCTTCGGCTGCAGCGCCTGGGATTGGCAGCAGGCGATGGGCGGTGCAGGCTCCGCCTACCGTTGGTCGCGGATGTCGCCGCCCTTGATGTCGGGCGACCTGATCCATCTCACCGCGCCCGGCTATCGGCGCAGCGCCGGCGCGCTCGCGCGGCATCTCGGCTGGAGCCAGTAGCCGCACGCCGCGAAGACGGCGAAAATGGCCTGTCGTCGGGCCCTGAGGGATACCGCTTGCCACGCCTTCGTCCACTGTCCACGGTCGCGCTCACGGCCCTCGTGTCGCTGTGGTGCCTGCTGGCGCTCAACGCCGCGTTCTGGGGGCGCGTCTGGACGCTGCGGCCGCCGTCGTCCTTCCACGACGCGGTGTTCCTCGCGTCGCTCGCGCTGCTGGCGTTCGTGGTCATCAACCTCTTCCTCTCGGTGCTCACGCTCGTGCGGCCGCTGGCCAAGCCTTTGCTCGCGCTCGTGGTCGTGCTCGGCGCGCTCGCGTCGTATTTCGTGCTCGCCTACGGCGTGCTCATCGACAAGACGATGATCCGCAACGTGTTCGAGACCGATGCGGTCGAGTCGGCCGAGCTCGTCAACGCGAAGCTGCTCGGCTATGTCGCGCTGCTCGGCGTGCTGCCCGCCCTCGCGGTGCTGCGTTGGCCCGTGCAGCGGCTGTCGTGGCGGCGTGAGGCGCTGCAGCGCGTGGGCGTCGTCGTGGCCTCGCTGGCCGCGGTGGGGTTGATCGCCGCCGGCTTCTACCAGGACCACGCCTCACTGCTGCGCAACAACCGCGAGCTGCGCCATGTGCTGGTGCCGGTCAACTGGATCGCCGGTGTCGGCAGCCATGTCGCGGAGTCGACGCGCAAGCCTTTGCCGTATGAGCCGATCGGCGACGGCGCCCGCACGGGTGCCCGCTTGGCGGCGCCTGCGGCGGCGACCGGCGCCACGGCGGCTGCGACCGCTGTCGCGGCTGGGGGACCAGACCGTCCGTTCGTGATGGTGTTGGTGGTGGGTGAGACGGCGCGCGCGGCGAACTTCGGGCTCGCGGGCTATGCGCGGCAGACCACCCCGGAACTCGCCGAGGTCCCGGGTCTCGTCTACTTCACCGATGTCAGCTCCTGCGGCACCTCGACCGCGATCTCCGTGCCCTGCATGTTCTCGGACCTCGGGCGCGAGGGCTTCTCACCGCAGCGCGCGCGGGCGCGAGACAACCTCATCGACATCTTGGGCAAGGCGGGATGGGAGCGGCGCTGGTACGGCAACAACACCAACTGCAAAGGCGTGTGCCGTGATGTCACGGAATCACGCGCCGACCCGCGCGCTCATCCGCAGTTCTGCAAGCCGGGCCAGCCCTGCATGGACGGCGCGATGTTCGAGGATTTCAAGCGGGACCTGGGTACGCTTGCATCGCGCCAGGTGATCGTCATGCACATGCTCGGCAGCCACGGCCCGGGCTACCACCTGCGCTATCCGCCGGCGTTCGCCCGCTTCACCCCCGAGTGTCGCCAGACCGACTTCTCGAAGTGCGCGGTCACCGAGGTCGTCAACGCCTACGACAACACCGTGCTCTATACCGACCACTTGCTGGCCGACGCCATCGCATCTCTGCAGCGCCTGTCGCCCCAGGTCGACAGCGCGCTGCTCTATGTGTCGGACCACGGTGAGTCTCTGGGCGAGAACGGCATCTTCCTGCACGCCATGCCCTATGCCGTCGCGCCGAGGTTGCAGACCCATGTACCGATGGTGTTCTGGGCCTCGCCGGGCGCCACCGACCGGCTCGGTGTCGATATGGCCTGCATCGCCTCGCGCCGCGATACGCCGCTGTCCCATGACAACCTGTTCCACTCGGTGCTCGGGTTGCTCGATATCGAGACCCGAGCCCGCA
>Ga0315901_10009772_pt1 | contig 11001 bp, 9 predicted proteins | sample LakEriMetagenome_10_FD_203761 | JGI IMG/M metagenome (GOLD analysis project Ga0315901, IMG submission 203761) | Freshwater fungal communities from buoy surface, Lake Erie, Ohio, United States - Buoy 2 MA116 | ecosystem: Environmental > Aquatic > Freshwater > Lake | place: USA: Lake Erie, Ohio...
CTGCATCTGCGGAACCGGCGGCATGTCCATCTGGGGCGGCATCTGCTGCGGCATAGGCTGCTGCATCTGCTCCGCATAGCGCGGGTCATTGGGCCGACCGAACATGCCGAATGCGAGGGACGGATACATGAAAGGGTTCATCGGATCACCTCAGGCTCAGGGTGTTGCCGCCGTAGGAACTCATCGGCATCATGCCGTAGTTCATCAACGAGAATGGGTTAGCCCCCGCACCGCCCATGCTCATGCCGCCCATGGATGGCATGAACTGCGAGAAGCCGGAAGACATGCCGGCCATACCAGCGCCCCCCGAACCCATGCCCGACGACATTGCGCCAATGCCCGACATTGCGCCGCCGATGCCGCCCGCAATGCCGTTCAGGAGACCGCCGCCCTCTTTGGTCACGGACGTGCCGTTGAGCGTCTTTGTGCCGCCAAGCCCGGCAATCGAGCCGACCGTGTTAAGGTACTGGTCGAGCGCCGCATAGGGCGCCTGGTTGTTCTCGTACTGGAACCGGGCCTGCGCCTCCGCAGCCTTCGCCGCCGCAAGGGCGTCCTTCTGCGCGCCGACCTGACCCAACATCTGGCTGTCCAGATACCGCGCCTGATCCAGCGGTGCTGCGTTGTTGGTCGCGTTCAGCATGTTCTCGCGCTCGCGGCTGTAGGCGTCGTTCAACGCACCCGCAGCGCCCATCACGTTGCCGATGTTCTGCTGGCCGATCTGCGCCTGCAAACCAGTGCCCGAGAGCGCCGACTGGAACTGGTTTCCTGCACCAGCCGAGAGCGCATTGGCCGCGCCGGTCTGCGCCTGTATCTGGTTTGCCGCACCCGTCCCGAGGCCCGCTGCGCCCTGATTGAGCGCATTGAGGCCGAACTGGTCCGAGAACTGCTGGTTGCCCTGTAGGCCCTGCGCGCCCGACAGAAGGGCTTGCAGGTTGAACGCATCGGCGTTCTGGCCCGATGCCTGCAACGCGCTGCCAGCGTTCAGGAGGGCGTTCTGGTTGAACTGGTCGCCGAATTGGGACTGGTTCTGAATGCCGGAAGCGCCCTGCGCCAGATTGGACGCGCCGAACTGGTCCGCGAACTGGTTTATGCCAGCCGTCCCCGCCGCTCCCGCTTGTGCGTTCTGCGCCGCGAACTGGTCCGCGAACTGGCGGATGCCCTGCTGCCCCTGGGCGCCGGCAAGCGCCGCGTTCATGCCGAACTGGTCGCTGAACTGCGCCTGCCCGGTGAGGCCCTGTGCGCCGGCAAGGGCAGAGTTGACGCCTGCCTGCGCGCCCTGGAATTGCTGTCCAAGGTTGTTGAGGCGCTGGGCTTCCATGCCCGCCGCGCCCGTGGACATCGCCTGCAAGTCCCGAGACGCCCGGTTCTCGCCAATGCCCGCCATCTGGCCAGCCGCGCTCAACTGACGGCCCATGTTGTTCTCATAGGCAGAGCCGAGCATCTGCGTCGCCGCGTCACCGATCTCGCGCCCGAGAACCTGCTGATTGGCGCCCGAGCCGTAGCGGTTGCCGGCGCCGAACATGGAATTGACGCTGTCGGAGATCCGCCGCGACTGGATGTCGAGCATGCCCTGCAAATACGGGTTGCTGTTCACATCCGACAGCGAGCCGTTGGCAAACGGCGTCAGGTAATCCGCCATGGCCGCACTGGACGGGTCGGTGTACTGCCGGTTTGCCAGTTGCTCGTAGGTGTTGGCGCCTTGATTGAAGCTGCCCTGCGCGAAGTCGCCAAACACCTGCGAATTGGGGTTGGTCCCGTTTGCCAAGCCGGAATAGACGCCTCCGTCAGGGTTGGCTGTGGCGCTCATGCCGCCGATGTTGGCGTACTGGCCCATGCCCGACTGGTCGGCACGCATGCCCCCCAGGTTGGCGTACTGGCCGAGGGCGCTGGTGTTGGCCTGCGTGCCCGCCAGTTGGCCGTACATGTCGATTGCGCCCTGCCCTGCCGTCTGACCGCCCGCTGCGGTGAAGTAGGGATTGCCGAGGCTCTGCGCCTGCATCCCGGACGCCTGACCGAACAGGCCCGATGAGTTGTCGCCGGCCTGCATTCCGGCCATCTGGCCATAAAGACTCTGCGACGGGTCGTTGTAGCCCTGACGCATCAGCGCGTTGTTGAAGCCCATGGCCGGGTCGTTGTAGCCGCCCGCGAGTTGCCCAGACATTCCGGTTGCGGGGTTCTGCGACCCACCGCCCGCGATGCCCGCAAGCGCCGCCGTGCCGGGAGACGAGTTGAGGTAATTGCCCGAGATGGTGTTCTGCACAGCCGTCTGCGCTGCCGGGATCAGGCCAGTCGGAGTCTTCGAAAGGTCCGTGATCTGTTTCTGGGCGGCAGTCGTCTGCGCCGAGGCATTCGGGACCGCCGAAGGGCCGAACGACGGTCGCGGGTTAGCTTGGTACAGCGCCTGCGACGAACTCAGTATCTCGTCCAGATACGGGATCGTCGGCTTGTACGGCTCGGCAACGGTCGTTGCGTTGGTCGTGGTCTTGGTCTTCTTGCCAGCGGCACCGGACAGCGCCCCGCCCGCAATTGAACCAGCTAGACCAATGGCGGGGAGTGCCATAGGCATCAGACAGCCCTCCTGTAAGTGGCTTTGTCGCCGTTGCGTTCCATGTCGTAATCCTTCAGGAATTTTGCCCAGCCCAAGCGGGCGTCATTGATGACGACTTGCCTGGCACCGTTGTGCCTTGCCCAGCGTTCCGTAGTTTTCAGAAGTTCCTGCATCCACCCGCCGGCGCCGGAACCGGCCATGGCAAAGATCGTGGCATTGTTGTCAACTACCTGCGTTCCGAACGTCGCCACCGGGCGAGCCTCATCGGGCGCCCATACGATCCAGAGGCGAGCCATCTCCGTCAGGAACACGCCCCGGAGATATTCGGGCGTCACCGTCGTTCCTTCGCAGCCCTTGCGGAAAAGCGGGACCACCAGCGGCCAGACCTGAGCAACATTCTCCGTGGGGATCGGCACTATGCCGAATACCACTTGCCCGCCCCGTCAGAGAACAGCGTGCGCCGTCCGTAATTGGTGGAGATCACCAGCGTATTCGCGCCGTTGATGGTGTCCGTTCCGCCTCGCGTGATGGTGATGTTGTTCGCTCCCGCGTTGCCGCTGTCCTGAATGATGACAGACCGCCCCTTGGGTGTGCCGGTCGGTAGGGTCGGCGTACACGCCCCGCCCGAGGTGTCGCACAGCACAAAGGTCCATTCCGCTTCCAACGTGACCGTGCCGGAAGTCTCTTTCCAGAACGGCAGGTAGACCCGGTTCAGCAGGTTGTTAATGGCGTCCGCGACGTTCCACACCCACCGAGCGAAAGCCGATGGCGTGTTGTCGAACCGGGATGCGATGCTCATCGGTCCCCGGTGTACTCAAATTCGATATCAACCCCCTGGGCGTGCTGCCAGAAGGTCTGCGACGGGATCGTGAGCCGCGCCCGGTGATACCTGCCATTCGAGCGCATGTTGCACTTGCCACGGTCGTTCATCACCGCTGCCGTCGTGTAAGTCGGGTCGCTGGCCTGCATGTAGCGCGAGCCGATTTCCACTTCACAGGTGGACACGCCTGCAACGAGAGGCCGCGCAGAAATCACCTTGGATGTGGTGTCGCCGCCCCATTCGGTCGTCTCGATAGTCGCTTCCAGCGCGAGGCCGTTGAAGAACCCGAACTTGTTGTTGCTGTCGAACCCGCCCAGGAGAACCGCGCCGGTCTGCCAGTAGACGCTATCGAGCGAGTAAGGCAGGAGGTCCAGATTGGTGGTGATGGCGTCCAGATCGTCCAGCGTGTAGCCGAAGGAATAGCCCTGCATCAGGAACTGCGCCGTTTGCTCGGCGTAGGACCATTTGTCCACAAAAGGGTTGTAGATTAGCTGGTGATTGGCCGCGCCCGAATTTCCCTGTCCCGGATATGACCACATGATGATGCCGAGAACCGGGTCCACGGACGCCGTGATGAGGTAGGTTAGCGCCCGGTCGCAGTCCGTCAGGAAGAAGTCGTTGACCCGCTGCGTGCCGATGTTCCGAACCGACACGCCGTCGCAGTACTCAAAGCCGTTGTCGGAGATGAAATACACACCCCCGCGATGCTCCACGATGGAACCCGCCGCCATGCAGCCAACCGAGTTCTCACCCGACACCAGAGGCGCGAACGAGAAGATCAGCGGACTGCCGGGCTGGTAGTCCATCCGCTGGATGGCCCGGCGCTGGAAGATCAGTCCGTATTCGCCGCCCACCAGGCCGAGGATCTCGCCGCCATCCGGCAGGATCTGGTCGCCGGCCAGCCCGACGCCGATGGTCCAGCTCGTGACGTTTCCCTGTGCACACCAGCGCAGCGCCGTCGAATCCGTCGAAAGGTTCCCCAGCACCAGGAACTGCTTCACGATGGCGATGTGGTGGGCAATCGGCGGCGAACCGGATAGCGGCTCAAAGTCCGTTGACGACCCGACATCATAATACTGGGTGGCGTCCGTCCCGTTGACCGCGACCACGTAGTCGCCGAAATCCACGAACCGCCATGCATCGTCCGTGGCGGTCGCGTAGGCAACGCCTGACGAGCGGGTGACCGTCTCCCATGTCTTCGCCGCCTGGAGCTTGTAGAGCGCCGTGGCGGTGCCGGCGAACACGTAGTTAGTTCCGTCCCGCTGGAAGCTGTAGGCACCCTTGGGAGCGGCAGCAAGGGCAGCGGTATATCCCGCCAGTGCTGCCAGAGGGCCGAACGTCCGCGCCTTCGGGACCACGTTGGTTGCGAGAGGCACGCCGGGGTTCTGAAAGTCAGGCTGATCCGGCAGGTAATCGGCAAACCCAAGGGTCTGCTTCATATGCACCACGCCTGAATGGTATTGGTTGAGGTCTTCATGTCGGCCTTGCGGCGCAGCGAGTTGTAGGCCGACGCTTCAGCCGTGCAGAGGAAGTCCATGCGGTTCAGAGCATAGCCTTGGGCCTCGGCCATCGCGCCTGCGTCCTGCAAGTAGTTCATCTTCACCGCCGCCTTGGCCCGAGCGCGGATTAGCGCCTCGCCCTCATTGGTCCAATCGTTCGTGTCCGCATCCGCCGAGAGCGCGGTCTGCGATCCGATGTAGGAGAACGTCAGCGTGTAGACCGCGTCGGGGATCGGATAGAGCCTGATCTGGCCCGCATAGAAGGCATAGCAGGACGGCTCCGCTTCATCCGTGCCGCTGTCGATCTTGTCGAGGTATTCGTAGGTCACGCGGCGCATGATCTCGTAATCGCCGCTGATGGTGATCTTGAGCGAATCCTCGTCCAGAAAATTGGACGGGACCGCCACATAGGGGATGTTCGCCACGGTCGAAGCCGTCGCCCTGATCTCGCTCCACGACCACCGCTGGTTCTCGTAATGGGCAATGGCCGTCAGAATTTCCAAACCAATCTGCGTCGTCAAATCGCTGCGGTCCAACTCGTCCGCAATGCGGGTTTTCATGTCGCCGAATGTGCTCATGTCGCCCTCCGGTGGTTAGGGGAGGCCGAAGCCTCCCCACCCCATTACTGGTCGTTGTCCGGGATGTAGCAGATGATCACTTCCGCCGTGCCGGCCGAGGCCGAGGCGGTCGAGGTCACCAGGCACTGAACGACAGTGTCGGACGCCACCAGCATGGTCACCGCTTCGTCCAAGGGGACGAGTGCGATGGTTGCCAGCGACCCGGAGGTCATCCACAGGTTCGTGCCGGAGTCGGTCGAGGGACCGATGTCCAGCACGTTGCTGCTGTTGCCGTTGAAGGCGACGTTGACGGAAACACCAGAGATGGCCTTGATCACCAGCGAACCAGCGGGAATGGTCCCGATGGTCACGGTGTCGCCGTCCATGGTGTAGTCGATCGACTTGCGCAGGTAGTGAACCTGCTGGGTCGGGTAGAGCCGGGCAGCGGTTCCGGCAGTTCCGGTAGGCATGTCCGTTTCTCCTTACGCTGAAGCAGCAGCGTAGGACGACACGACGAAGGTGCCGAAATCCACGCTGTTGTAGACGGTCTTCTTCAGACCCCAGATGAGGCCGCCGGCCACGCCAAGCTTGTTGCCGTAGTCGAACGACTTCTCCGTCCAGTTCGCCGAGGAAACGCCCTCGGTGCCCTTGCCGAAGCCGATGGCAGCCGCCTGCGCGCCGCACAGCACCGCACGGCGAACCGTGGTGATGGGCGTGCCCGAGTTGGTGCCGACCGGGATGCGGGTGGACTCGTGGAACACGACGCCGTTGTACTCGCCGAGGGCGCCCGTATAGATCGGGTTCTTCTTCGAGCCGTTGGCGGACAGCGCCGCCTTCTGGATGTCGAGCCACTGGCCGGTGGTGGTCGAGGTCCGCATGTCCCGCACCTGGTAGGGGTGCAGAAACATCACGTACTTCTCCTCGCCGTCCACCATGATCGGGCGGATCAGCGGGGTGGACAGCTTCACGCGAGTGACGACCTCGTCAACCCAGGTCAGGTTGAACGTGTCGCCGCTGTCGATCTGGCTTTCCGTGGTGGAGCCGGTCTCGGCGATCAGGAGCCGGGTCGAACTCGGCGCGATGGTCGCGTTGTGGCCGGTGTAGCGGGTGTCCGTCTGGTCGGTGACGCCGCAGATCTGGTTGAAGAACGCGGTATCGACGCGGCCGGCCATCCAGTCCTTCAGGCCGCTCATGGCCTCGTTGCGGACGCTGAACGGAACGCGCTGTTCCGACATCTTGCCGCCCGAGCGGACAGCGTGACGGAGCTGGTTGATGTAGACGGCGTCGCTGTAGGTGGTCAGCGATTCCTCGTTGCCCTCCAGGATGCCGTCGCCTTCGACGCCGTCACCCGCGAGCTGCATACGCAGACCGAAGGTGACCTTGTCGCCCGCGTTGGTGCCGAGTTCCTTCTTCTTGTGGATGAGGGAATCCGCGCTCTCGCCGATGAACTTGCCGATGTAGGTCTGCTTGAGAACTTCCGCTTCAAGCTTCTTCGCCCACAACTGTACGGCAAGTGAGTCGTTCACTGCATAGCTGGTGTCAGCCATGGTGTATCTCCTTGCTGGATGATGTGATTTGGGTTTGGTTCAGCCCTTGACGCTGGCTGCGGGCGAAGAAGTCGGTAACGGCGACTACACCGAAGCGTTTAACGTCCGCATGACGAAGAAGGGTGGTTATTCCTTCATTACCTTGTCGAAGTTCGCCAGAAAGTCGTTGTCCGACATGGCGAGGAGGTCCGCAGGGGTGAGGCTGGCTTTCGCCTTGCCCGCGCCCGCGTTCCGGGTGGTTTCCTGTCCCCTGGCGATGGTTGCCAGTTTGGTAGTGGTGTCCTGCCCCGCAGCGGGCTTCTGGTAGCCCACGGCGGTCGCGGCCTGATAGAGCATGGCCGACAGGCTCATGCCCGTCTGACGCGCCCGTGCGGCGAAAGCATTGGCGTCCTGGTTCAGCAGGGCGTTGACTTCGTGATCCTGATAGCCCATCGCCCGGTACATGGTGGCGCGGTTCTCTGCCAGATGGTTGAGCGCGTCCGTGTAGTCCGGTGCCTGCGCCATGAACTGCTGCCGGTCACGCTCGACGTACTGGTTCCACGCCTGCGCTTCGGCCTGCAACTGCCGCTGCCGCTGATCTTCCTGTAACCGGCCTTCCACCGTGTCCAGCTTGTGGACGATGGCGCCGATGGGATCATCATCCAGCGACGGCGGCTTGGGTGCGTCCTCCTGCGCCTTGCGCGCTTCGGCGGCCTGGAACCGCTCCATCATCTGGCGCTGCCAGTTGCGGAGGTCTGCGGCTTCCTTCTCGATTGCCTGGCGCTTCAGCCTCTCCTCGTGCAGCGCGGCATGGGGAACGAATTTTGGCCTGCCGTCTTCCGTGGTTTCGGTCGCCTCGGTGGTTTCCGAGGCTTCCTCTGTCTCCTTGCCCTGTAACGCCGCGTCAAGCGCGGTATCGTCCATCTGGGCAACGTCGGTCACTTCGGGGGCTTCACCCCCGTCATTTGGTAGCGTGCTCAAGTTTGCATCCTTGCGATGAAGCCTGAATCGGTCAGGCAGCCGAACCCCGGAACCGGGGATTACCAGGAGGCATTGGCCTCAAGTCTCTGTGGACGCCCTGCTGGGCGTCGTGCATCTGCTTGGCAGCCTCAAGTTGTAGCTTGGGCTGCACCGTGCCGGCCTCTGCCGCGATCTTCTGCGCCTCGGCCTGCTTCTTTGCCGTGTCGGCCTGCGTGTTGGCGATCTCAGCCTCGACGCCCTGCTGCTCAAGCTGTTGGGCCTGCTGCTGCGCCTGTATCGCGTTCGGGTCAACCTGCGACTGTGCCATTTCCTTCAGTTTGGTCACCAGGCTTTCAGGCAGCGGCGTGTACGGCAGGATTTCCAGCATGATCTGGCCCGCCGCCGGCATCGCCATGATCGTTGGCATCATCGCCTGGATGATGCCCCACACCTTTTCCTTGTTGTTCGGGCTGGACGGCGCTTCATCCACAATCACATCGTACTCAAGCACGCCGTCCTGCTTCATCAGCGGGACATACTGCGCGCCCTCATCCCCGACGACACGCACAAGGCGACCATCGGCGATGTATTCATTAATCATCTTCAGCAGAACCCGCCCCTGCTCCTTCCGGTAGCGCCTTAGAGCATCAAACATCGTCGCCAGCACGGTCATGCCGGCCTGTTTGCGCTGCGCTTCCAGATACCCCGCCTGCTGACGGTCAGCGAGGCCCAACAGTTCCAGATTGACGCCCGACACATCCCGGATGGACGAAATGGCGTACTGCATCAGGTCGGCCAGTCCGTTGGGATAGGTGGACATCTGCTGTTCGCGGACGCCGTTCAGGTTCTCGACGATCTTGACCTTGGTCGGGTTGGCCCAATCCTCCTGAAACTTCTTCGGATCAGCGACGGCGTTGCGCTCGACAAGCACGCCGCCCTTGGCGCTGTTGTTGATGATGTGCAGGATTGACGAGAAGAACTTGTTGGCCCACCGCTGCGGGTCTTTCATCACTCGCACGATGCCGTACCAGGTGTTCTCGTTCCTGTCCCGCGAGCCGGTGATGAAGTTGTAGGTGAAGTACTCCCTGACCGGCGCGTAGCCTTCCTGAAGCACCGTGGAGCCAGCAAAGAACGCCTGCTTGACCACCTTCCTGCGCTGCTTCACGTAGTCCCGGCCCTCTTGCAGGGCCTCGGGAACCTGCGGAAGCTGCATCACATCCTCGGCCCGCATCGTCTCGATACCAGGCATCGCGCCCTTCATGGTCGCGGCAGCGGCCTTCCACTGCTTCTCCATGTCCTTGCGGGCCTGTTCAGCCGCCGAGATCTCGTCATCGCGCTGCTTGCGGTAGACCTTGAACCGCTTCTCATCCAGCGGGACGATCTGGCCTGACGGGTCCGCAACCCGATAGACCGTCTCGTACTCGCACCACTGATATTCAGCCACGCGGACCTTGGACACGATGGACGGCATCGGGCTGTCGCCGCCCTCGTAATACTCTTCACGGTAATCCGACTGCTTTGCACCGTCACCCGGCCCGGCGCCCCACGTATCGCGTGCGCTCGCAGACGGAATCTGTGCATCCGGCCAGTAGTACTTGAACTCCGATCTCGGGTAGTCCTTCACCCGGAACACATAACGCTTATCGTCAAGGTTGCGTTTGGTCGCGTTCGGGTCCGGGTACATCTCCATCGGGTCAACCCGGTCGATCACGATGTCGCCGTCGAGGTTCCGCGTGTAATCCAGATGCGTCTCCGTGCATCCCAGCCCGCAGATCACCATGTCCACGAATGCGTCGGATTCCTCGTCCTCGGCATCACATCCGTCCCGAACCCACATGGCCGTCGAGGTCATCAGCTCCGAGACGCGGGCGTCACCTTCCTCTCTTGGGAAGTACTTGACCTCCTGACGGTTGCTTACCTCGCTTCCGGCCACGGCCTTTACGACCGTCTGAATGCGGTTGAACTGCACGACCGGGCGCATCTCCCCGATCATCTTCGCCTTGTCCGTCGAGTCCCACTGGTCGTTGTCCACGAAGGAATAATCCTCCTTCGCCTGGGTGCGCCACTTGCTCCAATGCGAGAACGCCTCGTTCCAATGAGCGCGGGCCTGGTTCAGCAGGTCGTCGTTGCTGCCCTTGGTGTCGAGGTCGTCGTTCATCGCCTACCTCGTGCTGCCAGTAGTGGAGCCATGTCCAGATATCCATTCATGCTGCCCAGGGCGAGAACTTAGGCCCGCTGGTCCCGTAATCGTCCCGCTTCTCTTCGTAGTGCTGCGGCCAGACGATCCTCAGATCCTCTTCGTAGATGCGGCTCAAGGCGTCCAGCATGTCGTCGTGACTTGCCACCGGAAACGCCTTGTATTCCTGCTCCACGAAGTCGAACACCAAGTCCCGCGTCAGCTTCTCGTAGTTCGTCCGGTGCAGGCTTTCCGGCAGATACCAGCGCCCCTGCTCGAAGTCGGGGATCAGCCGGCGTATCCGGTCGTTCTTGGGCATCTGCCCGCCGAGTTCCGTGATCTGGAAGCGGTAGTTCTCGCGGTTCTGCCGGTCGCGGATGTGCTCGACATCCGCCATGGCGCCATATTTCTCGTAGCCCACGCCCATCGGCCTGTATTTGCGGTGCAGCGTGAACAGCGTATCCGCCCGCTCCGTCAGGTTGAGCCTGTCGCGGACGATGTCGATGACGTAAAAATTCCGGTCGTTTCCAAGTCCGACCACCCACATCGCCGTGTAGTCGCTGCCCTTCTTCTTCTCGCTGGCCGCGTCCACCAGGATATATCGGTTCATCGCCGCCCAATTGTCCGGGCGCCAGTATTTCAGCCAGTCGGCCTTGAAGCCCTGCGTGGCGTCGGCTACCGGGTTCTGTAGCATCTGGCACGCAAACGTGTACGGACCCATCTCCCGGCGCTTGGTGGCCAATAGTTCCGCCGGCATGTGGTATGGCTCACCGTCAACCTCGCCGTCCTTCGTGGCCGCGTAAATCCTCGGCGTCACAACGTCGCGGCGCATCATCTCGCCGTAGCTGTCCGCGAAGTGATACCGCGTGCCGATGTAGCGTGACGTTCCGCCCTGCGCCGTCAGGTTGCGCGATA
>Ga0315901_10009776_pt1 | contig 10997 bp, 26 predicted proteins | sample LakEriMetagenome_10_FD_203761 | JGI IMG/M metagenome (GOLD analysis project Ga0315901, IMG submission 203761) | Freshwater fungal communities from buoy surface, Lake Erie, Ohio, United States - Buoy 2 MA116 | ecosystem: Environmental > Aquatic > Freshwater > Lake | place: USA: Lake Erie, Ohio...
TAAACAATAAAAAAGGGGAACTTAATTCCCCTTAAACTAAATTAATTACTTAAATACTTATTGGTTAAACCAATTTTCCCATTCTTTAGCTTATGCAGGCGTAGCTTCAGGTGAATTATTAGGAATTACCATTCCTTGGTTATCACCTGGTTCCTGAAAATCTGAAATAGAAAATATACCATAGAAATCAGAAGATTCTAGTTCTTGAACTGCTTTAACTGTTCTTACACCAAAGGCAGTATTGCATCTGTAAAAGTGATCTATTTATATCATAGCTGTAATTTATAAATTCTAAACACTGTTCCTACTGCATATCCTCCTGTAATACTAGGGAATCTTAACTGTACACTTGTCATGTTAGTAGAGTTATCTTTCCAAATGCCACCAAATGTAGGATAAAGAGGTACTGCCGCTTGATTTACTCCTGTTGTAACACAGTTTCCTTGAACAGCTCTATTTTTACCTGTAACAGCATCAATAACTATATCAAACATTGTCATAGAAGTACTACCACTATTAGGAGCCATAAATATAGAAGGTTGATTATTAGAACCAACACTTGATGCAGCACCTACATACGAATAACGGCTATCATAAACATTTGTTACAATTCCATTAAACGTTAAACTATGTGTATCTGCACTAACTGCATTTACAGAAGTACCTTGAATTCTATAGCTTTGATCTACATTACCGTTCAATCCTGTAATATCAATAGTAGTTTGCGCACCTACCAGATATGTAGTTCTATTTTCTAATATAGCAGGAATTGCAGTTACAACTTTATATTGTTGTAGTAAAACAAAACCTGGTTCTGAAGTTCTTAAACTAATCATAATTATTTTGCTTCAATAATGTATAATGTACCTGCAGTTCTAGTGTAAGAAATACTAGGGTATTTGTGACCAGGTAAATAAGGATATTCTTTTACTGATAATTTAGGAATAGTTATACCATTAATACTACCTGCAAAATCTTCACTAGTTACAAAAGTCATGTAAAGATTATCAGCTGCAGTAGAACCGCTGCTAGTAACAGCACTTTCTGTTACTGCAAGAGTTGCAGGACTTACTGTAGGAATAATCTGAGTTTTCTGAGTACCGTTAGTCTGTCTGTTATGAATGCTTTGTAATTCAGCTGTTGAATTAGCAGCATAAACATTTATTGAAGATAAATAAGCATTAGCTTGTTGCGTATCAATATAAATATTATTCAATATCGCAGTTATAGAAGAAGATGTAGTTGTAATAGTTGAAATTACTTCTTCTAATAATTGCTTTTTAGCTAATTCATCTTTATGATATTGAGCACTAACGTCGTACATAACTTTATAAATTACAGTTGTATATGTAATTTAATAAAATTTTGTAAGTTTTACTATAAACTTTTTAAGTTTTTAGTCTAGATTCTGATAAACCTAAATCTTTTGCTTCACTTGGATTGTTTTCTATGTAATCATGACAGTTACGACAAACGGCTAAGAAAAAGTTAGTATCAATAAGTAAACTACCAATTCTTCCTTTTTTGTGATGAACTTCAGTAGAAGAAATACTGCACCCAGGTAAACCTGCTTGACATTTAGTATGCTTTATAAGAAATGCTTTACGAATTAAAGAATAACTTTTTTCAGCTACCACCTGCTTTTCAGATTTCTTTGTAATTGTCTTGGGGTTTTTCCTACTCCAACAAGACTTACAATAGAGATCCCCTCTATCATTTTTCCAAATGACAGAGGGTTTCTCACATGCGCAGCAATCTTTAAGCCTCATGCTCTAAGTTGCCGGTAGATTGTGGTTGAATAACCAAAGCTCTTGTGTGGGTTACAGAACCAACTGCAAAACCATTGCGAGCTTCTACTATCTCATTATTCTGTGATGCTAACACTTTAAGAATTTCTTCTTCTAGTGGTGTTTCAGGAATAAGAATGAGCTTAGTTGAACCGTTGATAATTGTTTCTACTTTCATAAGTTTTCTTTCAATTCTGAATTAATACCGTAAAAGTTTTTGGGGAGAACACCAGAATCCATTAGTTTTTCAATAATGTCTTCTTTAGTAATACCTAAGTCTTTAAAAGACATAGGACACACTTTATTCAAATCAACAGCGTCTCCGTATTTTATAGTAAATACTTGAGTCAATTCTGTTTTAGGAAAAAAGTGTTGCATAAAAGCATTAGCCCATTCATTAACACGTTCTTGTTTCAAACGATTAATTGCGATCTGAGCTTTTCTGAACTTGTTGCGAATTTTGTGATAATCTGCAACAGATAAATCTTTCTTAACTTCATCATCGCATGCATTTTCGCCATGCAGACAAATGTTAAAAAGAAGTTTTTGTGTTTGATTGAGTTTTGTTGATGTTTGCATTGTTTTGTTTTTAAAAGTTAATGATCAATAAAAAGGTCGTCCTTTACTTCAATTAATTTTTCCTCGGAGCTTATCTCATCTAGTTCTACTAAAGACAATAGAGTATCATCTTCTAGTATAGAATGCTTTCTAAGTACAGAACCGTGAAAAGGATTGGTAATATATTCTCCATCAAAATCTGCTAATAACAGCTGATGAATATTGTCAGGGTAGCTTAGGTATGTATCAACATCCATTATTACTACCCTACCATCACTTAAAGAATAATGCATAATATATAAATATAATATGCGAATATACCAAAATTAATTTCAGTAAATAATATAAATTTTTTTAGTTTAAACTTACTTGGTATTAAGCTGTTTTCTTGTTTCGTTGTACATTATTGTAATGAATTAATGTATTTCGTGCAGTATTCAGTTCCTGCTCTGTAAAACTAACAGTTTGTATTTTGTTTAGTTTATACCTGTGGTTTTCCATTAGTATATCAACGGCTTTTTGGAGTTCCATAGGTTTGTTCGTAATATTGTTCAGATTCAATATATGGCACACCATTTATTTTCCATTTAGGAACGAATTCATTCCCTTTTATAAAGGCTTGCTCTATCTGCTCTCGGTTCATTTTGGTAGCTTGTTGGATTGCGTAATGATTCCTTAAGGTTTGCTCAACACTTAGTTCATTGCACTTATCTCCAAGAATTTCTACCAATTTATCCAATAACCACTCCACTGCGGTTTGCTCATAAATATACACTCCTTTCACCGTTCCGTCTGGGTTTAATGCGGGTACAAATCCAGTCCAAACGCCTAATAAACTTTTTGTTGAGTCCATCTCCACCTCAATCGCAATCGGGTTGCGTTCAATCTGTGGCAACTTATACCCAGCCAACTCAGGGCAGGTAAGGTCGGGGTTAATTTTGAATTGTTTTGTCATGTTTTGTTTAAATTTAGTTTTTTAATAAAAACGTGTGTTCTTTCTACTACAGTATCTATATCAGGTACAGCATCTAGTATATAGTAGTAATCATTTACTTGATCTTCTTCAAAACAAATATCTAATGCTTTTTTTACTACATCCATTAACCAATTCCAGTCTTTATGAAATAGTAACTCATTTGTATTTGCACCAATAGGTGTTCTATCAGATACCCACATTTCAAGGTTTACCATACCTTTATTTTTCCATTGTAGGAAAAAAGCACAGTCTCTATTAAATTCTAGTTGTTTCTCGGTCATTATTTCTTTTTAAATTGTTCTTTATACTTAAAATGGTCAACCATAAACCAACAACTTGATATTACTGTTACTATAAATCCTAACCACATAATAAAAACTCTGTTTACATCATTGTTTATTATGTTTATTCCATCTAAAAAATAGTAGTCCATAATATCCCATCCGAATATCGTTGCTACTAAAAAGTTTCCAAAAAACAATAGTAATCTTTTCATATTATTTCTTTTTAAATTGTTCAAATAATTCTTCTGTTGTTCTTGTATCGCTTAATTTATCTGGGTACTTCCAAACATAAGGGTTGTTTCTAATCCATTCAGCAAATTCAATAACCTCACTATACATTCTTTCTTGTTGCCATTTAGCACCTCTTTTAAATGAATCAACACCAATTGCCCAATAATCTGATTGGTCAACATAATGTTCTTTGGATATTCTTTCAGCAGCTTCTTCAAGTGTTTCTTGTTTAGGTTTACCACCAAAATAAGCAGATGCTAAATCGTTAAACTCTTTTGTCCCTAATTTTGGTAGTTCTTGTTTAGGTTCTTCTTTTGGAATGATTATTTTGTAACCAATCTTTTCAGAATATAAATGAGGCAATCCTTTAAGATGTCTTTCTCTTAATTCATCAACATTAAAATATTTTAAATTATCAACTACCTCAACCTCCTCACAACTTGGATTCTTCACAAACCATTCTAAAAACTCATCATCAATAGCTTGTACACCATCTAAGTCTTGGTCTGTTGTTAGAATGATTTTTTTATATTCTGATTTATATTCAGGAAAATTAATCTTTACATTTTCAAAATCACTTAATATAAAAGGTTTTTGAGCAAATAATCCATAACACCAATCTCCTTCTTTAATTTCTTCATCAGAAGTGATGTAGATGTGTTGGTTTCCTGCATTTACTGTTTTATCAGGATATTCTTCAAAGTATAAATTATTGTTTACTTTATATAACTTACTTGGTTTGTTTGTTGGGATTAAGTGTAAATTTTTCATTGTTTGTTCTCCTTTACTATTTCAATTAGTTTGATAAGACAAGCAAGTTCTGCTTCTTCGGGAGTATCTATATTAAAGTTTTCAGAATATAAAAGTGTTGGTTTATCTTTTTCTTCAATCTGAGAAAGTATTCTAAACCACCAACCATTATAATTTCTATCTATATCTCTTTGAATTAACCCCATTAACCCATACTTCTCTTTAAACCATTTAAAACATTGTGAGAATGTTGGTGCTGAATAGGTATCTGGTAGAGTAATTTTGGAATTTTTAAGTGTTTGTGATTGTAAACTATTCCAATCCTTATCAGGGTTCATATATCTAAGGAGTTGACTATTATAATTATAAAAACATAAACAAGGTTCATCAAATCCAAGTTCTTTCAATTCTAAACTTTCTTGATATGGGACAAATTCTTTTTCTATGTTCATATTAAATTATTTAATGTGTATAAAATAGCAGCTTCATAAGCTTCTGTTGGATTATAAAAATCTTCTAAGTAACACTTACCTAAAGAATCCCCCTTTTTAGTCATGTGACATTGCCAAGATTCTTGTGAAATACTTGTAACTGTTATCCAAATCCCATGCTTCTCATACAACCACATTACTACTTCTGCAATGGTTGGGGCTGAACACATATACCACATTTCTGAAGTAAAGTCTGATTTGCTGTTATTTTGAAAATAATCTGATTGTAAATTTAGTTCACCTTTTTTCCATCCAAAAGAACCTGAATATCCGTCTTCTTTATCCTTTTTACTTTTTAGTGCGTATTCATAGTATTTTTTAGTTGGGATATCAAACCCTTTTTCTTTTAGCAACTTTGCTAATTCAAAACTTACTGGTGTGTTCATATATCAAGTTTTAATTTTAAAATCCACTTTGTACGAAAGCTATAGTAAACCCATATTGTTGAATTAAAAAATTTTTTAACTCATTTTCATCTATTTCAAAACTAATATCTTCAGTAAAAGTATCTGATATTAAATCATAATAGGTATGTTCAGCAGCAACCTCATTAGCTGTATTGATTGAATTTTGTGAAGCATGTTCGTAGTTAGAAGCAAAAGCTGACACTAAAGAACGATTTAAACCTATATCTTCAGATAATAGTTCTCTAAACTTTTGAATGTTTTGCATTTTCATATATCAAGTTTTAAGTTTGTGATGTAGTCTTGAAAAAATAAAGGTTCATATGTTTCTTCATCTATTGACATAGCATCAATATATGCAGCGTTCCATGTTTTTTGTAATTCAGGAATTAAAGGGGTTGATTGTGATAAAAGTCGTTTTAGTTCAGTAAGTGTACCGTTATCGTAATCTCCTTCCAACTCTTCTATTCTTTTTTGAAGAGCTGTTGAGTTAATGATAATGTATTCGTCTTTCATTTTATAAAATATTTAATTATCCAAACAAGCAAAACAATCAACACCGCATGTAAAATAATTTGTTTTAGTATCATACATTATCTGTTCTATTTTTTCACGGATAACTTCTATGTTATTATTTTTTATTTGATGCGACACATTTTTAACTTTTTCTAACAAATTATCAAAATCTGTAGAATATCCGCTTATATAAAACCACTTACCAACACCTAAAACTGGGTCTCCTGTTATCCAAGAAGTTTTCATGTTATTATCAGACGCAATTTTAAATAATAATCTAGCTTCTGTAATATCTTTAGGTTTATTCACAGTAATGTGAGATTCAAATTTAATCATAATAAACTATTTTAGGTTGTTGTTCTTTCCAAAGTCGAAGTATTTCTTTAGATGTTTTACAATCTTGCATTGTTGAATTAAATTCTTCTTTGAAATAAAACTCAGCAAAGTCAATCATATCTTCCTCGCTAAAAGGATGTGTTTCTTGGGATTTAAGTTCCATAATTATAGGAACTAGTCTTTTTTCAGCTTCTTTTATACCATATACATAACCGAACCTATGTGATATTTTATCTTTTACTGAATCAACAGAATAACCTTTTTCAAACTTTTCATCTGCTTTATCTTTACTTTCTTTTAATCCTAATTTGTATTTCCATTCTCCTAAAAGATTATCTAAATTAACCTCATCCACCACTTTAGGAATAGCGGTGTTTGGGTTATTGGTTGCTATTACTCCTTTTAAATCATCGTGAAATGTTTTTTCTTTAAACATTGTTTCTATCTGTTCAAGAATAGTATTCCATACATACCCAAAATGAATCTTTTCATCACTCACATAATAATCAAACCCTTCTATTGTAACCTTGTCACAAAGGGCTTCTTCTTTGGTGTTATTGTTTACTAACTTATATTTCATGGTATAAAAAGTTGGTGGTCCTCTAAAATATTTTTGATTAATTCTCGTACAGCTTCTACTGTCTCTATTTCTTGGTCAGTAGCTTGCTTATTACGCTCTATTATACTTTCACCATATTTAGTAGTAGAACGAAGTCTTTGATCTAAATCAAACATAGCAGATTTCCACCGTCCTGCGTTAATAGCATTTAGAGCTTCTTCATACTCTTCGTTAGAATCAAATTCTAATATTATTTTTGCCATACTATTCTTCGCTTACATTTGCAAATGTTATAATACAATCTGGTGGTCTAATACCCGCAATATCACACATATCTGCAGAATATTCATCAACGGTATGATAACTTTCTGTTTGTTCACCAGATGCTATTCTATCTTTATACCGTTCATGTCTAAATTGTTGAAACATGTGACAAGCTATTCTAACATCATCTTGTACATCAGTTTTGTTAAGTATGCCAGGATTAGAATTTTTAGAGTAGTTGAATATTGCTTTTAAAGCATCTGCTTTTTCTTCAAAAGTTTCACTTAACTCATCCTTCCATATTTTAGATTGTAAACTATCACATATAGTAAGTCTATTAAACTGCAATAAACCTGTTCTAGTATATAACTCAAGCGCTTTTTCTATAAGAACCGCTTCTAAAAAACCTATCTCAATTGTTATTTTCTTTTTCATTCGGTTTGTAATGTTTTTTAATTAAAGCTTCTTTAAATTCTCTTACTTCATCGCAATATATAGCACATATGCCTACATCTTGAGCTGTAAAAATATCTATCAAAACATCGTTTTCCCTGACACATTTGTTAAGTAGTAATCTACTTTCAATGTATTGGTTGCGCCAGTATAATTCCATTTCTGCTGATTTATCTCTACTATTGCTTGTAACAATCCATGCTATAGATAATACAATAGAGCTAACAGTAAGACCGTAAAATCCTACAGCATAAAAAATCGGTAAGTGTACGTGTTATTTCTCATCGGTTATAATTCCAAATTAAATTGTGAATCCTAAAAAAATTATATCCTGAAACAAATCCTATTGCAATCTGAGGAATAAAAATCAAGAAAGCAAAATCACTACCAATTGATTTAATAATATGAACATTAAGCATATTCAACAAAATCAAAAAGTAAATTACAATTGTCGCTGTTACTATCTTTTCAATTGTTTTCATCTTGCACCTCCTGATAAACTGTATGAAATCGACTTTCAATCATTTTTCTTTCGGCTCTTGAAAGGCTTGATTTTTTTTCTTGAATGAGCCTAAATTCTTCAACCAAACTATTTTTTAATTTCGGAAAAGGTCTGGTATAATTTGAGCCTCCGTAATCGTACGGATTAATGTAAGTCATTGCCATTGCCATAAGTTCAATCCTACCTATTCTGTTTTTCTTTTTAGGTTGTTGTGGGCGTTCTGTATAAATTTTGCCGTTTATCTCAAACATCTTGCACCTCCTTGTCTTTGATTATTCCAATATACCAGCCATCTATGCCGGTGTAGTTCCTATCAATCGTTTCGACATTATAGCAAGTATGCCCGTAGTCGTTGCGGTATAGTTTGAATGCGTTATGCCCTGAATAATCAAACTCCTTCTCCATTTTGAGCAGTTCATCAATTCCCCAGCCGTCAATAATTAGTTCAGGCATGATTAACTGAAAGAAGTATTTGCGGTCGGTGTGGTAAGGCATCACGAACCAGTCCCGATACGCTTGTTTCGGTGTGATGATGCCTTGACGAATTTCCAATACCTTGTTATTCCTGATGTCGTTGAGCAGGAATGAATGGTACTGGTACGGGTTTGTGTGATCAATCGAATGTGGCTCGATATAAGCGGTTCGACCATCTGGCAGTGAGAACTGATACAGCCAGTCTAAGTTGTCTGGATGCGTCTCGGTGATGTTTGTGTTGAATGGTGTCATATTGGTTTATACGGGTTTGAAGTGAAAAGGTTATTCAGGTATTTCAATGTCAATATTATCAATAACTTTATCAAGTACTCTAACACTACCTTCGCATGCAACTATCGCAGACAATACGACATCCTGAGTTTTTGGATTAATTAATACTTGACGGCAATTGCCATCATCGAACTTTCCAATAATTACTATGTGCTTTAATTTTGGTTCTTTCTTTGCCATGATAGTTTATACGGGTTTAAGGGTGAAATGTTGAGTTGAATATTTATTGTTATGTGCAAGGCTACAATTCGCTATCCATCCCCATTTCTGCTGCTGTTGAATCGTCTCCTTTTTCTTCTTCTAAATCACCGCCACACAACCTGCACTTTCCAGTTGCAAATTCTTTGTAAGTATATGCTTCTTCGCCACACTTAGTACACTCTAAAGTTTCCATATCGTTTTCAAATTAAATTTAATGCTGATAAACCGCCCAGCAGTTAACATAGTGGTGTTGAAAGGTGTCATATTGGTTTATAATCAATAAAATTGTTTGTCTGTATTTTCTGAAGCCCATTTATCTTTACTCTCACAATGAAACTTAGTTGTGTTCAGTTTGTAATCAGGTATTGTAGCAAATGGTTTTTCTACTCCTGATGGTTCTGCCCATAGAATTCTATTATTAGGGTAAGCACAATAGTAACCGTCAAACAGTTCTATTATATGTGCTACCTTATGTTCCTGGGTGATTTCAGCGTAGGAAGTAGATATTACATCTGATGAATCGCTGTTCCAATCTATGGTAAATCTATAAATACCCTCTTTGATTTGCTTGTTTTTTAAATAAACAGAACACCGTTTACCTTTAAGAAACATAAACTCTATTGCTTCAGCTTTGTATGAAAAACAATCCCATAACTGCAATACATCAAAAGACAAGTGTTCTGACACAGGTCTATATCGAGGTATTATAGCACTAATAGGAATTTTATCATACACAGCGCCAATGTCTGTCATTACATAAAATAACAAAGCATTTGACTGCAGTGATTTAACTGCAAAAGCAGTTGCTTCAATAAGTTCACCGTGTTTTTCTTTAAAGTCGTACAAATACTCTGCTCTGACAAAGCATTCTAAAGGAGGAATATTAACGTTCATAATTTAATTTTTATGAAAATTACTAAAAAATGTAACGTATAGATTCTAACGGAAAGTAGGTACCATACAACTCCTTAAATTGTCTAACTAAGTTCTTTTTAACATCAGATTTGTATCTAATATTTTCATCAGAATAATAAGAATTCTTAAGTTCTTGAATATGAGGTTTATAACATAGCTCGTTTACTTCATCACTATTTCTTTCTACCTGTTTGTCGTTATATGTAAGAAATATACATTCTGATTTAAACTCTACACCAAGATTACGAATTTCTTTAAATAATTTTTCGTATTCCTGTAACCAACCTTTGTGATAAATAATAGGACTAAAATTTAAATGAACTTCCATATGTTCTTGTAGATATGGAATTCTTTCTATTCTAGTTTTTATTAAATCTGTTTTAGGTTCCAGTATGGTAGAATATTCCTGCGGCATCAAACTTACCCTTATTCTATTCTTACTAGGGTCAATATTGTATTTAGTAGGAATAAATAACGACGGGTATTTTGTAGCAAAGGTAGATTTAAGACGCGGATGATCGTTAAAGAATTCAAATACTTTATTCCAATCATAATATTTACTCTTAAGTGGTATATCAGTAGAACAACCTATATCAATTACATAATATGTATCGTCACATTGATTAGGTGTTTTAGGAAAATAATGCTGACTAACCCAGTTGTCTATTGACTGTAATATATCGTCAATGTTTTCATTAACATAGATGCAATCATCGTTAAATCTACCTACGTAGCAATAGCTTTTCATACAACCACCTAAACAACCGTAAATAAAATTAGGACTTACAGCATCAGAACTACGACCGTTATCTCTTGTGACAAGAGTCTTTGTTGTTTGCTTTATAATCTTCATAAAATTTGCATAAAAAAGGGAGATTACTCCCCCTTTTTATTCTACGCACATTATCCTGAGATAAATGTTTTTAGTAAACTCTTACTAATAAGGTTTCAGAACCTTCGTAAGATTTACCTTCAGCATCCTTTTTAATAACCATAAACCTCATT
>Ga0315901_10009779_pt1 | contig 10995 bp, 9 predicted proteins | sample LakEriMetagenome_10_FD_203761 | JGI IMG/M metagenome (GOLD analysis project Ga0315901, IMG submission 203761) | Freshwater fungal communities from buoy surface, Lake Erie, Ohio, United States - Buoy 2 MA116 | ecosystem: Environmental > Aquatic > Freshwater > Lake | place: USA: Lake Erie, Ohio...
AGGTCTCAGGCCCCGTATTGATCACTCGTTACAACCTCTACCCGACGGCAGCCATCAACTTCGATGTGGCTCCGGGTGTCAGCTCTGGACAGGGACTGGCCGCGTTCCAGCAACTGGCCTCGGAGCAGCTCGCGACTTCCCTCCAGGTCGAATGGACGGAACTGGCCCTCTTGCAACAGCTGGCTGGGAATACGGCGTCGATCGCCTTCCTGCTGGCGGTCGTGCTGGTGTTTCTGGTGCTGGCGGCCCAGTATGAGAGCTGGTCGCTGCCACTGGCGGTGATCCTGGTCGTGCCGCTTTGCCTGCTGAGTTCGATTGCCGGCGTGCGGATGGCTCAGATGGATGTGAACATCTTTACGCAGATTGGCTTTGTGGTGCTGGTGGGACTGGCCTGCAAGAACGCGATCCTGATCGTGGAGTTTGCCCGCGCCCGCCGCAACGCGGGCACGGACCTCAAGGCCGCGACGCTCGAAGCCTGCCGCCTGCGTCTGCGACCGATCATCATGACCTCGCTGGCGTTTATCTTTGGCGTTGTACCGCTGGTGATTGGTGAAGGAGCAGGAGCCGAAATGCGCCGTACACTTGGAACCGCCGTCTTCGCGGGAATGCTCGGTGTGACACTGTTCGGTGTGCTGTTAACGCCGCTCTTTTTCTATGTGATCCAACGAATCTCTGAGTGGTGGCACCCACCAGAAGCCCTTGGTGATACTGCCGGGACGCATTAGTCTGGTGTTTCTCCAGGAGATGCTGGCCGCACTGCAGGCGTTTGCGGAGTCGTCGCCACAGACGAACCAGACAGTCCTGCCAACCGACCAGAGACGACTTTTGCAAGACCGAGACAGCCGTGAAAAACGCAGCTCTACACCTTTGAGAAAGCCCCCGATCCGGTCACCACAAACCCAGCTGGAAGAGTTGGTGCAGCAGGCTAAGTATGACGTGCTGCCGAGAAGTGAGCAGCGACGGCGCGAATATGAGCGAGACGTCCTGAATCTGCTCCAGAGCTGTCCGAGGATCGCCGAGCAGGGAGGAGTTTGGTCCGAGCTATTGATCTGGGCCACAATGCGTGGAATTGTTCCGGTCATGAAGGCTCTGTTCGATTTGGGAATCGATGTGAACGTCCCGTACGGATCGGTTCTAGCATTGAACTGCATCGAGTGCCGCAAGCAGTCCCTCGAACTCCTCGACTTACTGATCAGTGCCGGAGCCTCAGTCGCTGCCGCGGGAGGATGGGGGCGAACGGCGTTGCATAAGGCTTGTCTTAATGCCCGGAGTCAAGATCGAAGTACCGCCTTGAAGATCATTGATCGACTGATTGCGGCAGGTGCTTCCGTCAATGCTTGGGACAACTGCCGGACAACCCCGCTGGAGTTGCTGATTCGCCCCGAATCGGGAGATCTCTCTGCCGTCTTTGATCACTTGATCGACAGCGGCGCGACGATTGATGCCTGCCATTTCCGAGGGGCGCGAGCCATCTGGGATGCCGTGCAGGCGAATCAGCCCAAGCTGGTCAGCCGACTTCTGAAGCTCGGGGCAGCAGTCGCCTTTTCGCCGGGAGAATACCCAGAGGCAACCGCGATCGAACGGATCATCATTGCGGCAAATCGCCACTGTCCGTCGAGCGTTCGGATGCTGGAGCTCGCTGACCTCTCCGGAGTCAATCGTCCCTTCATCGTTCCTCGAACACGAATCACGAAGTTAGTCGAACCGATTCAGGGAATCTGGTATCCCGACCTGCCGACTCCCGCGAAAGTACGAGAGATTCGCCCTCCCAAATTTGTGAACCGTTGGGTCGATCCCGAGTACAGCTGGAATTCAACGGGAAGTCGGTACACTCCCGAAATCTGGACAGCAGATGTGGCCCGATTCTCATCGGTCCGCCTGGAGATACGTGGCCAGACACTGACCTACCAGTATCCGTTAGGGAATCATGTGGCCTGGATCCGTGAGACGAAGCGGACCGCTTTTGGAGTCTCTTTCAAGCTGGACACGGGGCGCGGCCTCGTTCCGTATGACTTTTCATGCAAGGACGACGAGCTGCGGATCTACGGAACTGCTCCCATGACTGACGAGCGACATCTCATCTGGAGGAGGGTTTGATTCTTTAGCCATTCACCTAACAGACTTGCGAGCCACCATCCCGGCCAGATAGCCGGCCTTGAATCCGGCATCAATGTTCACGACCGCGATATTGGCCGCGCAGCTGTTGAGCATCGAGAGCAGGGCTGAGAGACCTTGGAACGACGCTCCGTACCCGACGCTGGTCGGGACGGCAAACACCGGACAGCCGACCCAGCCGCCGACGACCGAGGGTAACGCCCCCTCCATGCCCGCTACGACGACCAGAGCGTCAGCTTCGCGCAGCCGAGGAACCTGGCGCAGCAATCTCTGCGGTCCTGCGACGCCGACATCGCTGATCAGTTCGCACTCAACACGCATCCAGCGCAAGGTTTCGAGGGCTTCTTCCGCGACCGGGCGATCGCTGGTCCCGGCGGTGACGACCCAGGCCTTTCCGGCGACCGGGAGCGCCGCTGTCGGATGGTCCTGACGAACCGTCCGGGCGATCTCGTTGACGGTTGCTGCAGGAAACCGCTGAGTCAGTGACTGCATCTGGGCCGCATCCAAACGCGTGGCAAACGCCGATTGTCCGTGAGCCAGAAGGTGCTCGAACGCCTGAGCGAGATTCTCGTTCGACTTCCCGGGACCATAGATCACTTCGGGAAAGCCACACCGCTCCGCCCGCCCCAGATCAAGCTGGAGACCGGGCAGCAGTTCAATCGCATCGGGATCTGAGGAGGTGGGATCGGGCATGCCAATGGTGCAAGAGCTTAGCTTCGAGTGACAGGGCTGGGTGGTAGAGTTCTCTCGAACTCCGCGACTCGCAGCAGTCTAGACGAAACACTAGTTCTGGCTGAACTCAGGAGGGAACTTGCGGGCCTGGGTCGCCGTGACACGGGACCGCTTCTGTTCACGTAGAATATCAAGCAGCACATCCGTCCGCAGGTCTACATTCGTCTCGCGCAGCAGCGACATCATGGTCTCGGTCGGCAACTTCAACGAACTGGCAATCAAATCGGCCAGCACGCCCAAGGGCAACTCCCGCAGCGCGGACTCGGTTGTCTCGCGATTCGCCTCAGCTTCGGGACTGACACTGACCAGCCCTTCTAGCAATTCGGCCCGGCGATTCGCTCGTGCAATTTCCGGAGAGTCGGGGTATTCATCCAGCTTGAGATCCAACTCCACCTGACGGTAAGGCGTCTTGCAGAGCTTCTCGGCCCGGATCCTCGCGCGACACAATCCGCGGACGACGATTAAGGATTTCCCGTCTTCCAGTTCGCGGTCGAGCATGACTCGGCCAAGGCACAAGTCCGTCCAGACCGGCGCGGTCTTCGTGTCGTACAGATTCTCCCAATGCGGCTTGAGCGTGCCCATCGCGATCAGCCGATCCCCAGCCAGCAGATCAGCCAGCATCGCGCGGTACCGGGGCTCGAAGATATGCAGCGGCTGCGTCACTTGGGGAAACAGCACAAAGTCCGGCAACGGAAACAGCGGTGCCACGCCGCTGAAGCGGGCCAGCTCCGCGGACAGTCCTGCGGGGTTACTCATCGGCAGAACTCCAGGACAGAACCGGATAGGCGGACAGGTTCGTTGGCACGCCCGCGCGGGCGGCTGCGAAGCAAGCAGTCAGGTCACGACGCAGCTGGGCCAGGTCGACACCTTGATATCGATCCGGGTAGCTCGACAGGTAACGCAGTGTGGAGGCGTGCATCTTATGAGCCCCGGCGGGATTCCCCTCAGAGAGGTGAAACAAACTGACTGCCGCATGCAGCAATCCTTGCAGGAAGTCTCGATCCTCGCCCAAAGTCTCTCCCCACAACTCCTCCAGGACATCGTGGCAGGCGAAGTACTCGTGCGCGTTGAAGAGTCGGACAGCCAGCGGCAACGATGGAGGTTCGGGACTTGTCGAGTCGGATAACATCTGCGGATCATCCGATCCGAACCGCGACAGAGCAAGCTACTGATGGCGATGGAGCGTTCGCGAGCCCTTGAGAGAGAAGAATTCTCTCGAGATGTCAAAATCGCGGAGTCGAAGCGATCGGTTGAAAACCGGAAACATCGCTCACGGTGCCGTGATCTTCGACTTCAGCCGGGCAATCAAACGTACGCGATAATCTCCGTCATTGCGAGACTTTCGGGGCTTCACGTCGTCATCGGTTTCCGGCAGCTTGCGGAACAGGTCCAGTCCTACAGTCTCCAGATCGTCGAGGGCATTCAGCGCCTGAATCGGCAACGCAGGGTTCGGACTCACGGCACAGCTGGCCAGCAAGACATCCGCCGCCGGTGTCCCCTCAGCAACGCCAGTGCGAAGCAGCGCTTCCGCAGCCATCGTACGCACCGCCGGAGATTCGTCGTCCAGACTCGATATCAATTTCGCCCGACATCCTGAAACCGCCTCTGTACCACGCAGCATCAGCCCCAGCGCTGCCCAGTAGCGGACACCGGGCTCACGATGGGTCAACAGCCGAGGAAAGCGATTCCAGCCCGGATTGGTTGTATCGCTGGCCAAGTCGGCGGCGGCCAGAACCTGATCGAGCGGCAGCTGCGAACTGTGCCCCAGCTCGTACGGAGTGCTGTCTGCCGACCGTCGCTGCATTTCCGCCTCAGGCAGTATGTCGACGTCGCCAATTTCGCACTGCCAGCTGTGCAGGCCCAGACGGAGCTTGCGCAGGACGTCCTGGCTGGCGGGATCGCCAGCCAGATTGCGGACTTCGGCGGGATCGGTTTCGAGGTTGTACAACTCCTCGGGAGAATCCGGCTGGAAGAATCGTGCATGCTCAGGAGCCAGCTGGCCCGCGTCGTTGGCCTTCTTCCAGGCCTGCATCATTGGGGTCTCGTACATGTAGCTGAGGAACTGCCCCGCTGTTTTGTGCGGCATGTAATTGCGGATATAGACCCAGTTCTTCCAACGGACGGAGCGCGTCAGGTCGAGCCGCTCATCCATGCGGGACCGGTATCCGAACTGAAACTCGCGTGGCTCGCGAGCGTGTCGCCCCGCAAAGGCGCGCCCCTGCATCTGGCCCGGCGCCGTCAGCCCCACGAGACTGAGCATCGTGGGAGCCAGGTCAACAAACGAAACCGGGCGTTCCAGCGCAGCCCCCGCGGTATACTCCGCAGGGCGCAGCGACTGGAACTTGTCGGGAATATGCAGGATCAGCGGCACTTGCAGCCCGCTGTTACACGGAGTTCGCTTACACCGCGGCAGCCCTGGCCCGTGGTCTCCAAAATAGACGACAATCGTGTCGCCAGCCAGACCGTCCTGCTCCAGTTCAGCCAGTGTCTTACCGACCTGTCCATCCATCACAGACATCTGGTCATGATACTGGGCCCACGCTTCGCGGACCTCGGGCAGGTCCGGATGGAAGCCCGGTACGCGGACTTCTCCCGGGCTGTGAACAAACTTGTGTGGTCGCTTGCGAACTTGGCTCTCATGGGTCGTCGTGAAGTTGAAGACCGAGAAGAACGGCTGACCCGCTTTCCGATTCCTCCAATGGGCCGTGTTGCTCGACTCATCCCAGACTTGCCCAAGCTTGTTGAGGTTGTAGTCCTCTTTGGAATTGTTCGTGCAGTAGTAACCCGCCTCGCGCAGATACTGCGGAAACAGCTTCATCCCCACCGGCAGCGGAACTTCGCTCCGCATATGTTCCGAGCCGGTACTGGGGCAGAACATCCCTGTGATGATCGTGGTCCGAGCCGGAGCACAGACCGGAGCATTCGACCAGCAGTTGCGATAAATCACCGACCTCTTCGCTAAGGCATCCAGATGCGGCGTATTCGCATCCGGGTCTCCATAACAACCCAGCGCCGGCCCGTTGTCCTCGCTGGAGATCCATAGAATGTTCGGACGATCCGCCGCTGGAGCGGAGACAGCCACCAGCAGCACTAGACCGGCCACCCACCAGCGGACAAGGGAATTCGTGAGCATCGAAAACTCCAGAGAGGAAGGTCGTACCACGCATTGTTTCACAAGTTGCACGAAAGCGTTAGCCGCCGAGGTCACTCGACTCGATGAACTTGCGCGAGGACGGTCTGAAAAGCACATGTTTCTTGCGAGTTCGGATCGTATTGCGATAGGCTCCCTCCCCAAGGCGATGACCTGATCTTGGTCAACTCAATCAGCCTCGGGGCCCACAGGAACCGGCATGATGTTTCAGGACGCAGTCGCGATCAACGAGTTTCAGCTCGGTCTGTTCTCGAAAGTCGCCGTCGATATTCCCGAGGAGCGACTTTTTGTTCCGGGGCTGGGGCATGGGCACCCGCCGGTTTGGATTCTGGGACATCTGGCCATCACGGCGGAATTGGGGCTGCGACTGCTGGGCGGGACGATCACGCATGTCCGCTGGTTGAAGCTGTTTGGCCCAGGGTCTTCGGACCAGGTGACCGATGATGGATCACTGACCAAGGCACAGCTGATCGACAGTGTGATCACCAGCTATCGACAGCTGAGGGAAATGGCCTTGGCGGCCGACCCTCTGGTGATGGCTGAGCCGCACGGAGCGGAGATTCTGAAAGGGAGCCCAATTCAGACGAAGGGGCAGCTGGTGCTGCATCTGTTGACCAGCCACTTCGGGCTACACGCTTCCCAGCTGTCGGCGAGCTGAGGGGCATCCAGCTCTGTTTTAGTCGGGGTGAGCCTACTTGCTCGGCGCGGCCAGTTTGCCCTTCCATCCGCGTTCGGGAGCTGTCCCACCGAGGGAGCGGGCGATCTGGGTCGCGTTGTGATCCTGCATACCGATGTACGTTCCCTCGTAGGTCCCGGGCGGCCCCATCGAATCGGAGAACAGCGTCCCGCCGATGCGGACGGTCCAGTTCTGCTGCTGAGCCCCTTCAATCACCGCCCGCAGGTCGCGCTCGTTCACGCTCGCCTCGACAAAGACAGTAGGAATTTTGTTCTCCACCAGAAACGCCACCAGTGCGTTGGTGTCCTTGACGCCCGCTTGTGAGTCGGTCGAAATCCCCTGCACCGATCGCACCTGCATTCCGTAGGCCCGCGCAAAGTAGGCAAAGGCATCATGCGCTGTGACCAGCACCCGCTGCTGCTGGGGGATGGAGCTGATCGCCTCGCGGATGTAAGTGTCGAGTCCGCTTAACTCCGCGAGCAACTCGTCGGCGTTGGCCTGATAGTCGGCAGCGTGCGGCGGATCGAAGCTGGCCAACTGGCGGGCAACCTCGCGTACGCACTCCATCCACAGCTGGACATCGCCCCAGACATGCGGGTCATGGAGGCCAGCGGCTTCGGAGCCGCGCAGCTTGTCGTGGGGGATTCCAGCAGTGACGGCAAAAATCTTGCGTCCCTTTTTGTGGGCCGCTTCGTAGTCGTCGACGAGTCGGCCTTCCAGATGCAGGCCGCAGTAGAAGACCAGATCCGCAGACATTGCCTGAGCGGTGTCATGCGAGGTCGGCACATAGACGTGCGGGTCGACACCTTCATTGAGCAGGCCCGTGACCTCGGCATGCTCGCCGGCGACCTGCCGCACGATGTCGGTCACCATGCCGACGGTGCAGACAATCTTCGGTTTGCCAGAAGGTGCAGCTGGCGGTGCTTTGGTCGGAGCCGGACCGCAGCCGCACAAGGCCGCGACCAGCACGAGTTGCAGAAACAGCCGACGGTGTCCCAAGTTGATCGATGTGCTCATCATGAAAGCCAGTTTAGCCCATCGGCTCGAACAAGATGTAGCGCAGGCTAAAACTCCCATCGCAGAATTCCTAAGAATTCTGCTGTCGCAATCTTACAGCATCGGGACTCAGTGCCCGTAAACGAAAAAGCCCTTCGAGTGGCTCGAAGGGCTTTTCGGAATTCGTGTGTTGTTCGTCCCGAGTTAGCGGGCCAGGAACGCGACCACCACACCGGAGTTCACAGGCAGGCTGATGTCAGCTGGGCCAGGAACGGTGGTGATGACGGCCTTGAGCTCGTCCTTGTCCATCGAGATCCACGCACAGTCGTAGCTCTGTGCTGACTGAACGAGCTGACCATACAGCTCCTTCAGGCTGGGGCGGTTCTTGACGGTGATCACGTCTCCGGCCGAAACCTGATAGGACGGGATGTTGACCGTGCGACCATTGACCTGGAAGTGGCCGTGAGCCACGCCCTGACGAGCCTGCAGGCGGGTCGTGGCGAACCCAGCGCGACGGACGGCATTGTCCAGCCGACGCTCGCACTGAATGAGCAGATGATCGCCGGTGTTGCCCTTCATGCGACGAGCTTTGGCGAAGTAACGACGGAGCTGCTTTTCACGCATCCCGTAGTAGTGCTTGATCTTCTGCTTTTCGTTGTTCGCGGTTCCGTAGTTCGAAAGCTTCTTACGGCGATTCGCTTGGCCCGGTGGATAGGCCTTACGCTCGGAAGCCCTGACGGCTCCGGCGTTCTCGTAAACCTGGAAATCGAGGCGGCGATTGACGCGAGCCTTCGGGCCTGTGTAACGCCCCATATGCCGAGTCCCTTTCCTGCGCCCGGAGCCTCTCCGGACCGGGCTGCATCCGCAGCCACGTGCGACCAAGACTGAAGGTCGACCCCTGTCGACCTTCTTGACCTCTCCCTCGCGGCAAACTGTGCCTGCCGAAAGGGAAGCGGGAATTATTGCGTGGAATCGCCTGCGGTTCAAGGCAGTCGAGACGAATCGCAGTCATCAGGGAAAACTGCAATTTATGACGGCCAGGACGCTCCTCTGCGAGCGACCGTGATTGCCGCAAGGCTATTTGCAGTATCACGTTGCAATGCATTCAGTCACAGTCACCGAGTGACCGAAGCCTTGAGTTCACTCCTCACACGAATCGGAAAACCGGTTTCATCATCCGAAAAGTCTTCGAAGGACACCTAGAGTTTCCGATCGATCCAGGCCTGAAGCTCTTTCGCGTCTCCAAAGCCGCCGTGGCTGGCGACAGCGTACCCGTCCTTGATCAGGAACAGCCGAGGAATCGAGTGGACGCCGTAGTGCTGCGCCAGATCGGGCATTTCGTCGATGTCCACCCGGACCACCGTCACTTGGCTCGATGAGAATTCATCCAGAACACTGTCCATATTGAGACAGGGGCCACACCAATCAGCACCGAATTTGACCAATACCGGCCGGGACGATTTCACCACAGCTGCCGTGTACCAAGGATTTCCCTCGGGAGGAGCCGTGGGAGCCCGGAGCGCCATGACAATGGCGACCGCAAACAGTGAGCCGACGATGTAGTTTAGTGCTTTCATGAGGGTGCCTCTTAATTTGAGCATAGCTTGGGAATTCGACTGAGGGTGATTGGAGGCAGTGGGGAATGGGTTGTGGGCAGTGGATTCGCACCAGAAAAGAGGCTTTCGCCGCAATCGCCCCTCTCGAATCAGGCAAGCTGAAACGAAACCCGACGCAACTTCCTCACTGCCCGCTCCGTCACCGCCCACCGCCCTCCCCCTCCATCTGACCTTGACCCAAAATCGCCTTCCATGGTCTAGTCCCTGCTGAATCAGGATTGGGAGTTTCCGTCCTGATCCACCCCGGTGGCAGGGAAGTCACCGAACCGAGGAACGGATTCCCGTGCGCGAGCTGACTCGACTCATCCCATTTATCTGGCCACAACGGCGGAAGTTCCTTCTGTCGTGTGTGTTCGGGGTGATTGTCGCGCTGATGTGGGGCGGGAATCTGACCGTCATCTATCCGATCATGCAGGTGCTTCTCAAAGAGAAGACGCTGCAGACCTATGTCGCGGAGGAACTCGCATCGGCCCGCGACAAGCAGGCCACCGAGCAAGCTGAACTGCGTCGCCTGGAGACCGAGAAGGACCAGCTGCGAGCGGCCGGAGCTGCGGATGACTCGCCGCAGTACCTGAAGGTGATCGCCCAGCTTTCTGAGCATCAGGACGAACTCGAATCGGCGACCGAGAAGGAGTCGCGGATGCTGTGGGTTCGCCCGGTGGTCATGGCCCCGTGGTTTCCCACGACAGAGTACCGCACCTTTCTGTTCATCATCATCCTGGTGATGATCAGCACCTTGACCAAGGGAGTATTCCAGTATCTGCAGGACGTGATGGTCGGAGACTGCTCCGAGGCCGCCATGGCCACCATCCGCAAGAAGCTGTTCCGCAAGATGCTCCAGCTCGACTACCAGACCTTCGCCAAGGAAGGCCCGGCCCGGCTGCTGTCAAAGTTCACTCACGATACCGAACTGTTGTCGATGGGAATGTCGGTCGTGGGGGGGCGGTTTGTTCGCGAGCCGCTCAAGTGCATCGCCTGCGCGGGCATCGCCATGTGGTTCAACTGGCGGCTCACGATGCTGTCGCTGATGATCCTGCCCGTCATTGGTGTAGTGTTCGCCGTTCTGGGAAAGGCCCTCAAGCGCGCGGCCCGCCGCATGATGGAGAGCGTGACTCGCATCTATCAGATCCTGGAAGAGTCATTCGATGGGATCAAAGCGGTCATCGCGTTCGACACCGCTCATCGGCACCGCCAGCGGTTCGAGAAGGAATACCAGAACTACTTCAACAAGGCCCGACGCGTGGTTCGGCTGGATGCCTTCGCCAAGCCGACGATGGAGATGCTGGGGGTCACCGCTCTGTTCATCGCGCTGCTCCCCGGGGCCTATCTGGTCCTGCGGCAGAAGACCGAGATCTATGGAATCCAGCTGGCTCCCGAGCCGATGACCGTCGGACAGCTCGGCGTTCTGTACGCTCTCATCGCGGGCATGCTCGACCCGTGCCGCCGCATGAATGCGTCGGTCTCGCGACTCCGCCGAGCCATGACAGCTCTGGAGCGGATTCTGCAGACGCTCGACTCGAAGCCGCAGATTCGAAATCACCCCGAATCGATTCGACTGGCCCGACATCACGAGTCGATCGAGTTCCGCAACATCACCTTCCGATACGAGGCCCGCGAGAAGGAACAACAGCGCGGCCCAGTCCTCACCGACTTCAACCTGAAGGTCAAGGCGGGCGAAGTCATCGCGATTGTCGGTCACAACGGCTGCG
>Ga0315901_10009780_pt1 | contig 10994 bp, 6 predicted proteins | sample LakEriMetagenome_10_FD_203761 | JGI IMG/M metagenome (GOLD analysis project Ga0315901, IMG submission 203761) | Freshwater fungal communities from buoy surface, Lake Erie, Ohio, United States - Buoy 2 MA116 | ecosystem: Environmental > Aquatic > Freshwater > Lake | place: USA: Lake Erie, Ohio...
CATCCGCACTTCCTTCAGCAGCGCGAGCAGGTGACTCCCCGCCGCACCCCCGAAGATGCCGAACTCGTGCTGCACGCACAGCACCTCCGCGTTGTTGAAGTTCAAAAAATCTGCAGCGCGCCGGTAAGAATCCAGGTCCTTCTCATACACCTCGAACCGCACGCGCTGCGGATAGCGGTGGCCTTCCACGCGATCGTTCATCGCGCCTGCGAAACAATCCGCATCCGGTGCCGCGCCCGCCACCGACTCGCACAGATCCGTCGTGAACGTCGCGATCCCGCATCGTCGGGGATCATATCCACCGAGAAATGCGATTCGTTTCGGAAGCGCGGAGTCTATGGCGAAGACCTTTCGATGCGCGCATCATCGCAGTTCCCGCGGCGGACACAACCACTGTAATGTTTAAACTCAGCGTTTGACCGCGTGTGCGCCTTTTGTCGCGGCAGTGTTCGCGACCAAAATCACAGTGGCTTCCCCTGCGGCACCACAGGCTTCGAACTTTCACGCTCCATTTCCTCCACCGGAAAAGCAAACCGCCGCGCCCCTTTCGGAGCGCGGCGGCTGTGATTTTTTGCGGACAGGATTATCCGCGTTACGAGCGGAGTCTTAGAACTCGCCGCCGCCGTGACCGTGGTCATGGCCGCCGCCTGCTGCGGGTGCCTTCTTCTCCTGCACTTCGGTGATGATGCACTCGGTCGTGAGGAGCAGGCCGCTGATGGAAGCGGCGTGCTGGAGCGCGCTGCGCGTGACCTTCGTGGGGTCAACGACGCCGGCCTTCACGAGGTCCACCCATTCGCCAGTGGCGATGTTCAGACCTTCGTTGCCCTTGCGACGCTTGCATTCGCTGACGATGAGCGCGCCTTCGAGGCCCGCGTTGTCGGCGAGCGTGCGGAGCGGCTGCTCGATCGCGCGACGCACGATCTCGGCACCGATCTTCTCGTCACCTTCGAGCTTGAGGGCGTCGAGGGCCTTCTGCGCACGGATGAGTGCGACGCCGCCCCCGGGGACGATGCCTTCCTCGACGGCTGCGCGCGTGGCGTGCAGTGCGTCTTCCACGCGAGCCTTCTTTTCCTTCATCTCAGTCTCGGTGGCTGCACCGACATTGATGACGGCGACGCCGCCGGCGAGCTTGGCGAGACGCTCCTGGAGCTTCTCGCGGTCGTAATCGCTGGTGGTCTCCTCGATCTGGCGGCGAATCTGGCCCACGCGGCCCTGGATGTCGGACGGTTTGCCCGTGCCTTCCACGATCGTGGTGTTTTCCTTGTCGATGGTGATGCGCTTCGCCTTGCCGAGGTCTTCGAGCCCGAGGTTTTCGAGCTTGAGGCCGAGGTCTTCGGTGATGCAGCGACCACCGGTGAGGATGGCGATGTCTTCCATCATGGCCTTGCGGCGGTCACCGAAGCCGGGCGCCTTCACGGCGGCGACATTGATGGTGCCACGGAGCTTGTTCACGACGAGCGTCGCGAGGGCTTCGCCTTCGACGTCTTCGGAGATGATGAGGAGCGGCTTGCCGGTCTTCGCGACCTTTTCCAACACGGGGAGGATGTCCTTCAGGTTGGTGATTTTCTTCTCGTGGATGAGAATGTAGGCGTTCTCGAGGTTCGCTTCCATCGTCTCGGCATTAGTCACGAAATAGGGCGAGATGTAGCCCTTGTCGAACTGCATGCCTTCGACGACGTCGAGCGTGGTCTCGATGCTCTTCGCTTCCTCGACGGTGATCGTGCCGTCCTTGCCCACCTTGTCCATCGCGTCGGCAATGATGTTGCCGATGGCGGTGTCCCAGTTGGCGGAGACGGTCGCGACCTGCGCGATTTCCGTGCGGTCCTTGACCTTCTTGGAGATCTTCGCGAGTTCCGCGACGATCGCCTCGACGGCCTTGCTGATGCCGCGCTGGAGCGACGTCGGCGTTGCGCCGGCCGTCACATTGCGCAGACCTTCGCGATAGATGCTCTCGGCGAGCACGGTCGCGGTCGTGGTGCCGTCGCCGGCGATGTCGCTGGTCTTGCTCGCGACTTCGCGAACGAGCTGCGCGCCCATGTTCTCATAGGGGCATTCGAGTTCGATTTCCTTCGCGACCGTGACACCGTCTTTGGTGATGGTCGGGGATCCGAATTTCTTGTCGAGGATGACGTTACGTCCGGCTGGCCCGAGGGTTGCCTTGACTGCACGTGCGAGTTTCTCAACGCCGCGCAGGAGTGCCTGACGCGCCGTCTCGTCGAATTGGAGTTGTTTAGCTGCCATTGTAGTAGGTGTGTTGTGTTGTTGAGTTATGGGATGAAGCAGGAAGCCATGAAGTCAGGAAACTAAGTCAGAAAATCGGAAGACGCGGTTATTACTGCTTCTTCTTGGTTTCCTGGTTTCCTGCTTGATGAATCCTCCCGCAGGTCGGTTAGCCGATGATGCCGAGGATGTCGTCTTCGCGCATGATGAGGTAAGTCTCACCGTCCACCTTGATCTCGGTGCCACCGTATTTGCTGACGAGCACCTTGTCGCCGGCCTTGACGGTGAAGGGAATGATCTTCCCGTCATCGTCACGCTTGCCGGTGCCGAGGGCGACGACTTTGCCCTCCTGCGGTTTTTCCTTCGCGGTATCAGGAATGATGATGCCGCCTTTTTTGACTTCCGCTTCCTCGAGGTGCTGGACGAGGACGCGATCCCCGAGGGGACGAACGTTGACTTTTGCCATGGTGTTTGTGTTGTTGGTTTGTTGTTGCTTGTGGGTTTTTAACGAACCCAAGCCGGCATTGCAGCTTAGGTTCGATAAATTGTGAGAGGCGAATGCAGGGGCCGCGAAGGCGAGGCAGCCGATGGCGAGTTTGAAGTGGCGTTTCATGGGGACAGAGACGCCGCGGTTTGAGCATGAGGCCCGCACCGCGGCGGAGAGCTACTTCTTCTTGTTTTCGTCCACGACTTCGAACTCTGCGTCCACGACGTCGCCATCTTTCTTGGGCGCTTCGGCGGCACCCGCCTGGCTCGCGCCTTCGGGCTGCGCTCCGGCTCCGGATGCGGCGGCGTTCTTGTAGAGTTCCTCGCTGGCTGCCTGGAATTTGTTCTGAAGCTCCGTGTAGGCGGTCTTGATAGCGTCGGTGTCGTTGCCCTTCAGCGTCTCGCGGACCGTGGCGATCTTCGCCTCGATCTCGGCCTTCACATTGCCGGGGATTTTCTCGCCGAGTTCCTTGAGCTGCTTCTCGCACTGATAGGCGAGGTTGTCGGCATTGTTGCGGACTTCGGCGGATTCCTTGACCTTTTTGTCCTCCTCGGCGTGAGCCTCGGCATCGCGCTGCATTTTCTCGACCTCGTCCTTCGAGAGGCCGCTGCTGCCGGTGATGGAAATCTTCTGCTCCTTGCCCGTGCCGAGATCCTTCGCGGAGACGTGCAGGATGCCGTTCGCATCAATGTCGAACGTGACTTCGATCTGCGGCGTGCCACGCGGCGCCGGCGGGATGCCATCGAGGTGGAAAGTGCCGAGCTTCTTGTTGTCCTTCGACATCGGGCGCTCGCCCTGGAGCACGACGATTTCGACGCCGGGCTGGCTGTCACTGTAGGTCGAGAAGGTCTGCGATTTGCGCGTGGGGATGGTCGTGTTGCGCGCAATCATCGAGGTGGCCACGCCGCCGGCGGTCTCGATGGCGAGCGTGAGCGGCGCGACGTCGAGCAGGAGCACGTCCTTCACATCACCCTTCAGCACGCCGCCCTGGATGGCAGCGCCGATGGCAACGACTTCATCCGGGTTCACGCCTTTGTGCGGTTCCTTGCCGATGATGCCACGCGCGACCTCGACGACCTTCGGCATACGAGTCATGCCGCCTACGAGCACGAGCTCGTTGATGTCGTTCTGCGCAATGCCCGCATCCTTGATGCACGCACGGGTCGGCGCGAGTGTCCGCTGGAAGAGCGAATCCGTAAGCTGCTCCAGCTTCGCGCGGGTCAGCTTTTTCTGGATGTGCTTCGGCCCGGTCTGGTCCGCCGTGATGAAAGGCAGATTGATTTCATATTCCTGCGCCGAGCTAAGTGCGATCTTAGCCTTCTCGCACTCTTCCTTGATGCGCTGGATGGCGTCGGGTTGCTTAGTGAGGTCGAGACCGCTCTCGCTCTTGAACTCCGCGAGCACCCAATCCATCAGCGCATGATCCCAGTCATCGCCACCGAGATGCGTGTCACCATTCGTCGCCTTCACTTCAAAGACACCGTCGCCGATTTCGAGAACGCTAATATCAAACGTGCCGCCGCCCAAGTCATAAACGGCGATCTTCTCGTCCTTCTTCTTGTCGAGGCCGTAAGCCAGCGATGCCGCCGTCGGCTCGTTGATGATGCGCAGCACTTCGAGGCCCGCAATCTTACCCGCGTCCTTAGTCGCCTGGCGCTGCGAGTCATTGAAATAAGCCGGCACCGTGACGACCGCCTGCGTGATCGTCTCGCCGAGCTTGGCTTCCGCGTCGGACTTCAGCTTCGCCAAAATCATCGCGCTGATTTCCGGCGGCGAAAACGTCTTCGTCTCGCCGTTCACGACGACCTGGATGTGCGCGTCGCCATTCGCCGCCTTCACGACCTTGTAAGGCACGCGCTTCAGCTCATCCTGCACTTCGTCAAACTTGCGCCCCATGAAACGCTTCACGGAGAAAATCGTGTTGGTCGCATTTGTAACCGCCTGCCGCTTCGCAGCCTGCCCGACGACCCGCTCGCCGGTCTTGGTGAATGCAACGATGGAAGGCGTGGTGCGCGCGCCTTCGGAGTTTTCGAGGACCACGGGCTCGCCGCCTTCCATGACGGACATGCAGGAGTTCGTGGTGCCGAGGTCAATGCCGAGGATTTTTGCCATAAAATTGATTGGGTTGGGTTAAAGTGGGTTGGCCGGGGTGAGCGGGTTGGAAATTGGGAGTCCGCATCTATGCAAGGCACGCGCCACCGTGCCAACATATCTGCAAATCACTACCGGTTTGTGATTTATGTATATCCCGCATCGCGCACCGCACCGTGACTGGCGCTACTTCTGGCGCACTTGGCACACATGAATCGTGCCTCAGTGACGCACTTCTCGCTCGGTTCGCGAAGGACCTGAATTCCCCCCCGTTTTCTCGCGCGATCCTATGTGATAATACAACAAAGCACGTTGGCGGCGAGCGGCGACTCTCGGATGAAGCACGCGAGTCGCGTACTCCACCCGGAAGGCTCCGCTCGCCGCTGCCGTGATTTTCATGCTTCAGCTCCACCGTTTTCTCGCAACCGTCGTTGCAAAAGATCGCACGCGTGTTTTTCTCGGCGCCCAAAATGGCTGCCTTCCGACTTTTCGATTTGAATCCCGAGCAGGAGCGCGCGGTGCGAACAACCGAGGGCCCGCTGCTCATCCTCGCCGGCGCAGGCAGCGGCAAGACGCGCGTGATCACCGCGCGCGCCGCATTCCTCATCTCGCGCGGCACCGCGCCGGAGAACATCCTCGCGGTCACTTTCACGAACAAGGCCGCGAAAGAAATGCGCGAGCGTCTCGCGACGATGATCGATCCCGATCAGGCGAAGAAGACCGTGATGTCCACCTTTCACGCGCTGTGCGTGCGCATCCTGCGGCAGGACATCGAGAAGCTCGGCTACAAGAAAAACTTCTCGATCTACGACGAGGGCGACACGACGGGGCTGATCAAAAAGGTCATCACGCGCACCGCCGCGCGCGACGAGAAGCTGGATGCCGGCCTTGCGAAGAACATGATCAGCAAGGCGAAGAACACCGGCTGGCGGGAGCCCACTGACGACAAGACGCTCATCGGCGCAGTGTACGCGCGCTACAATCAGGAGCTGAAAAATCTGAACGCGGTGGACTTCGACGATCTGCTGCTGCTCACCGTGCGGCTGCTCGGCGAGCACGGCGATGTGCGCGAGCGCTGGCAGCGGAAGTTCCGCTACATCATGGTGGACGAATTCCAGGACACGAACCGCCTACAGCTCGACCTCATCACGCTGCTCGCCGACGAGAAGCGCAACGTCGCGGTCGTGGGCGACGACGATCAGTCCATCTACGGCTGGCGCGGCGCGGAGGCGTCGAACATTCTCGAATTCGAGTCACACTTTCCGAATCCCGCGGTGATCAAGCTGGAGCAGAACTACCGCTCGACAAACTTCATCCTCGGCACGGCGAATTCGCTCATCAAAAACAACGCCCGCCGTCGCGCGAAGAAGCTGTGGAGCGCGAAGGAGGGCGGCGAAAAGGTGCGCATCCTCGCGATGCCGGACGACCAGCAGGAGGCGGCGCTGATCGTCGGCGAGATTCACAGCCGCAAAATCACGGAGGGGCTGAAGTGGGAGGACTTCGCGATCCTGTTCCGCATGAATGCGCAGTCGCGCCTTTTCGAGACGACCTTCCGCGACCTGAAAATCCCGTACCGCGTCGTGGGCGGAAACAGCTTTTTCGACAGCCGCGAAATCAAGGACGTGCTCGCGTACGCTGCGTGCCTGATGAATGCGGACGACGACGTGTCGCTCCTGCGCATCGTGAACACGCCCGCACGCGGCATCAGCGACGGCACGGTGGAAAAGGCGACGACCGCGAGCATCCATGCGCGCTGCTCGGTGTTCGCGATATTGCGCGACGAGGAATTTCTCGCATCGCTCACGACACGCACGCGCGGGGCGGTGGAAAAGTTCATCGCATTCCTCGATGACATGGATTTGAAAATGCACGAGCCGCTCGCGAACCAGCCGGGCGTCCTCCGCGCGCTGCTGACCGACAGCGGCTACCTCACCGACCTCCAGCGCACCTGCAAGACGCCGGAGGAATGGCTGAAGCGGGAACAAAACATCAAGTATCTGCTCGACGATTTTCAGTCCTACCACGACGGCAAGGGCAAGGGTCTTCGTGAGTGGCTCGACGCGATGCTGCTCCGCCACGAACGCGAGGAGGAAAAGGAGGAGGAGGTGAGCGGCGTCACGCTCATCACGCTGCACGCGTCGAAGGGTCTCGAATTTCCGCACGTCCACCTCGTCGGCTGCGAGGAGGGAGTGCTGCCGCATGAGCGCTCAAAGCTCGAAGGCACCGTGGACGAGGAGCGGCGGCTGCTCTACGTCGGCATCACGCGCGCGAAGCAGACGCTCGCGATCACCTGGTGCCGCAACCGCACCAAGTACGGCAGCGCAGTCTCGTGCGCGCCGAGCACCTTTCTGAAGGAACTCGATCCCGAACTCGTCGAGCGGCTCGACGGCGGCGTGCTCCTGAACAAGCCCGTGACGCAAGAGAAGGCCGCGGCAGGTTTCGGCGCGATCCTCGAGATGCTCGGGAAGCTGTAGCCGCGCTTGTGAAAGCGCGGGCCGATCGATCCTCGCGACGACACAGCCGAAAAAATGACGAGGCGCCTTACTTCGGCGGCGTCGCCGGAGGAAGCGGGGGCGGAAGCGCGGGAGCAGGAGCACTGGGCGGCCCGGGAGGTCCGGGTGCCGTCGTAGGTGGCAGCAGTGCCGCCGGTGCATTGCCGGAAAATGGCGCGTGCCCATCCGTCGTGATCAGCGGCTTCCACGCGTCGCCCTTCACGGTGAAGGTGAACGGCTGCGACTGATACGTGCCGCTGCCCACGGCCTCCAGCGAGGGCGTGCGCGGCTTCGCGAGATCGAGCCGGACGCCGATTCCGAAATCACCATTCACATAGCGCCCCGTCCCCTGATCGATCCGGATCGCATTTCCATCGAACGCAATCTGCGCACCCACCTCGCGCACCGCGCTGCCATTCCAGTCGAGCGGAATGATTCCGCGCGCAAGCTGCATCGAGCCGCTGAATTTCAGCGCACCGAGCGGCCCGTCCGCGTTCAAGCTCCCGGTGAGCGTGCCGCCGATCGGCCAGTCCACGCCGGTGATGCGCGACGCTGCGCGCAGATCCAGTTCGGTGGCCTCGATGCGCACACGGCCCACCGTCTCGTCGTTGAGCAGGTGCGCGAAGTTCACATCCGGCCAGCGCTGCCACAGATCGAGCGGGAGGAAGGCGTCGCCCTTCAGGCACACGCGATCGTGATGCAGCACACGCACGTCGCGGAGATTCACCGCGCTCGGGCCGACGCTGATCCCCGCGGTGAGCACCATGCCACTTTCTGCGAGGCGAAATTTTTCACACTGCACCTCGCCGGGCCGGTACGTGCCCGCGGCTTCGGCATCGAGCGGCAGCGTGCCACCCGGGCCGAGGAGCCGGAAGCGGTTCAGCTTTGCAGAAAATGTCCCCTCGTGATTCGTGCCTGCGCCTTTCCCGGCCCACGTCGCCTCGATCCCGCCCGCAAGCGGCGTCGGCAAAATGTAAGGCGTGAGCAGCGAACGGTACACGCTGAGGTCGCGCGCGAAGAGCCGCCACTCGCCGGAATAGCTGCCGTCCGCGAGGCTGATGCGCCCGCTCCCACGCAGGAGGTCATCAGCGTGCAGGGCTTGCGCGCTGATGATTTCCAGTTCGCGTCCGTGAAAAAGCAGCGCGGCATTCAGGCTGTCAATCGGTGCCGTGCGCCATTGCAGCGCGTTGCCGCTCACGACCATCTGGCCCTCGTATTTTGCAGGCACATCCGCCTGCACGCCGCTCCCGCTCACCGCGCCGCTGATGAAAAGCTGCCCCGCGGTGTACTTGAATTCCGGCAGCATGAGCGCGGACAGCTCGGTGAGATTGCGGATATCCCCGTCCACCTTGAAATCGAACTGCCGGTCCCACCAATGCGCGCCCGGCTGCGGCAGCGCCATCGTGCCCTTGATCGCGAGCTGACTCTTCCCCTGCCGCAGCTTGAACTCGTGGATCTGCAGCCGCTGCTCCACGAGCGAAAGTCCAAGCACAAGCGAGTCCCACTGGCGCGACTCCCACTGGAACGCACCGGCATCGAACCGCAGCGTCGCCTCCGATTTCGAGACCTCGCTCGGCGAGCCGTGGAAGGTGAAATTTCCCGAGTTCAGCACGCCGCCCGCCGCATCGCCGAGGCCGAGGAATGACGCGAGGCCCGCCACATTGATCCCCGAAAATTTTCCGCTGCCGTCGAACCGCAGCCACCGGTCACGGAACGCCGCCGCCGCGTCGGCCTGGAGTTTTCCGCCGAATGCGTCGCAGTCGGCGTTCAGCGTGAGTTCACCGTTTGCGAAATGATCGAGCGACACGCTGAGGCTCTGCAATGTCACGTCCGGCGCGAGCCTCATACCCGCGATCGTCGCCCGCGATCCCTCCAGCGAAGTGTGCGCACGCACGCCGCTGAAATTCTTCCGCACCGCCCCGGTCCGGATCGCGATCTTCGCCGCGCGCAGCGTTCCCGGTGCCGTCGCGCTGAATGAAAAATGCGAGCCGCTCACGCGCAGCGAATCGTCCCCGCGGCTCACGAGCACATCCGCATTCCGCACCGTGTAAATCCCCGGCTGCGCTCCGCGCGTCGCGAGCGCGCTACGAAGCCACTGCAGCTTCAGTTCCTCGGGCGGCCCCGCATCCGCGCCGTTCGGCAGCGTGAGGTGCGCAGTCACATCGTCCATCTCAAGTTCGCGGAACCACAGCCCGTTTCCGCCGATCGGATGGAAGCTGCATTTCTCCGCGCCCGAGCGCACCCAGCCCGCGACGGGTGCGGGAAAAATATTGCTCCACGCGAGCCAGGCGCGCACGCGGCGGATCTCCACGCGCGTCTCGGCCCCTGCATCCGCGCGGTAGCCCAGGACCATGTCGTGAATGACCACCGAATCGAACAGGCTGCCCTCCACCTCGCCCATCGTCAGCGTCGCGCCGCCCTGCCACGCGCGGAACTTCAGCGCCGCGCGCACGACGTGCGGAAACACCGGCGCCTGCACCGCGATGCACAGCAGCAGCACGCCCCACAGGAGAAAAAGCCGCACGCGTCCGAAGAACCCGCGCTTCTTCCTTTTCCGGGGGGCGGCGAGGATTGCGTCTGCTGCGGTGGACTCAGGGTTTTCGATCACGGGTCGGACACACTACGCATCCCGCGGGAAAATGGAAGCGCGCGGAGAATGTGGGGACGACAATCTGTCGGCCCGTCTCGTCGGCTCTTGTGGTGCCTGATGTATTTGGACGGCTCAACAAATCGTCGAGCCGCGTGATTGCGTATGCCGAGGCCGGTCAATGGCCCGGAGGGCCAGCGGAAATTAGCCGGTGGCGCGAGCCACCGGTTCCGCAGCAAAATCGAGTGCGCCCCGGAGGGTGCGCTGGAAGTCTCGCCGTTTCCGCCGCCACCTCCGGGGCGGATTCGGTTTTCGGATCTGATCCGGTGGCTCGCGCCACCGGCTAATTTCCATCGGCCCTCCGGGCCGTTCCACGAAAAGGCCGGACTTCAAGAAGCGGCTACATCCTAAATTGATCCGGTCGAAACTCTGAACGCGCGCAAAGATCAGACCGCGCTTTGACAAGCGCGGCTACCGCGGACGTGCGCTACTTCTCCGCGATCTCGCTCAGCTTCACCGTGCGTCCTTCAGCCGCGCTCTTGTCCGCAGCGGCGATGACGCGGTGCGAATTGAACGCATCGCCAAAACTCGTGAGCGGCATGTCCCTCCCCTCTTCGAGCGCATCGAAGAACGCCTGAAACTGCGTCTGGTACGGGTGGTCGCTCACGTCGCCGGAATCGAGCATCTTCATCGAGAGCTGCGACCACGAATTCTTGTTCAGCCCGCCGAGTTTCTGGCTGTGGAATTTGTTGTCGAGGATGCTGCCCTCGCTGCCGACGAGGTGCGTGCGAAAATAATACGGCTGGAGGCAGTCCACGACCGCCGCGCATTTTCCGACCGCGCCGCTTTTGAAGCGCAGAATCGTCGTGGAGGTCGTCGCATACTCGTACGCCGCGAAGACAGGATTGCTGCTCTGCGACGCGAAGCTGCTCACCTCGGTCACATCCGCATCCATGCACAGAAGCAGCGCATCCATCGCGTGACAGCCGGCCGTGAGCAGCGCGCTACCGCCGAGTTCGCGCTTCGTGTTCCAGCGGTACTGGCCGTACCACGGGCCGATGCCGTGGTAGTAGTCCACCTCGCCGTAGTGCAGCTTGCCCACGAGCTTCTGATCGAT
>Ga0315901_10009782_pt1 | contig 10992 bp, 9 predicted proteins | sample LakEriMetagenome_10_FD_203761 | JGI IMG/M metagenome (GOLD analysis project Ga0315901, IMG submission 203761) | Freshwater fungal communities from buoy surface, Lake Erie, Ohio, United States - Buoy 2 MA116 | ecosystem: Environmental > Aquatic > Freshwater > Lake | place: USA: Lake Erie, Ohio...
ACTTTTTGGTACCCTCTCGGATTCACCACGGAAAGTTTTATGCGTTGCCCCAAGCACCGCAAATGTTCAAACAGCTTTTGATGGTAGCTGGGTTCGATCGGTACTTCCAAATCGCACCGTGCTTTCGTGATGAAGATGCGCGGGCCGACCGTTCGCCAGGGGAGTTCTATCAGCTCGACTTCGAAATGAGTTTCGTGACCCAGGAGGACGTATTCGCTGCGATCGAGCCAGTCCTCTACGGTGTGTTCGATGAGTTTTCCAAGGGCCGCGGTGTCACCAAGCCACCATTTCCGAGGATTGCTTATAAAGAATCGATGCTCAAATACGGGTCCGATAAACCCGACCTTCGGAATCCGATTGAAATCTCCGATGTGACCGAGATTTTCAAAGATGGTCCATTCGCGGTGTTTGCGAAAAGTATCGATGCAGGCTCTGTGGTGCGGGCGATCCCTGCACCCAACGCTGGAACGCGTCCCCGCAGTTTCTTTGATCAGACCAATCAATGGGCTCGCGATGAAGGTTTTGCAGGATTGGCCTACATCAACTTCAAAGGTGGTGAAGGTGGCGGCATCGCGAAGAACCTGGGCCCAGAACGTGTTGCGCAACTCATTGCGAAAATGGGACTCGGGCCCAACGATGGTGTCTTTTTCGCTTGCGATAAACCTGGGAACGCAGCAAAACTCGCTGGCCTCGCCCGAACTCGCGTTGGCACCGAACTCGATCTGATCGAGCAAAACACTTTCAAGTTTTGCTGGATTGTCGACTTCCCGATGTACGAATGGGATGAACTCGAACAACGCGTTGTCTTCAGCCACAACCCGTTCTCGATGCCCCAAGGAGAGATGGAAGCTCTCGAGTCGAAAGACCCACTCGAAATTCTCGCCTACCAGTACGACATCGTTTGCAATGGCATCGAACTCTCATCGGGTGCCATCCGAAATCATAAACCCGAGATCATGTACAAAGCATTCGAGATTGCGGGTTACGACCGAAGCGTCGTTGACGAGAAATTCCGTGGAATGATCAATGCGTTCAAGTACGGTGCGCCTCCCCACGGCGGATCTGCGCCAGGGGTCGATCGAATCGTTATGCTGCTAGCAGACGAACCGAACATCCGTGAGGTGATCCTCTTCCCTATGAATCAGAAAGCGGAAGACCTCATGATGGGTGCCCCATCCTACGTCAGCGAAAAGCAACTGCGCGAACTGCGAATTGCGATCGTTGGCGATCCCAAGAAATCTGCCAATCCAGGAAGCTAGCCAGTTACCCTCGATTTTACGGGAACCGGTTAGGACGCCCAAAAAACTATGCAAACCTGGATCGCTCTGCTGCGAAGTGTCCACATCGGCGGAAAAACCCCACTGTCGTTTTCGGATTTGCAACGCGATATGCGTTCGCTGGATTTTGAGAACGTGCGAATCCTTCACCAATCCGGCAACATCGTCTTTGAATCGTCAACACGATCGATCTCTTCGATGGCGCAAAAGATCGCTCGGCGATTGGAAGCCCGCCACGTACTCAAACCGTACGTACACCTGCTAAGTCCAGCGTCGCTGGAATCCGCGATCGCGGGCAATCCCTTTAAAACCCCGACGTCATTAGACGCGGTCCACTGTTTCTTTCTATCTCAGCCACCTCAGGAACCAAACCTGCGAGCGATCGAGGTCGCGAAATCACCCACAGAAGAGTTTTCAATCGCGGAACGATTGTTTTATCTTTATGCTCCCGAAGGGCTAGCAGGATCCAAGTTAGCCAACAACATCGAGAAATTCTTAGGCGTTACCGCAACCTGCCGCGACATACCTTTGCTGGAATCCCTCTTAAAGATGTCGACGGGAAATCGCTCAGTGGCCGACAGCTGAGCCAGTAGCTGAGCCAGTAGCCGCTTACTGCTCAAGTTCTGACGAATCTGCTTCTGCTCGCGTTCCGAGTGCTCGCCAGATGCGAAGATCGATATTGTTGTTGATCGGCTGAACCGAACCATCCATCAAGCAGACATGGACCAACCCACCGTGCCAACTGCGCGAGGTCAACACGCCGTAGCTGGGCCGAGTGGTACTCGAGCCTTCTTGCTGGGAATTGTAATCGATGTTGTACAGGACACCGTTGAAGGTGAAGGGAACCACGGTATTAGGTCCCAGGGTTACGGTAAAGCCACTGTGGTGCGAGTGTCCGTTGGTCCATTCAGTGCGACCAGTCCCCGTTCGATCCGGCAGGATACGGTCCTTAAATCCGCTATTGGCGATAACGGCGACTTCTTGAATGGTTTGAGGCATCGTTGTCGTCGGTGGGCCGCCATTGCGGGTATACGCTTGCCATGCGTGTACTTCGGCCGCCCACAGAGTCTTACTAAGACCATCCACGACATGCGCGAACCTCAATTCGGAGTTTGGATGAGTTACCCCGTCACCTCCGCGATTGCTAACCGGATCATAGATGAACCAGGAACCCAAATTGAACGCATAATTGGTGGGATAGAGGAAGAACTGAACGGAGCTACCTGTCGCACTGGTGTCGCGAGCGATGTCCGATCGGGGATCCGAAGGGCAAACATAGGTCGGGACTCGATAGCGGCTCAGGATTGGGTAGTTCGACCAGTTCCTGCTTAAGTCGATTTGGTTGCCAAGTACGTTTTGTTCAAGGTAAGGGAATAGGCGCCCGTGGATACTCCAAGAGGCATTCGTGGTAACCTTGGGGTTGATGCAAGCGCTCGGTGGAATCCGCTTCACCGCCGCTTCATAATTGTGCATCGCGATTCCCAGCTGCCGCATGTTGTTGCTGCAAGACATCCTTCGGGCCGCCTCGCGTGCCGCTTGCACAGCCGGCAGTAGCAGACCGACCAAGATCCCGATAATCGCGATAACCACGAGCAGCTCGACGAGGGTAAATGCAACCCTTCGATTGTTACGTGATTTCATGAAACGACCGATGTTCAAGGACGACCGATGGAGTTAATGGGGCAGCGGGAGTGAACCTGAAAGATCATCTCCATCGTAAATGGCAGAGCGGAAAAGAGAATCTTGTGGACAAAAAAGAGGCGACTCCACGAGGAGGCTGCCGTAGAACTGTCCAATCCCTGCCGTTCAACAAAAGAATGCAAATCCCTAGGATTCGCGACTCAAAATCACCAACGCTGGGTCGCTTGGGTCTGCCCAAGTGTTTGCGAGGCCTCTTCGCTCAGCGCGTATTGGCTCGAAGGCTGGTTTAGCTCAAGGAATACGGCGAATCTCGCATTGGTGGCGCCGGCGTAAATTACCGGTGCCGGAGTGACATGCATCACGCTGGTGACTCGGTTGTTCCAACGGGTTGTAAATAGCTGTCCGCCTAGGCTCTGCTCGGGCTTTAATCGGTAGTAATCGACCATCAGGCTTGCGATCAACGAGGGATCTCCCGTGGTCCCATGAAGCTGGATGCGTTGAACCGCCTTATTGACATCAAAATAGTACGTGAGCGTTCCTGCGATATCGGTCGGCAACGTTCCGGTGACCACGGGTACTCTCAGACCATCCATCTGCACATTCGACAATACGGTGGTGACCCGCGAAAAACGTTGGGTCACTTGGGCAGGGGTAATGTCAAATCGTACGACTTCGCGTAAATCATGGATTTCGCCCCCGCTCAAGCTAGGGCCTTGGATAGTACCTGCAACAGATCCAAGAGCAGGATTTCCGGCCGGTACACTAGCACCGTACGCTGAGGTAATACCGTTCGGTGAGGTAATACCGTTCGGTGAGGTAATACCGTACTGTGGGCCAGCGCCGTATTGCTGGCCAGCGCCATACTGGGTACCCGCGCTGTTAGGTGATAGAGCACTGCTAGACAAAAAAACCTGGCCGTTTCCCGTTACCGAGGGGATTGCAGGAGAGGCACTCGTTACAGGGGAAGGAGTCGCGACCGGGGAAACCACCGCTCCGAACGGAACTACAGGGGCATTTGGATAGCCGGCACCGGGATAGCTGGCAACGGGATAGGAATTTGCAACCGGTGAAATAGCCCCCCCGGACATGGGCGTACCCGTTGGAACTGTCCAAGCGCCCGCGGTTGGAAACGGATTGATTTGCGCTGTCGCCGGAGCGGTGGGAATTTGATTGGGATCCCCAGCCCAAGAGGGGGCTGCGGGTGCTGGAGCGGGATTCATCCACTGCTGAACCACCACCCGTGCGGAAGTCCCCGCGTCGGTCTCAAAAATCGCGTAGGGAGCCCCAATTGCGGTTCCCAATAAAGTTACGGCGCCGATCGGCTTCTGAATAAAACTTGGAACCATGGTGGCTTCGGTAAATAATCCGATTGCACATCCATGTGCTAGGTCGATACTTGGAAAGGTCGTGGATGGGTCCTCATGGACGCATACAAACCAACTGGTTTGATCGAGAAACGCTTCCACAGATCGTGAACCAAACTGGATTGAAAAAAGGGAACGGCAGGAACGCACGTCCGTTTTTAGGGTTCGTAACGTTCATGATGCGTCCGAGGGGTATGCAGCAAGCAACTGGAATCGGTTTATGAAACTGTCCGGAAATTGGAAAAGAAATCTAGGGTGGCTGCTATTGGTCACCGTCTGCGTCGTTGGCTCGCTCGGTTATTTCTGGAGCCAAGGCAGCATCCACTCCACTCGGGAAATTGTTTCGATGGTTCCACTAGAACCACCCCTTCCGAGTCGGGAGGAAAGGATTGCACAAGCCAAGCAGCGTCTGGAAGTCCACTTGCTTCGTGCTAAGGAACGGACCGAACAACTGGTATTGAATCACTTCCCGAGCATCGATCCTCTCTTCACCAGAGCCCACGATGGGATACTGCCATTTGCGGAAGTGTGCCTCAGTGGAACCAGCAAATGGAAAATGGTTTTGGATGCCATCCCGCTGCGTCGAGGAGGTGAGCACGAAGCGTTCTTGAAGCAAGAGTTCGAATCCAAAATCTTATCCTCTCGCGACTTGGAGCGGGCGATCGAACAGACTATCCGCGATTACATCCTTGGGGTTCGAGACATCGAAAACGAAATGCTGGTTGCTATGAAGGCCGACATCGAAGATCTGCCAGGCTTCGAGAGCTTGCACGGAATCGATCAAGAGGCGCTATCAACAAAGTTCGATCAAGCGCTCGCAAGCGCATCCGAGAAAGCAGGAAACGATCTTTATGCAAATGTGAACACGCAGTTGGTATCGCTGTTAGCTGGAGAAGTATTAGCTCAGGTTGCCATTAGACTCGGCGTCTCCGGTGGTATTTTAAGCGCAGGAGCCGCTTCGAGTTGGGCTACTTTCGGAGTTGGATTATTGGCCAGCTTGGTAGTCGACCAATTGGTGACGCGATTGTGGGATTGGTGGTCTGATCCGGAAATCGAACTCGCCCTCCAACTCGCAGATCATTTAGGATCACTCCATCAACTGATCTGCGATGGGGATGAGCAAACCCCCGGACTTCGAGGTTTGTTTCGCAAGATTGCTTTGGAACGCGAGGCGGTACGACGAACCGCTGTGGACGAGATGTTGCAAAACGCACTAAATTAGAACGATGGAACGATGCCACCGAATGGCAGACGCATCCTCGGAAGCAGAAACATCATGAGGTTCGAGAACTTCATGATCCACCTGCGATTTGAATGACAAGGAGAATCGGGCAATGCAGGACCAACAGAACAACGTGCGGCGACAAAGTGGTCACCGCAATCATGATCGAATAACTCGAACAATTGGACCCCGACATAGGGTGGTCATGCTCGCAGCAATCCTCGTCGCGTGGATAGGCGCCACGATTCCAGCCGCGCCCTTATACGGCCAAGGCAAACTAACGGTGGCTCGTGAACTGGTCGAACAGATTTCCAAGAAGTTCACCAAAGAGGTTGCAGAGGAAGGCGCAGACCGCTTAGCAACTCGCATGCAACCTTTATTGGCAAAACTGGGGACAGAAGGAAGTGAAGCAATCACTCGTGTTGGCCCACGGGCAGTGACGTTGATGGAGGAAGCTGGCGAGGAATCCGTCGTGGTTGCTCGCATGCTCGCGCGCCATGGCGACGACGCGATTTGGGCCGTTCAGAACCCAGCTCGGCGCAGTCTCATCGCTAACTTGGGGGACGACGCTGGGGTGTCGCTGATGCGCCACGGAACCATCGCTGAGAAAGTTTTAGCGCAGTCAGGAAAGCCGTCGATAGCCGCTTTGAATCAATTGTCCGCACAAGGGGGACGCCGCCTTGCCATTCTCGCCGAAGACCCGAGCACCCGCTCGCTCGCAACCAACACCGATGTGCTGGCGATCCTCGGTAAATATGGTGATCGCGCAATGGATTTCGTGTGGCGCAACAAACTCGCCTTGCTCACAGGAACCACACTCGCCGCCTTTGTCGCCAACCCCGAACCATTCTTGGATGGGGCGATCCAAGTAGCCGAAGTCGCCAGCAGCCAGATCGCCAAACCGATCGCAGAGGAGATTGGCAAGCGAACCGAATGGACATGGGTCCTCATCACAGCGGTGGTCGTGGTAGGCCTGCTGGCTTGGTTCAAATGGCCCAAGCGTCGCGATCCCATCGCACCTTCAAAAACCTAGCGAAACCAATCCGGCAACCGCAACCTTGAGCCGGCGAAAAGCGAACCTTCTCGGCCCCACCGCCGTCATCTTCCATTGGCACGGCAATTGCACCGTTTCGACCCTGTTTCAGCCGCTGGCTGTCAATTTGGGTGTTGTCGAGAGTCGTTATTTACGGGTTTTGCCACTATGAGCAGGATTCCTTCCAAACCAAACCAGAGCGAAGCGTCCGAACGGGTTTCGTTGGCGGGTTGTATTCTGGCGGCAGCTCCGTCGGTCAAGGATCCTCTTTTCGCTAACGCAGTCTGCTTGATTATTGAGCATAGCGATGAATCAACCGTAGGCATCATGCTGAATCGGCCTATGGCGATCGATCCCAAGCCGGTCCTTGGAGCCTTGCTTGGCAGCCAAGAGTTCCAAGGAACCGACTTAACTCATTTACCGTCGTTTCACTTCAATTTCGGTGGACCTCAGAATGGTCCTATTGTCGCGTTGCACAACGATTCGGCGCTCGCTGAAGGGGGCAACGATCATGGCGTTTACATGTCCGCGCAAGTCGACACGTTGAAGAAGTTGGCAACGCTCACTCCGGAGCATCTACGCTGGTTCATCGGACACGCGTCATGGAGCAAATCGCAACTCGAAGAAGAGATTGTTGCAGGCGAGTGGCACGTGATGCCTGCTATACCGCAATTGGTCTTTGCTGATGAAAATATGATGTGGACACACGCCATGGAATGGATCGGACGATCGGTCATCGCCACATTCCCAGGCGTAAACCAATTCCCGAGAACGCCGTTGGCGAACTGAGACATCGGGCGCATTTCTTGAGCATCAAAGATTTGGTGTTCATCGGCGGGAAAAAGTTCGGTATGCATCGACAAACCCGTTTCGGTTTACTGAACGATCAAAACGATCAAAATAGGTTTGTCAGTGGGCCTGGGCGGCGCTAAACCAAGTTGGATCGCATACAATTTGGGGCGGCATGCTATTCGGCCTGGCCCACACCAACATTAAGGTTGCGGAGCGTACCGACTATTAACTCCGTCAATCTTTATTCAGCGTGGATGATATGCAACTCTTCAACGGTTCGATGGCACGTGTTCTTGGAATTTTAAGCGCATTTGCCTTGTCCTTCGGCTTCACCGCATCGATCCATGCACAGTTCCAACAAGGACCGCGAGTTGTATCCCCCGAAGTAAGCGGGGGCCGCGTTACTTTTCGGATCCTGGCACCCGATGCGAAGAAAGTTCAGCTTGCCGGCTCCGATATCCCCAGCGTAGGAAGGGGTATCGACTTGACCAAAGGAGAACAGGGCATCTGGGAAACTTCCGTCGAGATCGCGCCAGGGTACTACCGTTACAACTTCAACGTTGATGGGGTCACTGTGATCGATCCTCGCAATCCATCGACCAGTGAATCGGTCAGCAATGTTTGGAGTTTGGTCGGTGTTCCAGGGGCCGAATGGATGGATGCTGCGAATGTCCCTCACGGTGCCATCGAAGAGATTACTTACTACTCAACATCGCTCAAACGATTTCGGCGAATGCACGTCTACACACCACCAGGGTACCAAAAGGGCGAAGGGGTTTTTCCCGTTTTCTATCTGTTGCACGGGGCCGGTGATTGCGATGATTCCTGGACGACAGTGGGTCGAGCTGGCATGATCCTGGACAATCTGATCGCGTCCGGAAAGGCCGTGCCGATGCTTGTCGTGATGCCTGCCGGGCACGCAGGTCCCTTTCGGTTTGGGGGGAATGGTCCCGACGAGTTTGCGCAGGACTTTACGGAAGACTTGATGCCCTATGTGGAATCCAACTACCGCGTCAAAACCGATCGTTCCAGTCGCGCCATGGCCGGCTTATCGATGGGAGGCGCACAGACCTTAAATATCGCCATTCCCAACCTGAGCAAATTCGCCTATCTCGGCATCTTCAGCTCCGGTGTCTTTGGAATTATTCCGTCGCCCAATGCTCCTGCACCTCAAGGTCCATCGTACGAGGAGCAGCACGCGTCGGTTCTCGACGATGCCGAACTCAAGAAAGATCTCAAAGTATTCTGGTTCGCTACCGGCAAAGATGATTTCCTCGTGAAAACATCCCAAGCCACCGTCGAAATGTTCCGACGTCACCAATTCGAGCTCGAGTATCTCGAAGGCGAGGGCGCCCATACGTGGATCGTCTGGCGCGAATATCTTAAAGAATTCACGCCAAAGCTGTTCCGGTAGAAGCCGTCTCCGTTCAAGGACGGTTTCTTCGCGTGCGAGCGAACCGACGACTCGGAGACTATTCTGGTTACAAACCAGGGTAGAATCTGTCGAACACCATCAAACCTTTCGAGCCCACCATGCGCCCCAATGGATCCTCACCACCTCCGCCAGATCGCAGCGAAAGTGCCACCAACACCGGCGAAGGTCAATGCGCAGAGGATGCCTTGAGAGCCCGAGAGGCGCAATTGCGAGCGATTCTCAGTACCGCGTCCGATGCGATCATCACGATCGACCAACGTGGTATTATCGTCTCAGCAAATCCTTCGACAGAGCGTATTTTTGGGTATGGCCCCAACGAATTGGTCGGTCAAAACGTAAGCGTCCTCATGCCACTCCCGTATAGCCATGAACATGGACAATACCTAAAGCGATACCTCACAACAGGAGAAGCGAAGATCATCGGCACTGGTCGAGAGGCGATGGGGAAACGCAAAGACGGCACAATATTCCCCGTTGATTTAGCGGTCAGTGAAGTAGGTCAATTGGGACTATTCACCGGCATTATTCGAGACATCAGCGAGCGCAAGAATCTCCAACGAGATATTTTGTCGATCGCCGACGAGGAGCAGCACCGTATCGGGCAAGATTTGCACGACAGCGTTCAGCAAGAATTAGCAGGTATCGGTATGCTGACGCAAACTCTTCTTAATAATCTCAACCGCGAGTCACCGTCCATTCCGGCGGGCATTGTCGAACCTTTGCGCGATCTGTCTCGCAAAATACTTGCCGGATTAACGCGTGCGCATCAGGAGATCCGCGACATTTCAAAAGGCTTGGTTTCCACCCGACTCGACTCCAATGGATTCTTAGACTCCTTGCGTGAACTGGCGGCGAGGACAGACAGTTTGAAACAGGCCCACTGCGCCTTTAAATGCGAGGAACCAGTCGCGATCTCCGATAGTAGCACAGCCACGCATCTCTATCGCATCGCGCAAGAAGCCGTCACCAATGCGCTAAAACATGCAAACCCTAAGCACATCCTCATCGAACTAGGAGTTGAAGATGGGCATCTGGTGCTCAACGTGGCCGATGATGGTTGCGGCTTTGCACCTCATGCAGTAAATACGGGTATGGGGCTCAAATCGATGCAGTATCGTGCCGGACTTATCGGCGGCAATTTGAACATATCACCTGTCGAGAACGGTGGAACTCTATTGACCTGCAAGGTCTTTCGAGGAGGAATGCACAATGAAGAATGGCGAGCCCAAAAACAAGGGTAACAAGTCGCATGCAGCCAGAATCTTTATCGTCGACGACCATCCCATGATGCGCGACGGAATGGCGACGCAGATCTTGCATGAACCGGGACTTTCCGTTTGCGGAGAGGCCGACGATGTCGAACCGGCGCTGCAACTTATCAGTGAACTCTGTCCAGACCTAGTAATTATCGACATATCGTTAAAAACCGGGCATGGGATCGATTTGATCAAGCGTCTTCGCGAACGCAACTCTACGGTAAAGATGCTGGTTATTTCGATGTATGACGAGGCCGTTTATGCCGAGAGATCCTTGCAAGCGGGAGCGATGGGATACCTCAACAAACAGACTGCACGCGAGACGTTGATCAACGCCATTCGAACCGTGCTCGAGGGAAAGACGTATTTAAGCCCCGAGATGACCGACCGAATCCTCAAAAGCCATATCGGAGGAATGGTCGAACCGGGCAAGTCACCCGTAGCAAACCTATCCGATCGGGAGTTGGAGGTACTCACGTTGATCGGGCAAGGCAACACAACGGGCGCTATTGCAAAAAAGCTTTTTCTCAGCGTCCACACCATCGATACGTACCGCGAGAAACTGAAGATCAAACTCAGTTTAGCCAACGCGGCGGAACTCAACTGTTTCGCGGCGCAATGGGTTTTAGAAAACGGCTAAACCATATCGAACTCGTTCGTTCGTCGAATCGAGTTAGGTAGTGGGCGTGGGTGCGACTAACGGAACCGTTCTGCGCGAACAGCCTACATCGGCTGGGTTGATTTCGTATCGCTACGAGGTCCCAAGACAATTCGGAACTCCCCTGTAGGCAACTGTTCACTGTTGGGATCATTCTCTGCAATTGGCTTTTTCACCAACCCGATCGTTACCGCCGCTCGCTGCTCAGGCTTGAGATCCATATAGATGCCGTCTTTGCGGTTCAGCTCTTGGTTCGCCTCGAAGTACATCTGCGTTACGAGTTCACTTCGATTCGGTGCTACGATTCGATAATG
>Ga0315901_10009784_pt1 | contig 10991 bp, 7 predicted proteins | sample LakEriMetagenome_10_FD_203761 | JGI IMG/M metagenome (GOLD analysis project Ga0315901, IMG submission 203761) | Freshwater fungal communities from buoy surface, Lake Erie, Ohio, United States - Buoy 2 MA116 | ecosystem: Environmental > Aquatic > Freshwater > Lake | place: USA: Lake Erie, Ohio...
ATCAGGCGGCGATTGATTCGCTGTCCAGAACTCGCGGACGGATCGACCAGCGGTTGGCTGAGCTGGCCTCAGCGCAGACCGAACTCGATCAGCGTAAGCAAGCTCATGCTGTTGCCGACAGCACCAGCCAGCGAGCCCGCGAGGAACTCGATCTGCTCCGGTCGGAGCGTTCGTCTCTCCTGGGTGATCATTCCCAGACCGAAAAGAGACTCGCGGAACTGCGTGAGCGCCGCAGTGCGACGCTGGCCCGCCTGGGTGTCCTGCAGGACCTCGAACGGAAGCAGGAAGGGATCGGAGTTGGTGTCCGCGAGATTCTGCGGCGGGCCGAGACTCTCAGCGATCCCCCGTGGTCCAACATCCTCGGTACCGTCGGCGACCTGCTCGACACTGCCCTCGAGTCAGCCCCTCTCGTCGAAGTGGCCCTGGGGGACCGTACTCAGCTGCTGGTCGTCGACGACCTGCGTCCGCTGCTGGATTACCTCAATCGCGGCGACGGACATCTGCTCGACCGAGTGGGATTCATCGAGCTGCGGACCGCGCAGGCGGCGCGGCGGTCCCGCACCCCGAGCACTCCCCACTGGTTGGAGGTCTACGATCTCGATTGCCGCGAGTGGCCGGATTTGAGCCGCGAACCGGGCGTGATCCAGCCAGCCAGCGAGCTGGTCACAGAAACCAACAAGGTCCCCGGACTGGCCCAGAGATTGCTCGCCGACACCTGGGTCGTCAGCACGCTCGACCGGGCCATTCAGCTCGCAGCCACGGTCGGGAAGGGCTGTCGCTTCGTCACATTGCAGGGAGAGTTGGTCAATGCGGACGGAGTGCTGTTCGTCGGCACCTCGCCACAGGAGACAGCGGTCCTGTCCCGCAAAAGTGAGCTTCGCAAGCTGCGCAGCGAAGTGGTGCGATTCGAACGGGCGATTGAAGCAGATGTTGACCGCCTCGCAATGCTGTCGAAGGCTCTGGAGTCGCGAACCGGTCGCCAGGATGAGATCGAACTCGAGTATCAACACCGCTCCTCGCAGGTCGCGGAAGCGGCGCTGCGGCTGAACGCTCAGATGGAGGAAGTGGCCCGCATCGAGCTGGCCCTCAAAGAGCAGGAGCAGATCGCCGCCGAGCAGGAGCAGAAGGCTCAGTCGATCGAGTCGGATCTGCAGTCGACCCGCACTCGCCAGGAGACCGAACAGCACGAAGCTGAGGAGATGACCCGCGCGGTCCAGGCCGGCGAAGCGGAGATGACCGATGTTGAAGCCGCCCTCGGTGAAGTTCAGCAGCTGATCCGATCCGAACAGCTCGAACTCGCCAAACATGAAGAGCGGCTCAAGAGCCTGACTGAGACACAAAAGCGACTGAAGTCTGATCAGATCCAGCGCGTCGAGCAGGAGGCCGAATCGAATGAGCGGTACGAGAGCCTGCTGTCAGCTCAGTCCGAATCGATGCTGCTGCTGCTCCGAACGGAAGCCACCGTGGCGGAGCGCTACCTCACGCAAGAACAGCTGCAGGGCCAGTTGCGAGCGGAGAATCAGATTCGCGACGAGTTCCGGCTGGAACGGACCCGGCAGTCAAAAGAGCTCGATGAACTGCACCGCCGCCGTCGCAGTGCGGTGGAAGCGGCTCATGAGACGCTCATGAAGATCCGCGAGATCGAACAGAAACGCAATGTCCTGGCCCAGCGGATCGATGAGGAGTACCAGACCTCTCTCGATGAGCTGGTGGCCAGTGGCGTGTCGGCCTATCGCGACTACCTGCGCGAACGCTACGGCGAATCGGAAGACTCCTCCTCCTCTCTCCCCCCGGGAGAGGGGCCGGGGGTGAGGGATGTCGACCCAAACAACCCCGCCGCAGAATCTCCAGTCAACTCTCCTGACGAACCTGTTTCCACTCCGGCCGATCGCGGCGAGCCCACCTTCGACGAGGTCCGTCCCGACTTTGAAGCCGACGTTGACCGACTTCGCAAGCGGCTCAAGATGATGGGCCACGTGAACACCGACGCCCTCGCCAGCCTGGAAGAGATCGAGAACCGGTTCAATGACTTAAGCGCCCAGCTCAACGATCTGAAAGAAGCCAAGGCGGCTCTCGAAGACATCATTCGGCGGATCAACGTCGAGAGCAAACGCCTGTTCATGGAGACCTTTGAAACGATCCGTCAGAACTTCATGATCCTGTTCCGCAAACTGTTCGGCGGCGGTGAAGGGAACATCATTCTGGAGAATACCGACGACGTGCTGGAGTGCGGCATCGACATCGTCGCCCGGCCTCCCGGCAAGGAACTGCGAAGTCTGACCCTGCTCTCGGGTGGTGAGAAGACGATGACAGCTGTGGGGCTGTTGTTCGCGATGTTCAAGAGCAAGCCGAGCCCGTACTGCATCCTGGACGAAGTCGATGCCGCCCTCGACGACGCCAACGTCGGGCGCTACGCGAACGTCGTCAAAGAGTTCGCCGCCATGACCCAGTTCGTGGTCATCACCCACCGCAAGCCCACCATGGCCCAGGCCGACGTGCTGTACGGAATCACGATGGAGCAGGCCGGTGTGTCGAAACGGATGGCAGTGAAGTTCGATCAGGTCGGGGACAACTGCGAGATATTGAGCACGTCGAAGGCAGCGTGACGCTCTTTGTCATAATCCACACCGAGTTCGACGATTGAAGCCGAACCCGCTGTCACAGAGATCGACGATTCGTAGGAAGGCCTCTCCAGGCCGTCTGCTGTGGAGGCTTGCTGGGTTCTGAGAGACGAGTCGCAGGCGGACGATTTCGGCTCCGCTCAGGACGGGCTGGAAAGCCCGTCCTACTTTCCCAACCGGCGATCCTCAAACTTCACACCAGCTTCTTCCACCAGCCGAACGAACTGATCAATCGCCGAATCGGACTCGAACGCCGATTCCGGAAACCAGTGAACCAGGGCCACGCTGCTTTCCTGACCGGTTTCCAAAACTGCAAATCCATCCGGCAGCCGAATCACCCGGCCGCGTTGATATTGGCGCCAAGCAGTTTGCGTCCGACGATTTTCTGATTCCATTCGCCAGCCATCGCGATCGATGACGTACGAAATCTTTCGCTCGGATTCCGACAACTCGGCCAGATCGCCTCCGAGTTCGGACGCGGAAAAAGTTCGCATCGCCAGCCAGGCAATTCCAATCGGAAAGACCAGAACGGCCGCCACGAACCACGCGGATCGATTTCCGACCGGCTCAAAAACCAGCCAGATCGCAAACGGCAGCAAAGCCAGATAGATGAGGGCGGTTGAAAGAAGAGCGACTGCCGACCGCTGCGGTCGAAACTTGGAAAGCGCTTCCGTAAGAAGTTCCGGTGTCCATTCGAAGCGAATCCTGACTTCGTTGGACATGGTTGCCTCTCCGGTTCCGCTGGACCGTCATTTCAGCAACGAAGCAGCGCTCTTTCGCGGAGCGAAAGGCGACGATGGCAGTCCGCGCCTCACGCGGTTTCAACCGGTCGCTCTTCAAACTGCCCGATCTTGCGAAACTTCGCGTACCGCCGATCAAGCAGTTCCGAAGCCGGCAGCGCGGACAGGTTCTTGAGGGCTGTCAGGATCGAGGCCTTCAAACTCGTCGCCATCTTGCGGTGATCTCGATGCGCCCCGCCGACCGGTTCGGGGATCACTTCATCGATGATCCCGAATCCCAGCAGGTCCTTCGACGTGAACCGCAGTGCGTGGGCCGCCTTGTCGGCGTGTTTGGGGTGCTTCCACAGAATCCCGGCACAGCCTTCGGGGCTGATCACCGAGTAATACGAGAACTGCAGCATGGCGATGTGGTCGCCGATTCCGATCCCCAGAGCGCCACCGGAACCGCCCTCCCCGATCACGACACACACAATCGGAGTGTTGACCCGCGACATCTCGCGGAGATTGAACGCGATCTGGTACGCCTGGCCGCGCTCTTCAGCTCCGATTCCGGGATAAGCTCCAGCTGTGTCGATCATGCAGATGATCGGCAAGCCGAACTTGGCGGCCAGTTCCATCTTGGAGAGGGCCTTGCGGTACCCTTCGGGGTGAGCCATCCCGTAATTGTGCTTGAGGCGTTCTTCGAGGTTGCGGCCCTTCTGCTGAGCGACCAGCAGCACCTTCTTGCCGTCGATTCGCGCGAACCCGGTCAGGATCGCCCGGTCATCGCCAAAGGCCCGGTCGCCGCGCAGCTCGACGAACTCGTCGCAGACCAGCTCGATATAGTCGAGTGCCTTGGGCCGCGCTTCGTGGCGCGAGACCTGGACCGTTTCCCAGGGGTTCAGGTTCTCGTAGATCTCGCGCTTCAGCCGCTGGATCTCGACCCGCATCTTGCGGATCGCGTCCTTGGTCGTATCCGTGGGATTCGGCTGGGCTTCCAGCGCTTCGAGCTGGCGCTCCAGGTCGTGAATCGGACGTTCGAACGGAAGCGGAGTGAGCAGCGACATGCGGGCCATCCAGACGGACTCTTAGCGACCCCGGCCAAACCGGGACGCCTCAGGATACCGAAAATCCCAATTCGAGTCACGGGGAAGAGCGGCACTGCGTGAGCCTGCCGAGTTCGCTGAAAACCCGCGAAAACTCGGCAGGCTCACGCCGTGCCGCTCCTGACGGTTAGAATTCGCACAACGCCATCCAGGAGAACACCCGCGTGACACGTCGAGAGAAGCTGGAATTGATGCTGGCTGATGAGCCCGCAGATCAGATGCTGCGCTACATGCTGTCGCAGGAACTCGACAAAGAGGGGGACCACGACCGCAGCTTATCGCTGCTGCGGAGCCTGATGGACGATCAGCCCGCTTACGTCCCGGCCTTCCTGATGGCGGGGCAGCAGTATCAACGCCTGGATCGTCGCGAGGAGGCCAAAGCGGCCTTTGCCGCCGGCATTGAGTCCGCGAAGCGGCAAGGCGACGACCATGCTCGCGATGAGCTGACGCGGTTCCTGGAGGAGATGGATTGACCCGTATTCCAACCGCTTTTTACCAATCCAGCAACTGCGAGACCGGCAATGTTCCATCCCGACCACAATCTTCTGGCCATTCACCCAGCCACTCAATCCGGAATCGGACTGGGAGCCGCGTTGGCGGTGGTTCTGTCCTGGGAGCGGAACAAGTCGATTTTCTGGGCGGTGATCGCGGGAGTGCTGTCGTGGGTTTATGTGATTTACTTCGCTCTCACCCGGCGACCGGAGGAACGTAAGTAGTCATGGAAGACGATTACCATCGACGGCCTGCCCTGCCCCTCTCGTGAGGGGCAGGAACCCCGGCAAAACTACTCGGCCAGCACCTTCAGCTCGACCTTCCGGAAATCGACCGGGTGGCTTTCCGACTGCAGCGAAATGGTCCCTTTCGTCAGGGACAGGCCGCCATTGGTCTTGGCCAGTTCGCGAGCGATCGCTTCGCGGTCATCCAGCTGGGGCTCGCTGTACTCCAGAACGACTTCGCCGTTGATCTTGTGACGCATGACGCCGTTGCCGTGAACTTCGGTTTCGGTCACGACCCACTGCTCGCCGTGATAGGTCTGGGACTTGGAACTCGTGCAATGCGGCAGGAACAGCTTGCCGTCCTTCACGACGTTCGTGTACGGAGTGCAGAGGTTCATCGTCGTTCGCTTGTCCTTGCCGTTTCCGCCGAGGATCTGCACCTCGATTGAAGCAGGAAAGTCCTGGTCCTTGCCCATCGACTGCGGGGTCTGACCGTGCAGCATCATCCCGCTGTTGCGAGTCGCCCAGCCCGGGCCGCCCTTGCACTGGTCGCCGACGAACCGGTACTCGACCCGCAGCACGTAGTGCGAGAACTCCTTGTCGTAGAACAGGTGCCCGAACGTCTCTTTGAATCCCTCTTCGTACCCGCCGTCGTAGCGGACCTTGAGCAGTCCATCCTCGACCCGGAACGTGTTCGCGTAGTTCTCGCCGCACTCGTGAAACCGAATCTTCGGAGTCCACCCGGTCAGGTCCTTGCCGTTGAAGAGCTGAATCCACTCTTCCTTCGCGGCGGGCTCATCGGCCGGGACGGAAGACACAAAACCGAGAAGCAGTGCTGCCATCGCAGCCAGTGTGGGGAAACGCATGTGGGATCCAAGGTGAAGAGCTGGACGAGTGAACTCGGTTCTCATTGTGGCGCGGGCTTCGCCGAATCGCCAGCATCGGACCGGCTCCAATCTCCGGCGATCAGCCTCTGACGTCGCGGCCGATAGATAAGAGCCGCCTACGGCTTGGCGGGCAGGTTCTTCTGGACTTCGACGAGGAGGCTCTTGGCGGTCACAGCCTCCGGGGAATTCGGAAAGTCCTTGATCAGCAGATTCAGACTGGCATCGGCCTGCTCCCACTTCTTCTCAGTGACGTCAATCCGCCCCACCTGCAGCAGAGCCGCGCTCTGGTGCTCCGGGAAAGGATAGTTGGCGTACACATCGGTGTAAGCCTGCACCGCTTCCGCGAGCTTCTTCTCTGCCAGAAAAGTGTCTGCAATCGCCAGCTGAGCCCGAGCTGCCAGCGGCGATTTGGCGCTGGTCGGCGAATCGACAACGGACTTCAAATGGACGCGAGCCTCGGCAAACATCGCCTCTTTCAAGTCGGCCCGACCCAGAAGCAGATGGGCCTGATCAATGATCAATGCGTCAGGGCCAGCAGCCACCAGCGCGTTCATCGCAGTCCGAACAGAGTCGTAATCCTTCTCCTCAAACTTGGCCTCGGCCCAGAGGAGCTCCAGTTCGTTTTTCCAGGAAGCGTTACTCGTGGCCGGGTCGGCCCGCAATTCCGTCAACGCCGCCACCGCAGGACCAAGTGATCTCTTCTGCAGGAGCGATTCGGCCCGCCGGAAACGCGCATCGAGCGACTCCGCAGTGCCTGGGTAAGCCTGAATGATCAAGTCAGACAGCCGCTCACTCTCGGACCAGTTCTCGACGCGAGCTTCCAGGTTCAGCCAGCTGACGAGGCCCTGCAGCTTAACCTTCGCTTCCGCTCCCACATCGTCCTGCAGCGACTTGTAGAGGGCCCGGGCTTCGTCGGCTTTGCCGTCCTCGTCGAAGCCTTGAGCCACATACAGCTTGGCATCGTCCGCATGCTCGCTGGCCGGATAGGTCTGGTACAACTGACTGAAAATTTCATCCGCCCGAACACGGTTACCGGCGTTGAACAGCTGGGCAGCCCACTCGTAAAGCATCACATCTGGCGTTTCCAGAGCCTGCTCATCGGGAGGGAGTTTGGCAATCTGTTCGCTGGCTGTCGTCCAGAGCTGATCGGCTGCCGAGGCCAATTGCTGAACTTGCGCAGCAGGTGTCTCGGTGGTGATGAGCCGCATCCGGATCGAGGCGGCCAGACGAGCCGAACGGATCACGAACCTGGCGGCCCGCAGTTCGGTGTCATCCGGCAAAGCCCGTTCCTTGGGGATCGCGAATCGCTGCACACCCTGCTCCAGGGCATCCGCAGCCAGAGCCAGTTTCTGTGAATCATTTCCGGCATCCTTCTCCAGGCAGACACCCCGGTTGTAGGCGGCGGTTGCCAGCACGACCGGGTCGCTCACCGTCGACTCCAGCAGCTTCTGGTAAGACAAGGCCGCAGCGGCAAACTGCTGTTGCTCGGCCTGAACCTTGCCCAGTTCGGTCAGAGCAGCAGCGTAATAGTCGGTGGTCTCGCCCATATCGACGACCCGCGTCAGAAGCTGAGTCGCCTGGTCCAGGCTCTTGGCGGCGATGGCATGCTCCGCATTGCGATAAGCCGCTTGAGCGGTCAGTACCCCGTCCTTATCGGCCGCCTTCAGCTGATCGAGAGCCTCGAACATCTCCGGCCAGCGCTTCTGGACCGCTCGGACTTCGGTCAGCATCATCAGCGATTGCCTGCGATCGGCAGTCGCGGGCAGGCTCTGCAAGGCCCGTTCGAGAACGGCTTCGGCCTCGGCGGCCTGGCCGGTCTGCAGCAGTGCCTCGCCCAGCATGGGCAGCACCTCAACCATGTCCGCGCTGCCGGCCTCCCCTTTCGCGATCGCTTCGGAGACCGGGTTCAAGGCTTCCACGACCGCAGCGAAGTTCCTTAAGCGTTTCTCGGCGCGAGCCCATTGAATGCGGGCCTGCATCGATGTCCGGGGCACCTTGCTGGAGTTCACGACGCCGCGGAACAGCGCGACTGCCTGCTGAAAATCGTCCTGGCCACTGAGCGTGTCTGCCTTCGCAGCTGCATCGCCGCGAGCGAGCAATGCTCGCCCCAGCACAATGTCGTTGAGTTGCTTGAGCGGACTGGTGGGATGCTTGACGGCAAAGTCCTGAGCGAGTGCGATTCCCCCAGCCACATCACCAGCCCGGACCGCACAGTCGGCCGCTGAGTAGTGAGCATCATCGGCCAGTACAGAGGACGGCCAGCGGGTTGCGATCGACTCATACAGACGGCGAGCTTCGGCGAAACGATCACGCCGCGACTCACAATCCGCCCAGTGGTAGGTCACCTTCTCTGCCAGTTCTCCGCTGGGGACTTTCGCAGCCAGGTCGGTAAAGACCTCGATCGCCTCGACCCATTTCTTCTGCGACTTCCGACACATTCCCACCCAGAAATTGGCCGAGTTCGACAGTTCCGGCTTCTGGGTGGCTGCGACAAAGTGCGTCTCCGCCTTGGCAAACTCGTCCGCCTTGTAGTGCGCATACCCGGCGTTCAGCTCTGCCGTGGAGACCAAGGCGTGCGTCGGAAAGCGGGTTATCATCTGCTCGAAACCAGCTGCAGCTTTGGCGAACTGATTGCTCTGGTAGTCGAGTGCGGCCAGACTGAACAGAGCCTCGGCGGCGCGTGGGTGGGTAGACGCTGCAAGTTCCTGGAAGATTGCGGTGGCTTTGTCCCCTTCTCTCAACGCTTCGTAGGCTCGGGCCAGAAAAAACTTGGCTTCCAGCTGTTCGCTGGTGGCCGCTGAACCGCTGAGAACTTTCTCAAACGACTTGACTGCCTCGGCGGCTTTGTCGGATTGCAGCTGAGCCTCTCCGAGATACTGCCAGCCCCAGATCGCCAGATCGTGTTCCGGGTACTTGGTGACAAAGGCCTCGAGCTCGGCGGCGGCGGCGGGGAACTCGTTCAGGAAGTAGCTGCTCTCACCAACGCGGTAGGCGGCCAGTGCCGCATCCGGGTGTTCCGCATGATTCTTGAGGAACTCGCGGAAGACGGTACGAGCCTCGGCGTACTTTTGCGAGTGCGTGAGCGCCTGCCCCTGATAGAGCTGAGCGAGAGCAGCCTTGGGGTGCTCGGGAGCCGCCTCGAGGAACGCTGCGAACCCGCGAGCCGCGAAATCCCAGCGTTTTTGCTCATACAACTTCAGCGAGGTGTTGTAGTCATCGATCGGATCGGCTGCCAATGCAGTCGCAACTGGTGGACCCATCAGGGCGCACAGCAGCCCCAACACAGCCCAGAGCCGAAAGCCAGAAACGTTCCGCATGGCGAGTCCGATCCACGATCACCCCGAGCGTCCCCTGCTCATCTGTCCTCCGGCCTCCCATTTGCCAGCGACCGGCCCGCACAGATCGCGACCGATTCCGAAAACTCTATCCCTGCCGACAGGTTAACTTCAAGCGGAAGGGAGGAAATCACCCTGCCGATACTGTCGAGGTCCCCGGGATTTCCACAAGGCGCGATTGGGCAAGCTGAACTGCCTCGATTCGATCATGCCTCGTTTCCGCGTGCGCGTAGTTAGCCGTCGGGCTCGCCCGATCTGCCTCGCGGTGCTTCAGACGCTGTTCTGATCGCCTTGGTTGCACGGTACCAAGAGAAATGGCAACAATTCAGATAATTGCGTGATTACAGCACCATCACAGGTCCTTACCTCCCTCAACCGTTTGTTTCGGCGCCATTCAACTCTCAATGCAGTGCGAGGGACACCTCCGCCATGACTCGTAGAAGAGGCATTACCTGGAGCGTCTGCATAGTCGCAATCCTGCTTGTTCGCCATTTCTGGCTGGCGTCGGGACCGATTGGCTACATCGCTGACGCCGCGAAGATTCGCGTAGAGTACGCGGCCTTTGGTGATTCATCTTCAATCGAAGACGAAAAGAAGGCATTCGAGACTCCTGTTGCGACATATGAGATTCGAGACAAGGGCACGATCCTGGAAGTGAAGCGACAGGTGTCACGCTTGCCTTTCTTTTTGCCGATGTTGTCAGTTGCGGCCAGTCCGGAGGATGCGGAAATGTATGTCTACGATGAGGAGGGGAGATGTGTATTTACAATGACCGTATACACTGACGAAGTGCAGTACTCTCGAGGTCCCTTCCTGTTTTCAAGCGGATCGGGGTCATTGCACGACTATTTGACGCATAAACTGCCTTCGAAATTGCAGGCAGTCCGCCCTGATTCAGTCGTCGCGCCGTAATGCATGGGATTCGAATTGACGGCTCGCAGGGGGCGCTCTCTTCGGCGAAATCCGTTTCGAGTCCTGAATTGCGCCCCGCGCCAGATTAGAACTCAGCGGCGCTCCGGGATGAACGTATGGAATGCCGACAGCTGGAACCCGCCGCCCCAGGTCCCGTAGGGGTAGCTCGTGACGCCGTTCTGAGTGCTCGCCACATAGGCCGCCTTGCCACCCTCAAGAGTCACCACCACGAAACCGGCCTCACCCGGCTTGAGCAGGCCCGCATGCACAGCTGCGGTTCCGATCGAAGAATCGTCGGTGTAGGAACCGGTCCCGTAGACCGTACCACTCAGGTTCCCGACGACGTAGACCGGAAACGGGGGCTTGTCTTGGCCTCGCAAGTTGTAAACGCTGTCGATCTCGGGAGCGGCCCCATCAATGCGGACACTGCCGCCGTAGGTCTGGTAGGGGCGAGTCGTCACATCGTTACGGGTGCTGCCGATGTAGGAGTTCTGACCCGGCAGGATGGTGAACCGCAGCATCGCGGTCTCGCCGACTTTCAGGGCCCCAGCATGCACAGCTGCGGTGCCGAGGTTCGAGTCATCGGTGTAGACATTCTCCTCACCGCCGCCCCACACGGTTCCGTCCGCTGTGCCGGTCACTCGGCGGTAGAAGGTCTGGCCATTCAAGCCCCGCAGGTCATAGTCATACGGGCT
>Ga0315901_10009786_pt1 | contig 10991 bp, 7 predicted proteins | sample LakEriMetagenome_10_FD_203761 | JGI IMG/M metagenome (GOLD analysis project Ga0315901, IMG submission 203761) | Freshwater fungal communities from buoy surface, Lake Erie, Ohio, United States - Buoy 2 MA116 | ecosystem: Environmental > Aquatic > Freshwater > Lake | place: USA: Lake Erie, Ohio...
GCCGCCGTCGACTGCTCGACATATTTGCCGTGGTTCGATATCCATCCCGACTCGATCGCCTCCATCGCCGAATTACTATATTGTTGAATATCGGGCTCGTATATTGAAATCATCTTTTGTTTTCTTTTTTTCTTTGTAGTAAAATAAATATTTAAATAATTTTATTGTATTCATTCTATTATGGATTTGCAAACACCACCAACACCTATTTATTATTGCAGCGGCGGTCTCTTAGGCGACTTTATCACACAGCTCTCCATCGTTTGTGAGAATTATTACAAAACGGGCCAAAAAGGAGTCATCAACATTATTGATTCGGTTCCTTTCCGAAAAAGTCTCCAGGAAACATTCGACGACATTCAGCAAATTGTCAAAGCACAACCATACGTCGAAGACTTTCGGATTGGGATGCCGGACAATTTTGACGTCTATTTAAGTTCGTGGAGAGAGAGCGATCAATTGTACAAAATTAATTTTTACGACCTCTTCTTGAAAGAGTATAACATCCATTTTGGAAAACACAAGTGGCTTCATGTCGACGTCGATCCAAAGGTGCGAGACAAAGTTGTCATTCACACGGTGAAATATCGGTTCCCAATCAATGTTAATTATCGTGAGATTGTAGAGAAGCACGGGACTGATCAAGTGATTTTTTTGAACATGGAAGCGGGCGATTATGATTTTTTTGTTGAGAGAACAGGCGTCCGCCTCACACGCATCTATAAACCAGAATCTTTTACTGAAGTGTGTACATTGATCGCGTCTTGCAAACTGTTTATAGGAGCCACGTCGATGCCTTTATGTGTTGCTTTGGCCACCGCTACTCCTTGCATCATTGGACGTCCTGATAATAAAGATGTGCAAGGATTAATTGACGGACTCGATAAACATCTTCCAAATATATTATAGGGCATTCTATCTACATCCATGGAGAGAAAATAGCTTCGAAAACCCTTTGAAAAATGGCATTTTTGGACATTTTTCAAATTTCAGGATAAAATCACTTTCATGTAGGAGAGAGGGACTTTTTTGGCTCTCTACAAGAAAGGATTGCCATTTTTTTGCGAAATCGATTTTATGTAGGCGTTTTGAGACGTCTCAGATAAATCTCACCTCTTTTTTGGAAAAATCGGATTTTTTCGGACTTTTTTGGATTTTTTTGAAAATAGACTTTTTTACACATATCAACACTCTTACTGAAAATGCTTTGAAACAATTTGAATAAAAACAGAAAATATTTTTCAGTAAGGGGAAAAAAGATTATCTCACAGTTTCCATTTTTGGACATTTTAAAAATGTCCATTTTCAAAAATTGACCCCGAATGTTTTTCAAAGAGAGAGAAAGAGCCTTTAATAAAAGAACCTCTCTACATCGGGTTTTACAATGGTCTCTATAATTATGTAGAGAAATTGTTGTACAAAAGACCTCGAAAAAAGCCATTTTTGGACATTTTTCAAATTTCAGGATAAAATCAATTTTATGTAGGAGAGAAGCACTTTTTTGCCTCTCTACAAGAAAGGATTCCGATTTTTTTGCATTATCGATTTTATGTAGGCATTTTGAGACGTCTCAGAGAAATCTCACCTCTTTTTTGGAAAAATCGGATTTTTTCGGACTTTTTTGGATTTTTTTGAAAATTGACTTTTTGACACCGATTGACTCTCTTACTGAAAATGCTTTGAAACATTTTGAATAAAAACAGAAAATATTTTTCAGTAAGGGGAAAAAAGATTATCTCACAGTTTTCATTTTTGGACATTTTAAAAATGTCCATTTTCAAAAATTGACCCCGAATGTTTTTCAAAAAGAGAGAAAGAGTCTTTAAAAATAAGCCTCTCTACATGGGATCTTTGAATGAAATGTGAGCTTGTAGATACCTCTCTACAAGAAATCTTTAAATGAAACGAGAGCTTGTAGATACCTCTCTACAAGAAATCTTTAAATGAAACGAGAGCTTGTAGATGCCTCTCTACAAGGGATCTTTGAATGAAATGTGAGCTTGTAGATACCTCTCTACAAGGGATCTTTGAATGAAATGTGAGCTTGTAGATGCCTCTCTACATGGGGTTCGATCAGCCTCACTACAACCATGTAGAAAAAATGTCTTTAAAAATACCTCCAAAAATACCATTTTCGGACATTTTTCAAATTTCAGGATAAAATCACTTTCATGTAGGAGAGAAGCACTTTTTTGCCTCTCTACAAGAAAGGATTCCCATTTTTTTGCATTATCGATTTTATGTAGGCATTTTGAGACGTCTCAGAGAAATCTCACCTCTTTTTAAGGATTTTTAGAATTTTTCGGACTTTTTTAGAATTTTTCAAAAAATGATTTTTTTACACCTTTCGACTCACTTACCAAAAAATGCTGCGAAACATTTTGTACAAAAACAGAAATATTTTTTCAGTCACGTGAAAAAAGATATCCTTGCAGTTTTCATTTTTGGACATTTTAAAAATGTCCATTTTCAAAAATTGACCCCGAATGTTTTTCAAACTTTTTATTTTGTTGATGAAGAGAGATGAATATAAAATATTTTTACAAAGACATAATACTCGATGGCTCAGTGTGAGGCTTAGCGAGAGGTTTCGCTTGAGGTTTCGCTTGAGGTTTCACATAAGGATTCGCATAAGGTTTCACGACAGGCCTTATCTGAAAATATTCTTTCGGTGCCTTCTTGGAATCATCATCCAACAGCTTCTCAATAACATCAATGTCTCTCTTCCGCCGCTGAATCAATGTGCTCGCAATCGACTTCACTTGCACATTCTCCGTCCTCTCCACAACCATCTTCGATAATTCCATCTCTCGAGAGTGAGACTCCATCATTTGTTTCAAATAATCAACCTCGTCAATCCCCGTCTGACTCTTGTACAAGTATACAAAGAGATACACCATCATCCCCAAAATCAAATAGTAAAACAAAGACACCGAGCTCTTGTACGTGTCGTATATCATTACCTCTAAAATCCCCATAATGCATGCCGACACCATCGACAAATAAAACTTGCCAACCGTGTTCTGCGGCCTTTTCGAAGTGAGAACACTAATGACCCAGAATTGAATGAAAAACGCAACCACTAACGTCAAAAGAGTGTACTGTAAAAGTTGCATTACTTGTTCTTATTATACATTGTAAACAGAAGATTTGCATCGTTCAGAAAGTCTTCGTCACTCTTCTTCTCCATCTTTTGATATTTTCCCTGCAAGAGAGAGATCATCACAAAATCAATCTCCTCTCGCGTCGCGTTTAATTCTTGAACCTCATTTGTCCGAATATTAAACAACTTGAATGACTTCCGGGGATAGCCCAACATCCGATACAACCACGCATAAATAATTACTTGCAGTTGGTGGTCCATCGTCAACTCCTTGACGCATTTGATTTCCCACACGGTTTTCGCCGTAATCAAGTCGGTCCTTGCAGTAAACCGGAAGTGAACGCCCTCCTCGAAATATTCCTCCAAATAATTGTCGATCACTTCGTGCTCCAGCTCTTGTGAGCTGTGAATAATGGTTTTCTCAATCAGTGGTTTGTGTTCTTTGCACTCTTGCCCGATCGTGTTTTCCAAACGGTTCTTCGATCTCTCGAGCACTTCGTCCGTAATCCAGTTGTATTCGTGGTCGCCAATCTGTTTCAATTTGAAATAGAGCTTTTCTTGGAACGCCGTGTACACGTTTGCCAGAAACAAGTAGTCGGATGGTTTCGTGAATTTCGCAGGCAGCCGCGAAGCGGCCTCTTTCAAATATTTGTGTTCGTGTTCTTTCAGCTCATCCAGAATCAATAGCACCGTTTGGTAAAGAACATTGGTCCCGCCATCTTCCTCCCAAAGGCTGCTCAAATAGTCGCAGTACAAGGCCGGGATCGCAAGGCCATTCAGGTCGCTAATCTCTTCGAAATATCCTTGTTCCGTCTCGATCACCGATGGAATATTGATCTCCATCGCTTTCGGTTGAACCACGCGAAACATGGTTTTCAGATACGGCGTGATCTCCTCCAACACCTGCTCGGGTATAAACTTGATGAGATCCGTCGGCGTGACGTAGTGCTTAATGCCGTCTTCGTTTTTCTTTTCAGGAATATCGTACACTTGGTAATAAGGCATGCCCTTGAACTCGACGCAGTCCATTTTTTTTATTTCAAAATGGGTTTTCTTCATGAATTTCATCGGCTTATCTGTGTCGAACTCACTCCGTTCGAGCAAAAACAGTCCCTCCGTCGCCCTCGTCACGGCCACGTAAATCGTGTTGGGGCACCGGTCTTGCGGCAAATCCTTGCAGTAAAACGACATGTACCCCTGATCAAACCCGGTCACAAAGACATACTTCCGTTCGCGCCCCTTGACGCTGTGGAACGTGCAAAACACCACCTTGTTCTGAATAATCTTGTCGTCGATCGTATCGGTGTCGAACATTGGCACGTGACACGGGATGCCGTGGCTCACCAACACGTTCTCGATCTTGCGGATCTGACTGTTCGGCCCCTTGACCGATGCGCCCAAAATAAAAAAATCGCTCGGCGACGCCCCCTCCGACAACAATTTCTTGATGTGGTAGACGACCATGTTCTCCATATTGCGCCGCGTGTTGCGTAGATAATAAACGGGCACATTTCCCGCCCTACAAGAGAGGAGGCGAATCTCGCCCAAAAGGGCCTCGTTGATGAATTCGCGCATTTGATCGGTGATGCGGTAAGAGGTGCTTAGAGAGCAGTGGTGGAAGGGAGACGACGCCGACTTTAGCCGCGGATGGTTGCGCCAGAAGTGGTCGGCGAGAGTGAGGAACCGCGTGTCGGCGCCCTTGAATTCGTAGATGCCTTGCATAAAGTCGCCCAAAACGAGGAGCTGAAAGTCGTGGTCCATATCCATCGTGAACTTGAGAACGAGATTATAGTACAAAAAAGTCATGTCCTGCGTCTCGTCCAACACGATGATATCCATTTTGGGAAGAGGCGTGCGCGGCTTCAAATCCTTCGCCAAAATGTGGCGGATACCCGTGTCCGTGTAGGCGGTCGAATCGTAATATTTCACGGCCATACTGTGGTAGGTGTGGACATCCAGATTGGTAATGTTTTGCGTTTTGATTTTTTGCTTGATTTCCATGCGCAACATGGAGTTGTAAGTGAATTGAATGGTTTTTAGGGATTGTGTGGCTTTGGCTACCGAGAGCACAGTGGTGGATTTTCCAGAACCGGCGACTGCGTTGACGATGACGTTTTCGCCGTTGATAATGTGGTTTACGACGGCAAGTTGATCAGTATTCATTCTAGTTGTATATCTTTTTTTTGTTTTTTTGGTTGGCTGCAATAAATATGTGAGTACTATTTATACTCATATGGCCACTAATGAGAAAGTACCTGATGATATTAATAAATTATTCAAAGAATTTGGCTTCACCCCAAAACAAATAAATGAAGCAAGACAGCTTCATCGGAATGCAATAAAACACAACAAAAAATACGGCGGAGCAAACCCGTTGCAAGAATTTAAAAAGAACTTTAATTTCGACGAAAAAACATTGCGTGATATCAAATTGGCACATGAAGCCGCATTGAAATTAAATAAAACGCAAAAAATCACGACGGGTGGTAATTACGAGGGAATGAGTTCGTTATCAAGTAGTCCTCGCAGTGAGAGTCTTCGCAGCAGTCCTCGCAGTAAGAGTCTTCGCAGCAGTCCTCGCAGTAAGAGTCCTCGCAGTAAGAGTCCTCGCAGTAAGAGTCCTCGCAGTAAGAGTCCTCGCAGCAGTGCTCGTAGTAAGAGTCTTCAAAGTGAGACTCCTCACAACAATATTCCTCACAACAATATTCCTCACAACAAGAGCACTGGCGATGGTAAGAGTTCCAGCAGCCAAAGACGCACGAGAAAACTGACTCGTTACGATGAAAACGATCTGATCGATGGCAACTTTCACAATTTGGGGAAATGGTTTTCTGGCAAAATCTCTCGAGTTCATCCCGATGGCACATACGATATCGACTACTTTGATGGCAGACACGAAGAAAAAGTGGATTCGGTCTTGATACGAATGCCGGCAGAACAGCCCCAGCGGTATTCAATGATTTCAACAATAGGGAGTTTATCAATAGCGATCGCTGGTTATGGGTTTGGGTTTTCTTTTTTTGGAATTTCTACAAGTCTAGTCATTACTGGCTGGAAAATTATTGGTCAAGCACTTGACACTTATGTAGATGGGCAAATTATGCAAAACACAGATCTTGTGAAAATTTGCAAGCTGATTGAATATGTTTTTCCCAAGGCGTTGCTTATGTATCTTGTGTACGCGATTCATTATTCTCAATTGATTGTGAACCCGGTGGGAGCAGGCATGGGAGCAGGCACGGGAGGAGGAGGCACGGAAGGAGCAGGCATGGAAGGAGCAGGCATGGAAGGCGGAAGTGTAGACGCCAGTTCTGTAATTTTAGCGCCGATTCTTACAGAAGGTTGGACAGATTTACTAGTCAAACACATCGGATACTTGATTAATTTAGCCATTTCTATGACAGGCGGAGTTTTCGGAGCTGCCGCTGTAGCTTGGATGGGGTATTTCGTTTACACGCGATTCTCTAAGAATGAAGATAAAAACGCCGAACTCGATCGAGCCATTTATTCAAACCATAAACGGCGATTTATCATTATGGAGAGACAGAAAAAACTCCAAAAACAGAAGGAAAAAGAAGCGAAGGAACAGCAGCGTCATTATCAGGAGAGACTTCAAAAACAGCTCGAACTTGAAAAAAAAAATTTGGTAAAAGAAGAGAAAAAAAAGGCGAATCGGTATAAATTTGTTCGTGGACAAAATGATGCGAACTCGCAATACTTATTTAACAGAACTTTGAAACGCCATTCGCGGACCGAAAGCAATAAAGCGGACCGAAAGCAATAATTACGAAAAACTTTTATGTATTTTTAATTGAAAAAGTTCCATTTGTTAATATTAAAGGGTGAAAAATAGAATAAAAAATACATGTATAGATAATATATAAAATGTCATCAACATCACCACCATCACCACCACCACTACTCATTACAATATGCAATTGTATTATGACTGAACTTACATTAATTGATAAAGATTACGATAGATATATTATTTTAGGAACCTTGTGGGTTATAATAAAATCAAATGAACCAGCTTACGACGCACATTTTGGGGCTAATCATCCAGAGTTTCAAGATTTAATAGAAACTAAGAATAGCATTTCACGTTTAAAAGATGGAGATGCTTTTGGAATTGTCAAAAAGATTCTGTTACAAACTGCTGCTGCATCGGGTGTAGCGCCCGATATTCCAACAGTTATTATATTAACTATTAAGAATGGTGATAATAGAAAAGCGATTCAAATTACGTTTGATAATAAAGCAAACAAATCAACTTATGATAAACCTGGTTTTATAGCTTCCTTTGAACAAAATTTTATCAATTTGGCTCAGGTTTTTTACGAATGTGGATTCGGTGGAACAATTACTGAAGGGACTTTGAATGGCGCACCTATCTCGAATGTAGTGATTAACGCAATGAACTCTCAGTTAGGTACAATGAAAACCAAACTATCTGAAATCAAGAAAAATTTATCAAAGAAAATCCATCTAATTTATTGCAGTGGAGCTAAGAGTTTTTCGAGATTTAAATCAGATGATTTTGAAGAATTAAATAATATCAAATTTGATACAAATTTTATTCCTGGGAGATGTGTTCCTGGCATAGTAGGTTATATAAATAAATATACTCGCTCGAATCATACTATTGTCTTTCTGGACGAAATCGTATCTACGCTTGTAGACGCTGACTTGGAAAAATTTGCAGATTTATTTGAAGACACTGGAGACAGAAGTCTGGATATCATAATTTACCAAAAAGATAATCTAGCCTCATTAAATTTAATTAATAGAAAAAATGTTTCAACCACTATGATATTTCTAGGAAAATTGGACCCTGGTCATAAGCATGTTGAAAGCATAATGTTTCGTGGAACGGATGTAAAACAGTACAATTTTGACTATGAAGTGGTAACGCCTAATTCTAAAATAAAAATTCCCGAAACTTTACAAAAAGAAGATATAACAGATATTCTTGAATACTTTTTGTTCAGTAAACTTGTTGTAAATATTAGGTCAATAGACCCATAGTAAACACCGCCCCACGTTTTTCCATATTTTCATCGTAAAACTTGGGCGCAACCACCGACAACTTTTCCCCCGGCACCAAATAAACCGCATTCGGCGGCGCAACAAACCCAATGCCCGGATTCGACACCAATGAGAGAATCGAACCGCCCGTAAAAGGCGCGCCGTCTGACGCATACCACGACGTCATGTCGCTCGGATGCGCATACATGATTTGAGCGCCCGATCCGCCGACAAAAAAGTGCGTGCCATTAAAACACGACGCATACTTCTCGGGAATCGACGAGAGATTCACCGCGGTCAACCCATTGTTTGCAGTGGAATAATAGACATTGGCGTTGGACAAATCGGTCATCAAGTTGTACTGGCCGTCGTACGAGTACGAGGTCGGCACCGAGATCGGAGTGGTAGTTATGGGCGCAACGCCATTGTACTGCATGTACGAAGCGTATCCCGTGTTTACGACGGACGCCAGCCAGCGCTTGGTATTCTGTAATCGGTAGAATCGAGAGGTCTCCGGCGACTTGTCCACGAAAAAGTCGACACTATTCACCTGGACATTGGTTGACGGACCACTCACAATTTTTTCAAACACGAATCTGTAATAAGTATATGGATTCGCGTTGTTGTTTGTGACTGCAAAAAAGGAATTGGATGCATCGATTCGGGTCGCATCCAGGGGAGACCACGGACCAGAACCTGTCGTGGATCCGTAGAGGGACCACTGCATCGCGTTCGACCGAAGATAGTAGTGTTTGATGGAGACACTTGTGCCAGCATCGATTTGCAGCCACTCGCCGCCACTCGGTTCCGACCCCGTGTAAATGCCTGCGCCGTTATATACGGAGGATTGAGAGGTCCACGCAGTCGAGTCGTTATAGTCGACGGAATACTCGGGGGAAACACCGCTCGACGCGGTTGCGGACGGGTTGACCAACACGCTGCTCAAGTCGCCTACCACCACACTCCGTGAACTGCTGCTGTTATTTAAAAAAAAGAGAGTAGTCCCGCCGCAAGCAATCCAGTCGTGCCCGTTCCAAACCACATCGACGGCTTTTGTTGGAAAGACGGTTTTCGAACCGGGAATTCCTGTCCAATGAATGCCGTCAACGGACCGGGCAAGAGAGAAGGCGGTACCTTCGCCCGCGGCAATCCACTCGGTCCCATTCCAAGCGACGGCATACGCCTCGGTAAACAAAGAATCCGATTGTTGTTGCCACGAGATGCCGTCTTTGCTGATGGCGAACCAGGTGCCGCTAGATTTGCCCACGGCAACCCAGATGTTGCCATTCCATGCCGCGTGGTTCGCACGCGTTTGCAAGACGGTGTTCCCGCAACCGTACCACTGAATGCCGTCGTACGTGTAGCCCAATGTATTGTAACTGCTGTCGGAACATGCGATCGTAATGGGTTTCACAGTCGCCACGCCGTTGGCCGAATTATTGATCGAGAGTGTGGTGGATGGACTAGGGAGAGCAGAGGTAGTCCATGACACGAGATCGAGAGTAGAGAGGAGAGTGGAGTTGCTGGAAAACAAGTAATGGGTGCCGGTGAAAACAAACCCGGTAAAATTTCCGGATGATGTTGCCGAGTGCAAAGTCCACGAGCCCATATTGAGATTTGTCGTGTAAAAGATGGCTCCCGAAGAGAGAGCAAAGAGAGTGTTGTTTGCGTATCCGATTTTATAAAGATTGTATGATGATAAAATTGTGTTTAGAGTCCAAGTGATGGCGTCGTTGCTCACGTATAAATTATTAGAACCGTCGCAGCAAGCGACCCACTGGGTGCCAGTCCAAGCAAGCGAATTTACTTGGGTCGGCCCGCCCACGACGGTGGTCCATGTTTTTCCTGTGGTACTGTATGCCACGGAAGTGGCCCCACCGGCAACCCATGTGGTTCCATTATGTAAAACTGCACTAAACATATATGTTATAATATATAAAGAATATGTTTCAAAGGCTTTAAGGCTTCAAAAAAAGCCTTAAAAAAAGCCTTAAAAAAAGCCTTAAAAAAGGGTCTTATGCCCTTTTATTTTATCCAATAAATTCCATCGCTTGAATATGCAATCGAATTTGTGCCCACTGCGACCCAAAGACCGTTCGCCCAACACACGTCGAGCCCTGCCGTGGGGAAAATATCGGCGCCACCGCCAATCCAATGCAGCCCGTCCGCACTTGTCGCTATCGTGTTGGTTCCTGTGCCAACGGCAACCCACAACTTCCCATTGTTCGCCGCTTTGTTCATGGTTGTCATGAGAGTGCCAATGTTTGAGCTGGCATCTGTCCACGTCATGCCCCCGTCAAAACTGTGACTCAAATTCGACAACAAGATGGATCGAGGAAACACGATGGTGTTTCGGAACTCGGCGTTGCATTCCACATCATAAATTGTCGTATTGTATGCATTGGGCGCGGAGCGCCAATTCGTGTACCCGTCGTTTTCTTTGATCAATACACTGTTTGTCGCGTCTTCGCCTGCAATCACAAAGGTCGAACCAGTCCACTTGGGAACGTTCGCACCTGTAATTATCGCAGTCTGGGTGTGTGTCCAGTCAATTCCATTGTAACTCACCGCGTAATTATGATTGCCCCCCGAAGTGGTCGCAGACAAGGTCATGATGAATGCAGTGCCGTCCCATTCGAGAGAAAGCGGTTTGTTCGTATTGTACAACGCACTGCCGTTGTTCTTAATGAGTTGATTGTCGAGTTGGATCGTCGTCCACGATTTGCCGTTGTACGAGTATGCCGCCGCATATCTTTGGCCAACCGGCGCGCCAACTGCAACCCAAATCGACCCATTCCATGCCACGTCAAAGGCGCCGTGAGCCGAATCAAACAAATTAGCACCCCCGCTGTACCAAGTT
>Ga0315901_10009788_pt1 | contig 10989 bp, 19 predicted proteins | sample LakEriMetagenome_10_FD_203761 | JGI IMG/M metagenome (GOLD analysis project Ga0315901, IMG submission 203761) | Freshwater fungal communities from buoy surface, Lake Erie, Ohio, United States - Buoy 2 MA116 | ecosystem: Environmental > Aquatic > Freshwater > Lake | place: USA: Lake Erie, Ohio...
ACATGATGTGGTAAGGTATTTCCATTCTTATAAATTCGTGCATAAGAATATGTCGGAAGAACCGTTTCACCAATAATCCTAGAAACTTCTGGTGTTTTTTCACACAAAAGTTCTAGGAATGAAATATAATCATATTTTGAGTATGAATTTTGTACTTGACTATCACCTAAAAGATTATTTTTTTCGGAATAGTTTTTAAAATCGTTTGCTAATTGATTTGCTTTTTCTTTAATTACGAAACTAGGAACTACTAAGTAGTTATTTTCAGTTAATTCTTTAATCATAACAACATATATTTTTTACTTTAATTGGTTTCTTCTTCTAAATCAAGTTCATCTAATAAAGATTCGATAGAAAGAATATAATCCTCCTCACCATCGTTTTCTTGAGGATTGGCAAGATTAACTTCATCCAATAGATCAATATCAAAATTCTCTTCAAATGCTTTTACATCAAATTCAGTTCTTTCAGTTTCTAAAGATTGAAGTTCTTCCAATTGTTGTATAATAGATTCATCATCTTCAAATAAGGACATATCAACACCATCACTGAACTCAGCAATATTATCAATAACATTTGGTTGAATTATATTCATAATTTCAGTGTCTGGATTAACATAACTTATTTGTTCATTAATCTTTTGAATTTCATAATTAACTTGATTTGCAATTGACAACTGCTCTTGAGTTTCCATGTAACTCTTACTCATAATATCCAAATTAGTTTTGACTTCCTCAAAATTTCGGATAGTATTTTCATAATTCATTTTGGTTTCATTCAATTCTTTTTGCAGTTCTTGCATTGCTAACTGCCACATTTCATGCCTTTTACGCTCTTCTTCCTCAATTCTTCTTCTTTCTTCTTCAATACGTTCTTTTTCTTTAGTAAAGTGACTTATGTATTTTGCAATAATTGGATAATCGGTAAATTCTAAATTTGGAGAAGTGTCTTTGTACTCCAATTCACCATGATCAGCATACCATTGAATAGCATGAATATTTTCTTCATCAAATGGCCAATTATCAACAAAATGAATTCCTTGACCATCTACAGAAATATAATGATCATCGTAAATAACAGTTACTCTCATTCGTTTACCTCTCTTACTTCAGTTGGAAGAATTTTTGTTTCACGCTCATCTCTGGATGCCTGCAACATTTGTGCTGCTGCAGATAAAACATTAATATTAGTTTCATTTGCTTTGACCATCTCATTTCTGAAAGATTCTACAGCAGCGCCAGTAGATCTTTGTTGTTGAGAATTTTCAATAAGCATCATTGGCAACCAATTAATAGCACAAGACCATTCATCAACTTCTTGCCCAGTATTTGGGTTCATACCTCTAACGTGCGTGTACCAAGCACATTTGAGACCAATACAATCTTTTTTAATTAGTGGACAATAATTACCTGGTTTTACTTGCATAATAATTTCAACCTATTAATAAAAATTATAACATATTTAGTTTAATGTGCAAATTATAGCATCAACATATTGAACTCTCAAGTCCATTGCAGTGTTTCCAGTAGTTGTTACTGATGCAGTTCCACTAAAACTATGATCGTGAGCACCACCACCAGTCGATTCTACCATTCCTGGAGTTGAAGTGCTTCCAGCAACCCTAAATGTTCCAGCATTACTGAATGGGTTTGCACCAGATCCACCAGATACTCCTTGAAGACTACTGTGAGTATGTTGTGGAATTTGTGTAATTGAAAGTGTTGTTTGTCCAACTGTATATGTTGTTTGCCCAGTTGGAGAAGTTACTTGAGGTGTTGAACTAAATGGTACTGAAATTGGTATAGTAGATGCTGGAAAAGTTGTAGTAAAACTATTTGTACCACCACTTCCACCACCATTTCCAGATACAACTCTCAGTGCTTTATTATCATGGGTAGTATCTTTAGTCCATCCAGTTGGAGCAGCAGATTGGACAAACAATTTTTTTGTTCCAACAGGATACATCCAATACTTTGAATTTATTTCATTACCAACAGCAAATTGTATTCCAGTATTTGTTAAAACCGCCATCTTAGTTAAATGAGCAAAGAATTACGTCTACATATTGAACTCTCAAGTCCATTGTAGTATTACCTGTCGTAGATAGTGCCACGTTTCCTGTCCATGGGTGAGTGTGTGCTCCTCCAGTACCCAAAGGACTATCTACACCACCAGTAGCAGTATTTCCAGGAGTTCTAAATTGTGAAGATCCTGATGCTGCAGCAGCATCAGATCCAGTTAAACTATTATGAGTATGCTGAGGTATTTGTGCTGTAGTAAGAGTTGTATTGCCAACAGTAGCAGTCACAGGCGCAGTTACTGAAATAGGAACTGCAATCGGTTTTGCTGTAGCGGGAAAAGCAGAAGTAAATGAAATACCTCCAGCACCTGCAGTACCACCAGATCCAAATCCACCACCAGTTCCACTTACAACTCTCAATGCTTTATCATCGTGGGTTGTACTTTTTGTCCAACCAGTAGGTACTACTGCTTGAAAAAATACAGATACTGTGGATTGCGGTAACACTCCATACTTAGATGTTAATGATGTAGCATCACTAAAAGTGACACCAGTTGCGGTTAATACTGCCATCGTATCTCAAGATTTCTTTGTTATTTACTTATTTATTGTTATTTAGACTTACCATTTACGGTAGAACACTCATTACAGTAATAAGAAAACCCATCTCTGAAATATTTCACAGTTTGAAAATTTTCAATAGTTAGGGGTTTTTCAACTCCACATTTGTCACATATCCTGGTCTTTTTTTGAACGTTTTCTAATTTTTTTGAGTTCTTTAAGTTCAAATTTAATATTTTTGTAAGCAGTTTCAGCATCAATTTTTCCTCCCATTTCTAAAGCACATATAATATCAACTCTAGTCCCAAAATGAGAAAGAGCAGTTTCAAATGTGTTTAACTCTTCATACATTATAGATTTTCCTCTTGTTCAGTAAGAATTTTACAATCAGAAAGTGGATATGCAACACACAAAAGAGTAAATCCTTCATTCATCTGATCGTCATCAAGAAAAGTTTGTTCAGAATTGTCAACTTCACCTTCAATGACTTTACCAGCACAAGAAGAACATGCACCAGCACGACAAGAATAAGGAAGATCTACACCTGCTTCATCTGCTGCTTCAAGAATATATTGATCTGCTTCACAAGGTACTACAGTTTCTACCCCATCAGCATTTACGAACGTAATATCAAAAGACATTTATTTTTCTCCTAAGGTATACATTTGTAAGTTATATATAGGCAATTTTATCTCATCAATTTGAGATTGTAAAGTATTTTCAACCTCATATAATGAATTAGTAAGTTCAATGTTCTCTTTTTCTAATTTTTCAATTCTCTCTTCCAAATTAGAAATCAATTCCATCAAAGAAGTTTTTTTACCTTCATTATGATCAATACAATTGATCACGTATTTTTGTTCTTTTTTTGGTCCAAAAATCCAAGAAATGATATTATTCATTCAAAATTTTCACCATCATACTGTGTGGTATTTATCCGAAGTTGATGTATGTCATATGATAATCTTTGAATTGAAGATTTAACATTTTCATCATTAAACGCTTGATTAATTTCCAATTTAGTAATTCTATTCATTAAATTGAGACTAATTATTGTTGTAAAAAATGCCCATGCAATAATACAAAAAAAGATAATTTTTTTGGTTCTTACTTTCATAAAAGTCCAACTTCTTTAAGATATTCTCTATAACGCATAAACCTACCAAGTCGTGGTTCAACACCTAAACTAAGACAACATTCACAGTATGATAACCACTCAAACCATGGTGTCGTAGGATCTAAAACATGATATGGATAATTATTAGAGTTTTCCACCTACAACACCTTCATAAACCTGCACATCATCAAATCCTTCTTGTTTTTTCTTCAGATACCATCTAGTAGCAGAAATACATTGTGTTTCAGTTAATGATGTTAATAACCCGTTACCTTCTTTATCATATGATTGCCATGTTCCCCATCTTTTTTGTTCAACATAAAAAGCATCATCAATAAATGTTTTTTCCATATTCAGTTATTATTTTTTACTTTAGGATCGTCAAGTTGAAGAAGCGTCTTTTTTGCTACTTGTACAGAAATCCATTCTTTGAGTTCTGGGGTTTCAATCCATTCCCAAATAGTTCCATCTTTTTGTACGTGCGTTTTAGTGGTCATAGTTTTTAGAAAAGACATTATCCAATTTATCAGAAGTATTTTTAATTGTCAATTTTTTTATTACTCATCCATGCAATATAGTATTTTTTTATTAAATCCTCATCATAATCATCAAAACCAAGAAAATTATATAATTTTTTAATATTAATTAAAAAGTCTTTCAATTTTAGATAGAAATTAGGGTCCCATTTATATGCCAAATCATTATAATATTCATTTTCACTACAAACTATAACAGTTGAATTTTTCCAATGTGATTTATGAAAACTTAATGTTCTTTTAGTCCACAAATGATCAACAATAAAAAAGTATTTACCTTCAGCGGTACAATCATTTAAAAAGAAATATCTATCATTTATGTTTTCAATTAGAAAATCATATCTTAATGTTTTTGAACATGAAACATATTTACTAAAAGATAGACAATTAACAACAAGATTAAAATCATATTTTGATTCCGTCAAAAATAATATTGCTTTTTCGTTATCAAGGTCGAAATCAAAATTTTGGTATAATGTACTAGTTCTAACATCAAGAAAATCCATATCATCATTATACAACTTTGATATAAGTGCTGTCCATGGTTTATATTTTTTTGGTATAGGAATTTCTGATAAATCAGATAGTTTTTTAATCCATGATCTATAAATTTTTCTCAAAGACTTTTCATCAAATTTGGATAAATTAAAACCAATATAAAATTGTTTTATATCATTTAAATAATCTTCTTCAGATAAAAATGAATTTACATCCCATATATAAATTTCTTGTTTTGTGCTTAGATCACAATAAGAATATTTTTTTACATCAGTATACTTATTTTTCAGTGCTGTTTTATCTTTTTCTGATAATGTAAAATAATCAGAAAATTTAATATTATCCAAAGATTTAAATTTAGAAAAATTATATGATCCTTTATAATTATGAACACACCTTCTTAATTTAACAAAAAGATGTGAGTTTACGAAATATATTACTTTACAATTTTTTAAACGTTTTAAATGATAATTTATTTGAGACTTAGTTTCTTCTTTATCAACAATATGTGTAAATATGAAAAAATACTTTTCTTTATTATTATTTTTAATATCTTCATAAGTAAAAAATTTATCACAAATAGTAAAGTCTGACCAATACAAATTTATATCATTTAAACTTTTATTAAAATATTCCTCCTTTTCTTTAATAGAATTAAAAGAAGAACAAACATCATCACTAAGAGATAAAGAATTTATTAAAAAATTTCCCCCAGAACTATATTCATAGGCAACTAAAACAACTTTATCATAGTTTTTATTAATATAAATTCCATCATCTATATTATTTTTCTCATTAACTTTATGATAAGTTACTCCATCAAAACTAGTTTTTATTTCATAATATTCATCTAAATTTGTAGTATAATTCATATAAAAACTTTAACCTTATACATATCTTCCCACTCTTTACAATCTTTTTCGTCATTCACCATTGGTTTTCCTTTAATATTTAAACTGGTATTCAGTAACATAGGACAACCAGTTTTTTCATACCACAATTTCAAAAGATCATAAAGTTCTGCATTCTGCTGTCTATTTACAGTTTGAACTCTACTTGTCTTATCTACATGAACAATCGCAGGAAACTTTTTAGAATATCTACATTTTACTGCATACTGCATATATGGTGAAGAATTCGTAGGCATCCTAAAATAATCATGTACATATTCCTCCATAATCACAGGAGCAAATGGTCTGAACTGTTGTCTTTGTTTGATATTATTAACCATTGACTTAATCTGAGGATCTCTAGGATCAGCAAGCAAACTACGATTACCTAATGCCCTGGGACCAAACTCTGCACGACCCCTTGCAACTCCACAAAGACCATGATCCATCAAGTGATTAACAATTTCTTCGTTTGATGCAACTGATTTAATATGATATCCAAGATAAGGTCCATGCCAATCAATATGTTTCTTTTTGTGTGCAAGCACAGCACCAATTGCAGATCCATTATCTCCAGGTGCAGGCATAATCCACACATTATCATAATAATAATACGCAATTGGATTTGCAACACAATTCAACGCACACCCACCCATCAAAACTAAATTATTACTTTTAACAATATTAGATGCCTTCTGCAGTATATCTCTAAATATTGTTTCATAAATGTCTTGAGTTGCAGCAGCAATATCAAAAGTATTATTAATATCTGGTCTCCAATCCTTACATCCTTTATGTAAGTTTTTTTTAAATGCCGCAGTTCTAAATCCTATAAAATCTCGGTAAATATCATTTTCATAACGCAGTTTATCCCCATAAGCAGACATGCCCATGAGGATATATTCTTCTTCATTTGGTTTCAATCCACACCTTTGGGTCATTGCAGAGTACCAAAGTCCGACGCTGTGTGGATATCTACGTTGAAATTTAAGTTTTAGTTTATTACCCTTTGCTTCCCAAATTGTAAGTGTTTGAAATTCTCCTATAGCATCAATAACCACCACGCAACACTCGTCAAACTTGCTGGTGAAATAACCAGCACAAGCATGAGTATAATGGTGATCATAATACTTGATCGGAGCATCAACATACTTCTTGACGTTTTGGATCCATCCTTGACCAGCAAGAAGTTGTCTAAGTGTTTTTTTATATGGGTTTTCATACCAACAGACCAATTCTGGTTTTCCAAATGATAATGCATAGTTAATTATGCCATCATTCAATTGAGGATCATTCTTGATACCACTAAATCTCTCACTTTCACTCGCAAAAATGAGAGTATCATTCATAAAAACAGAAAGTGCAGCATTATGACTTTCGGATGAAATTCCCCAAGTAATCATTTGTAAATAAACGGATCTTTTTTTCCTTTTAATCTTTTTTTCAATCTAATCAAGTAATAATAATCTTTAATATCACTTATTAGTTTTTTTATTAATTTCAATGTTAACGTCCTTTTTCTTCAGATTATTTCTCAGTAGATATTTATCCAGGTGTTCTTTGCATTCAAAGTAACAAACTTTCTTATCTTTTTTATCCAAATGTTGTAATTTATAAGGAAATCCAGGATAAGGAAATTGTGGACTAGTGTTCATTAGGAAACTCCTCTCTCTTTCTTCGATCTTACACCATCCAACACCTCTTTGTCCAACCAATATTCATCAATATACTTAACATATTTTTTATTTGGATCATCCACAATAAACTTAAAGATATCAGGATTATCATAATCAACTGGGAAGTCTAAAAGTTCGCTCACCCACTTTAGATAATGTTGGCGATGCAAAAAGAATGCTTCATTATCTAAGAAGTGTATTTTAAATCCAGAAGGAATAAGAGTATTATAATAGTAATCCTGAGCAATAGGAGTTGTAATCTCTTTTCTTACACGGAGTTGCTGCTGAGCATTAATGTTTGGTTCTCTCACAATAATTGCAATCTGAACATCAATCCCAAAAGATTGTGCTCGTTCTGCAAACTCTTTGATCTTAGGAATATACCTAACACCATCATAGAAGAATGGACAACTTACATTCGCCAACCAATAATCAAATCCATCAAAATCCTTTTCGGTGAGTTCTTCTGGATGAACCCAATACTTAGCAAAGTATTCTTCATCACTTGGAACCCAATACTTATCAAGAAGACTTTTCCATCCACCAACTTTAGGGTGAGTACTGAATACCCTGCTGAAGAAATGGTTACCAGATCCTTGTGGTCCAGTGATAATTAAGAGTTTTTTCATATTAAAAATAATCAGTAATGAGTTTAACTTTTCTTATCCCAGTAGTAGTTGTTGTTGAAATTTCTTTACCAGTCTTTAATTCTAATGTTTTTTTAGCAGCATCGACAACTATTGAACTCTTATCTTTAAGTAAAGAAACTAAATCTTTTACATCAGCATTTTTATTTTTTGCAGTTTCATATCTTACTGATATACTTTCATCACAAATAAATGAAGACAATATTTTAGATGATGTATTAGAATTTTTTGCTACTCGATATCTTATACCATAGTGCTCATGTTTAGATAACTCTTCAAGTTTATCCTGAGTAGTGCTATTACTTTCTGCAAGTTTTATTAACTTTGAATATTCATTCATTATCTACAACAGGTAAAGTCTTTAAATAATTTATCTTATTAATCCATGATTTATAATACTTCAATATAGATTTTTCGTCAAATTCTCCAAGATCTAAAGAATGATAAATTATCTTCAAATTTTCAATAGTATCTTTTGATGAAAAATACCAATTAGTATCCCAAATGTAAAAATTAGTTTTTGTTTTTATATCACAAAAGGAATATAATTGATTTTTATCATTATATTCCCCAAACTTATTATAATCTTTTAATTGACCATCCAAATAATTTGGGTCATAACATATCTCCCCAGAAACGTCCCAAACACATCTCCTCAATTTACAAAATAATGTGGGATTTTTAAACAAAATGACTGTAGGACTTTTCCAATAATTTAGATGATATTTTAAAACATTTGTTGTAAGTGGATGATCTAATATAAAGAAATAATTGTTTTCATCTATCACATTGTTTAAGTGAAAATCATCCCAAACAACATCCATTATATTTAATTTTTCCAATAAGTATTCTAATTTATTATTAATTTTGGAAGAAATTTTACTGCTAAATGATAAGCAATTTGCAAGAAATCCTCCACCAGAACCTCCTTCAAAAATAATTAAAATGGAATTTGAGTTTTTATTATTATTTTTAAATTTAGAATAAAAATCAATTATTCTTTCATCATGTGTTTCAAAATTAAAATTATAACGCGCTGGAAAAAATGGTTGCCATTCCATTCTATTTTGGAGTTTTTAATGGAATACCAGTTTTATTACAATTATCTAGAAAATATTCCTGCACATGTTGAATATACTTATCATTAGAATCATTAGATAGTATTTCATCTACTCTATCATCATCCCAAGCAATTGGAATACCAACATTCAGAGACTTCAAATAATCTTGTTTGTAGAGATAAAGAAGTTCATAACTCAAAAAGATTGGATTACGAAACTCTGGAAGTTGTTTCATGAAATGATGAAGAGTACTTTCTTTTCTCAATCTATTCTGTTGATGTCTGAGAATATTTTGATCTCTACCGATTACAACAATCTGAGTTTCAATACCAAGTTTCTCAACTTCATTTGCAAACTTCATGATGTTTGGTTCCCACTTAGTTTCTTGAATACCAAGAGGAACACTAATACTTGTAAAGAAATAGTCATGAGTAGACCAATCAAAGTCCTTAAGTTTTGATGGGTCTTTCCAATGTTCACAGAATGGTTCTGCAAATCTATGTGCTTCCCAATAGTTATCAAGAAGTGTCTTCCACCCAAATACTTCTGGGTGCAGTGAGAATATCTTAGACCAAAGATGATTACCAGACCCTTGTGGTCCAGTAAGAATTACCATTTTTTTCATAATCTTTAGATGGGGGTTTTTTCTTCGTGTATTGCTATGGATTTATCGTAGTACTTCTCATCATTAATAATACTAGTAAAATCAGTAGGTATTTCTTTAGACCTCAAATCATCTAGTTTTAAAATCCATTTTTTATAATAAGAGCGTACTACATCTTCATGAAAATCTGGAAAATTTAAATGTTCATAAAGTTCCTTTATTTGCATTATAGTACAATCTTCAGAAAAATACCAGTTTGTATCCCAAACATAAAATAATTTTTTGTTTTTGAGAAAGCAAAAATTGTTTAGGTTTTCGCCACTTTTAAAAATATTTTTTAATTTTATCTGCTTTTCTTTTTCAAGAGAACTAAATCCATTTATAGATGATGGAATCATTTTTTCATCACAATCTTTTATGTATTCTACACTATCTTTAACAAATACACCATCATAATTTTTTAACAATCTTCTAACTTTACAGAATAAATCTGGATTTGTAAAATATATTACATCCAGATTATTCCAATGTTTCAAATGAAGTTTTATATTTTTTGGATCATGATCAAATATTATTGTGTATCTGTTTTTATGAACATGTTCTGGAGTATCATATTCAATTATAGGTGGTATTAAATATACATCATTCCAAAATAATTCTTGTTTTTCTAAAGAATTATTTAAATACTCAATTTTACTATCTAAAGTAGAATGTAAAGTATATACCTGTTCACTTAGTGCCAAACAATTTGCCAAAAATAGTCCTCCAGCACCACTTTTGTAGTAAATGAATAGTACATTTTTATAATCTGGATTTATATAAGAATATATTCTTTCCTTGTCATTTTTTATTTCATGTTCATCAGTTAACTTATATTCTACACCATGAGAACTCCAAAGATAAGAAAATATTTTTTTCATTATTTTTTTGTAATATCTTTAAAGTTAGATATTGCAACATCATAATTTTGCCTATCTTTTAATAATTCATCAATATTAAGCATTTTAGGTATCGCAGTTTTGCTTAATTCATCTAAAGTTGATATCCACTTTCTATAATACGAAGTTATAATTTTTTCATTAAAATCTTTAAATCCAAATAAATCATAAAGTTCTTTAATATGAGTTACAGTATCTTCTTCAGAAAAATACCAATTCGTATCCCAAACATATAAAGGTTTTTTATTTTTTAAAAATGATGATGAATATAAATCTGCACTTCTATAAGCATTTTTTAAATCATCTTGCTCTTTAGTAGATAAATTAAAAAATTCAGAAAAACTATGAGGGATAGGATATTCTTCTTTATTAGGTAGCAGTGGTTCATAACTTATATAACCTGCTTTACCATCAATATTTTTAAGTAATTTTCTAATTTTA
>Ga0315901_10009790_pt1 | contig 10988 bp, 10 predicted proteins | sample LakEriMetagenome_10_FD_203761 | JGI IMG/M metagenome (GOLD analysis project Ga0315901, IMG submission 203761) | Freshwater fungal communities from buoy surface, Lake Erie, Ohio, United States - Buoy 2 MA116 | ecosystem: Environmental > Aquatic > Freshwater > Lake | place: USA: Lake Erie, Ohio...
TATCCCTGATAATGCATCTGATGATCTATCAATTCATTCTGAATCATCATTTAAGGGAAGTGTCAAAGAATTAAAAAATACATTTATACATTTTGAAAAATATATATATAGTATTATTAAGGATGACCTAGTGTCATCCGCAACTCGGGAATCACCGATTCCCTCAAAAGACAAGGTGGGAGACAAAACCCAAGAATTTTACGAATTAATTCAAGAAAAAATTGAAAATTTAATGAAATCACAAGAGACTGAAGACCCATTATCTTCTACCGAAGACCATTATCCGACTGGAGCATAATTAAAGGTCGGAAGCTATGCAAAAAATAATTTAAATAAAAACTGATTTATTTTATAAAATATTAAAATCAGTTTATTAAATTAGTAATTTTCCATAAAGCTGTTTCCAAATTTAATATTTCAAATAAATAAATTATTTTTAATAAACTGATTTCTAAACTTAAAGATTAATAGTTTATATAAAATTACATAAACTATTTTATAAAAATGAGTCATACTGATATTATGATTGATATTGAAACTCTTAGTACTGAATACAATGCTTGTATTATTGCTATTGGAGCTGTTAAATTTAATCTTTACAATCCTTTAAAAAAAAGAGAAGAATTAGAAATACTAATTGATGTAAAATCTTGTGAAGAATTAAATTGTCATAAATGTCCTAGCACGATTGAATGGTGGAATAAGCAACCAGAAGATGTTTTTAAACATGTTTTTGATGATGAACCACGTTTTCATATTAAAGATGCAATTTTACAATTAAATGAATTTTGTAAAGGATGTAGTAGATACTGGAGTCAAGGGTCGTTTGATTACATTGTTTTAGAGAATACAATAAACGCATTAAAATTAGAGCCAGTATGGAAATTTTGGGAAATACGTGATTCCAGAACTATTGGTTCTATATGTAAAGATATACCGAAAAAACCAACGAATGCTCACTCGCCGATAGTAGATTGTAATTATCAAATTAATGTAGTTTATTTTGTTTATAATAAAATAAATGCTAAAGAAACAATTTTGGGAAAGAGAGCACTTACATTTGATCTACAAAATGGTGATTGGAAATGCGAAAAATGCAACTCATTAAACTTTAAATATAGAAATACATGTTTTAGTTGTAATAAAATTAAATAAATTAAAAAAATATTTTTATTATATTATAATAATAAAAATAAATGTCATCGCCAAAACTTGGTAAGCGCGCTTATAAAATTAATAAACCTCAATGTCAACCACCTATCTATCACTGGGTTGTCAATCAGGGATGTTTTGAAATTGATAATTCTGAAACAGATGAAAAAAAAGTAGATTCTAGTTCTCAAAAAACAAGAACTAGAAAAATTACAAAACCATATGAAAAAGAAGATAAGAATGTTGATTACCTTATAGAGATGCTTGGTTCTTTATATCAAAAATGTAAATCTAACGGAATAACATATAATGAATTACAAGAACATATAAATAAATTAAAATTAGAAGGAAAATGCAGAGATTGCTCTGTAGAAGACTTTCAAAATTTATGTAAATTAAAAAGTTCTTCTAATAGTTTTTTTGATTTAGTAGAAAAAACACAAAATCTAAATATAATAAGAAATTTTATTGATGAATATCCAGAATGTTTATCTGAGAAAAAACCATCACAAATAAAATGGAGAGATACGCAACGTTTTGATACTCCTATTTTATATATTTATACTGAACTTTTTTCAAAAACAAATAAAAATAATATAAATGATTTAGTTGAATATATACTTTTAAAATATCCTGAAAAATGTAATTTGGAAAACAGAATGTTTAATAATAATGCTCTTATACATATGATAATAGATAGAAAAAATAATAAATTATTAAAAGTTTTATTAGATGTTGGAAAAAGAATAGGAGCTAATAAAATAGGATTAGATTTAATGATTGAAGAAGGTATAAGTGGTGATGATGAATTTAAAACTTCTACATTTAAAGAATTTAATATAACTCCTTTTATGCAGTGTTTTAATACCGCTTCTTCATTAAAAGAATTTTATAGTTCTATTTTATATATGTTAAATAATTTTTCATCAAAAGAACTTAATTTAAGAGGAGACAATGGTAATATTTCTACTTTACTATATATTGCTTGTAGAATATCTGTTGATAATTATACACAATATTATAAACAACTATATACTATTATATCAAAAATTCTTTCTTTTGGAGCTGAAAAATGTTATTTAAATAGAGCAATACCTCACATTGGAACTTTCATTTCACAGATTTTTTATATAGAGAAATCAGATTATTATCCAGAATTTCTTTCAGACTTATGGAAAAAGTTATCAGATTTTTCAGCAGAAGAATTAAATATAGGATATGTTTATGATAATAATTTCTATGAAAATAATATGACAGCATTTACAAATTGTCTTATTAAATTCTCTGAAGAAAATATAACTATTGCTGAAGAAATGCTTGACAGATATGGAGATAAACTAAATTTTGAAACTATAATATATCATGATAATCATCCATCAACTGTTTTACAATATTATTTAATAAAATATATTGTACAAATTTATAATCCAAATGTAATACATAGAAATAAAATAATACCTGCAATTAATATTCTTCATCGAGTTATATTAAAACTATTAAATAATTATAGTGAAAAATGTAATATAGGTTTTATTAATAAATATGCTAAAAGTTCTGGATATTATTATTATGAATATACAACATTAGAACTTTTATTAACTATAGGAATTAAACAAGAAAAAATATTACCTGATTATTTTGATATAGTAGAAAAATTAATATCATTTGGACCTAAAACATTAAACTTTAATCATATTAGTCCTTCTAACACATATATATCTTTTGGTGGAAATAACATATATACTTTACAAACTACTAATACTGTAAAATTAATAAAATTTTGTAATATAGCTAAAAAATTAAATACTGGAGACTTTAGAGATCTTGATAATAGAATTGATAATTTATTGACAGAATGCTTTAGTTGGGATTTAGCTGATAATTTATTAGATTATCCATCTCTTAATAATAATTGGGGTACTACTCCTATATCTTCTTGTATATCTGGAAAATTTACAAACGCTATATTAAACTTGTTAGAGCGTGGTGCTGAATTTAATAGATTAAATAATTTATATACAATTCCATTAAATAATGGCTCTATGGAAGTTACTGCTTTAATTGTTGCTATAATTGGAGAATTACCAGAAGTTGTTGATAGATTACTAGATTTTACTAATGAAGAAATTAATTTAGCTTATGAAAATAATAGAGGATATAGTGCTTTATCTGCTGTTAATGATTTTGTTCAAAGACTAGAAGCTGGACTAAATGTAAATCCTATATTTATAGAAATTAAGACACGTATAAGACAAAAACTTGGTCTTCCTGAAGTTGAGGAAGAAGATGAACAAGATCCTCAATGGTTTAGACAACTACCTCCTGATGCTCAAGCTCAAAGTGTTCACCAAAAAGCAAAAGTTAGAAAAATCGATAAAGATATAAAGAAACTATTAAAATACCCTTACATGCTAGAACTTGAAGAAGCAGCTGAAAGTTTTAGCAAACAAATTGAAGGAAGAATTAAACCAAATGATATATATGAATGTAAAGAAAAGATTTATGGGTTTGGAGATATTCACAATCAAGCAGTAGCAAGAGCATTACCAGAAGATAAGAAAGTATCGGCTTGTTCTTTATTCCAAGCAATATGGAGTATAATTAGAAATGTTAAAGATAAAGAAGTTAGAGAAGAAATGACAAACAGATTAGAAGAAGAAATGAGCGATTGTGTTAAGAAAGGTATATGCAGTACAGGTTGGGCCACACGCTTAATTAATACTCTAGGAGGATATGAAGATGTTGTTGATAAATCTTTAGGAGAAGAAGAAGATGAAAAAGAAGAAAAAGAGATAGATGCTGGATGGATAATAGAAAATTATAAAAATAATTATTCTAAAATGTTATCTGAAAAAATGGATGAATTAGCGGGAGAACTATCAGATGAAGAATATGACGAAATTATGGATGAGATGACTATGAATTTTGAAGATCAACGTAAGTATAAAGATATTAAATTAGAAATTGGACAGAAATTTAAAGAGTTTGTTAAGAATAAAGAGCCAAATGTAAAAGATGAAGTGTTAGATGAAGCGATAGAAGAATTAGTTAAAATAAATTAAAAAAAATATTTTTATTATCTATGATTATAATAAAAATAAATAAATGTCAAAGAAAGTATGTCATGTTATAACAATTAATTGTTCAAAAGCAAGTGATGTAAAGCTTTTAAAAAAGTATCAAAAACTTGAAAAATCTCAAAAAGGTCACTTTACTAAATATTTAACTTTAGAAAGAGATGGTTGTTGGAATAAAAAGTTATATTATTTTATAGCTATAAACTATTCTGATAAAAAAGGAGAACAACTTTGCGGAGTTGCTCAAACTGAAATACAAGATAATACAATAGTAGTTAATTATCTTACTTCAAGAGCAGCAACTGATAAATCTTATAGAGGAACAGGAACATTAATATTAGATAAAGTTGTTGAGTTTCATAAAGAAGATCCAAGAGTATTTGGAATTCGTTTAGAAGGTGTTCCTGATGCTATTAATTTTTATATTAATTATGGTTTTATATATAATGAAAATGTAGAATATAATATGTTTTATCCATTTGATACATATAAAAATATGATTTTCAACAATAAAGAAATGGAAAAAAAATATTTTGAATTAGTTTTAAGTAGAGAGGATAAACAAACTTTTGATAAATTGTTAAAAAAACTAAATATGAATATAAAAGATATTGTAGAAACTTCTCCAAAAGTTATTGCTGAAAATAATTATAGAGATATTTTAGATCAAGAGAAATTTTTAGCAGTTACTACTTTTATAATAGATAATTATTATGATGAATTAGATATAAGCGATGAAACATTTATGCAGTATATAGATTCTGAAATGTTTAATGTATTTATTAGTTTAATCGATAAAAATAGTAAATATTTAGATTTAATATCAGAAGAAAAAATGAAAAAAATATTTTCTGATTTGACTAAACGTCAAACAAATAATTTATTAAAAGTATTAAAGAAACAAAATTACACTTTTACCGAAGATTTCTTATATTATTATATTACAGAAAAAAGCGCAAGTGAAGAAGGAATTCAAACTATATACGATTCTGGTCTTATTGAAGTTGAATCATATATTATAGAGGAATTTCAATATTACATAGATAATTTAAAAAATAAAATTAAAAATGTTAAATTCGCAATTGATTTATTCTCTGTCAAGAAAGAAGATGAAACGGAAAATAGTGAGTCTTTGAATGAAGAAGAATAAAGTTAAAGAAATAAGTTATTTTATATATTCAGATATAAAATGAGTAGTCGAAGACCCAATGTCTTCAGTAAATGTTGTTCCGAAGAAAATACCGGGTCCGGGATTAAAAAATGTAGAAATAATGCTAAATATTATTCTAGGAATGGTTATTACAAATCATGTGAAAAACATAAAAAAGATGATATGATTAAAATTGGAGTATGCGATAGTTGTGATAAGAAAGCTTATTATTCAAATCGTATAACAGGAACTCCTACAAAGTGTAAAAAACATAAAGAAAATTATATGGTTCATGTTAAACCAAAGATATGTCAATATACAGAAAAATGTGAAAATAAAATTTCACGACAACATAAAATAAATGGTTGTTCATTGTTTTGTAAAGAACATCATGATTTTGTTGAAGGAAAAATGCGTTCAATTATTTATGAATATTTACGAACAGAATCTTTTTAAAATTTCCACAACTCATCAACTATTTGAACTCTATAAGGATATCGTAAAAAAGTTGATAAATATTTCTTTAAAAATTTTTTTGTTTCTCCTACTGTTTGACAAAATACAAATATTTCATTTTGTTGTAGATTTAAAAATCTATGTTTTTTAAACCTTGGATCTGGAAGATACGATAAATGAATAGAAGGTGTCATACAATCAACTTTATTTTTCCAATCTTTAAATTTAAGTCTAGAATAACCATCATCTACATATTGTAGAATAACATAGTAATTATTACGTTTAAATAATGAATGTTTAAATAACTGAGTTAATTCAAAATCAATACTCATTTATAATATATAAGTTAAATAATTATTTTATTTAAATTATAAAATAAAATGGTTTTAACTCGTTTTCAAAAATCACAACATCCAATGACTAGAAAGATTAATGAACATTATTATTATAAATGTTCGTTAATTCGTTTTTTGTGTTTCAAACATAAGTTTATTTTTATTTCTTCTTTTAAATCTCCTAAACTTATTTATAGCGAATATAAGAAATCTCCAAGATCTTTACTAAATGTTTTTTTAAACAATTTTAATACTTTATATTTAAATGACGGCATTTGTAAAAGTGTTCAATATGTCATTGCATTAGTTGTAAATGAGCTTTTTCAACACGACAAATGTATTGAACTATCTCATCCTTTAGCTGTACTTATTGTAAAGTGTATTTTAAAGGAAGGAGTTGGAAAGAAGTGTTGCGAATATAAACATACATTGCCATATTTGAAGAATGTTGAGAAAGAGTTAAAAGAACAAAAGATGAAAAATAATATAAAAAATATGAAGTTTCCATCATCATCTCCGATAACTAATATTATGTTTCCTCAAAGAGAATAAAAGATATTACTGAATATAGTTTTGAATTAATTGATTTAAAAATATTATTTTTTATAAATATATAAATGCCTAATAAAAAATGTATTCATAATAAAAGAAAAGATAGATGTAAAGAATGCGGAGGAAGTCAAATTTGCGAACATGATAGAATAAAATCAACATGTAAAGAATGCGGAGGAAGTCAAATTTGCGAACATGATAGAATAAAATCAACATGTAAAGAATGCGGAGGAAGTAGAATTTGCGAACATGATAGAATAAAATATGAATGTAAAGAATGCGGAGGAAGTCAAATTTGCGAACATAATAGAAGAAAATATGAATGTAAAGAATGCGGAGGAAGTAGATTTTGCGAACATAATATAAGAAAATATAGATGTAAAGAATGCGGAGGAAGTCAAATTTGCGAACATGATAGAATAAAATCAACATGTAAAGAATGCGGAGGAAGTCAAATTTGCGAACATGATAGAAGAAAATATGAATGTAAAGAATGCGGAGGAAGTAGAATTTGCGAACATAATAGAAGAAAAGATAGATGTAAAGAATGCGGAGGAAGTGCTTTATGTAAATCTGAATGGTGTGAAATCAGAAAACATAAAAAATATGAAGGTTATTGTTTTATATGTTTTATAAATTTATTTCCTGATAGTAAATTAGTTAGAAACTTTAAAACTAAAGAAAATTCTGTTGTAGATTTTATAAAAACTACTTTTTCAGAATATGATTGGATACATGATAAAATTATAAAAGGTGGATGTAGTAAAAAAAGACCTGATTTATATTTAGATTTAGGATATCAAGTTATAGTAATAGAGATAGATGAAAATCAACACGAAGATTATGATATAAGTTGTGAAAATAGAAGATTAATGGAGATATCTCAAGATATAAATCATAGACCTTTAATATTTATAAGATTTAATCCAGATGAATATACTGATATAAATAAAATTAAATATAAAAGTAGTTGGAAATATACAAAGAAAGGATTGTGTGTAATAAGAGATAAAAAAGAATGGGAAATAAGATTAAATGCTTTAAAATATAAAGTAGAAGAGTGGATTAATCCAGATAAAATATTAAAAAAAACAGTAGAAGTAATAGAATTATTTTATGATGAAAAACTTATTTTAATATCTTTATAGTTTAATTAATTGATTTAAAAAGAAAAAACATAAAATATATAAAAATGTTATATTACTATTATCAAAAAATTTATTCTTTATTAGATGGTTTAAAACTTCAAAAAATAAATAGTAATAAAAAATTAATGGATAGAGAAATTTATAATTATGAAGAGGCTGAAAACTTTGAAGACTATGATAATATTATACCATTCTCTAATAAACAATTTTGGTATTGTATAGGAATTAATACAGAAGAAGATAGATATATATTACATACTAAGACAAATGTAGTATTTTCTAAGAATTTAAAATTAATAGGAAAGGCTGAAAAGGAGGATGGAAAATATTACTTAATAGAGGTAGAAGATATGGATAAAAACATAGTAGATTGGTATTATAAATGTTTGGATAAAACATATGAAGAAATAAGAAGTGAAAATCAAAATGATTTAAACGTTTAAATAATTTTAATATATATGTTAAAACTATTTAAATCAGTAACTAGTTATCCTTTTTCATCATCATCTTCTGAACAATCTCAGAAGGATGAAAATGATGAGGGTCGGGACCCGAAAACCGATGAACAAAATGTTAATAATGAAGAGGAAGAGGTTGATAGTTATAATGAGATGAAGAGTAAGATTTTTAATAGTCCATTATATAAAATAGGAAATAAGACAGTATATAATATAGAGTTGAAAGAGTTTGATAATTTTATATTAAATTCGTATAGGCATCAACGAGAGGTTGTGTCAAAGCATATTACAGTGTTAGAGAGTGGAATTAAAAAGACAGGATATTTGTATCACCCGATAATATTGTGTGATATACCAAGTCGTAGAGAATTAACGATAATAGATGGACAGCATAGATATAATGCGTTGTGTAATGTAAGAAGAAAGGATAAGAGTTTTAATATGAGTGTTGAGTTTGAGATAATAGAGTTGGGAAATGAGGATGATAGTAAAGTGATGGATATATATAGAAATGTGAATACATGTGAGCCTGTAGATATGCGTCGATTGTTACAAGAGAAGGATTATGTTGATTTTATCCAGAGATTGAAAGCTAAGTTTGGAGGGAGTGTGATAGTTGATAAGAAGAATCGTATGAAATATTATTTGTTAGAGAGAGAATTAAAGAAGGAATTAATGAGTAATGAGATGTTGGTAGAGTTTGGCAATGAGGAGTTATATAATAAGATAATAAAGATGAATGAGACGGAAAAAAGAAGAGTTATTCGTGAGAAAGAAGTAAGTGATAAAGTAATAGAGAAGTGTAAAAATACAAATTTTTGGTTGGGAGTAAATTTTCCAGAGTGGTTAGAAAAGATTAAAAATTAAAATAGATTTAAATCTTAGTATTTTAATTAATAGTAAGATTTAGTGAATGAAATCAAGTTCTCGTAGAAAGAAGAATGAAGAATTATCTCCAACAAATGTGCAAGTTATCAATAGTAGTACCACCGATGGAATTGTACCGGGCCCTGGTCCCGGATTACCATCTCTTATTGAATCAAGGGAGGGAATTTCTAGTAAAGAGAGAGTATTGTCTATTTCCGAATCAAAAAAGAAAAATAATAAATTACCTGACTCATCAGTTCCAGTCTTTGAATCCAGATCTTCATTCTCTGAAACACAAGAAGTAATTCCGAGTTTATCTTCAGTAGTTGATGAAACAGAATATATATATTTGATAAGAGAGCGAGAGTTTATAAGAACAAATGATAATGTATATAAAGTTGGAAGAACAAAGCAGCAGATAAATAATTCAATACGACGTTTTGATGAATATCCTAAAGGAAGCGAACCGGTTTTTTTAATAAAGGTTTCAAGTGCAATTAAAGCAGAGGCAGATGTATTAAAAATGATGAAGCAGCAGTTTAAGCAGAGAATAGATTATGGTAAAGAATATTTTGAAGGTGATGTAAATAGTATGATTTTTTCTATAATAAAAAAGATAGAGAATGATCCTCAAGAGAAGGCAAATAAGAAAGTTATAGATGAATTAACAAAGAAGGTAGAAGAATTAAATCAGTTTAAAACAAGGTATGAAAATTTAAAAAACGGATTAAATAGTATGAAAAATATAGTTTCAGATCAATTCCAAAATTTTATGTCAATGTTTGTAAATTTGTCTGAAAATTAAGAAAAATAAGGAAGAAAATTAATTGAAAATTTTGATTTAGAAATCAAAATTTTGTTTTCAAAAGTGATAAAAAATGGATGAAAAACGACGAAAAAATGACGTTTTTTGAACAAAATTTTGATTTTTTGTCAATATTTAATTAACCTGAATTATTTATGATAGAAATTAAAAACAAAAAATTAATTTTAATCCTGTATTTTAGTTTATAAAAATAAAATAATAATTTTTATTATAAAAATTAATAATAAAAGTTTTATAAAAATTTTTATATAGGAACAAAATGAATTTAGACTGAAAAAAATATTTATAATTTATTAAAAAATAAATATTATCAAAAATAATTCCAGTTTTTTTAATATTGAAAAATATTTTTTAAAAATTAATTAATTAAAAAATAAAAATAAGTATAAAATATATACTATATAAATAAATATTTTTAAAAAAATAATTATTTTTTCATATAATTATAATGGATAAAAAAGCCGATAATAAGTCTGCCAAAATTGAAAAAAGACCAGTAGGAAGACCTCGTAAAACAGAAGAAGAAAAACATGTTGAAATGTGGAGGAAGAAACAACTTGGTATTGATAAAGATGAAAAAGAGAAAACTCCTCCTATTAAGAGAAATAGAGGAAGACCTCGTAAATTTACTAATAATTGGTATTGTGCTTTTTGTAAAAAATTTTTTGTATCTAAACATATATTTGTAAAACATTCAAGTACATGTAAAAAAATTGGTACTGATGATTATAAAGAGATTAAAAAACAACTAACAAAGAGTGAAAATAAGAATAAAAAACTTGAAGAACAAAATAAAAAGCTTAAAGAAAAAGTTTTAATTCTTACAAGTAAGCTTGATGTTATTTTTACAACTATGAGCAAACCTTCCATTCTAAAAACTGGAGATTATGAACCTATTATTCTTTCTCAACAAAGATTTGATAGAATAGTGGAAGAAAAATATGTTTATGAAATTTTCTGTAAATGT
>Ga0315901_10009791_pt1 | contig 10986 bp, 12 predicted proteins | sample LakEriMetagenome_10_FD_203761 | JGI IMG/M metagenome (GOLD analysis project Ga0315901, IMG submission 203761) | Freshwater fungal communities from buoy surface, Lake Erie, Ohio, United States - Buoy 2 MA116 | ecosystem: Environmental > Aquatic > Freshwater > Lake | place: USA: Lake Erie, Ohio...
GTTAAATAAAGAAATTATTAACAAAAAAAAACGCGACGCTAGAAAATTAGAAAGGATTTAACCATGTACGAACCACAAAGCACTGATGAACACCTAGAAGAGCTAAACAAGGTAATGATGGAATGGTACAAAAAAGGCCATTTTGATAATATTCCCAATGAGATGTATCTGCTAAAGGTTATCGCAGACATCCGCCAGAAAACGGGGGTGGGCGACAAGGTGATGTTAGCAGATTTGGCTGATACGCTGGCCGGGCTTATCCAAAATGGGGAATCGGCCATTGAGACCAACAAACAGCTTGTGAAGCGGTTGCAGCAGATGAAAGGGGCTTAGGTGACGGATTAGAATCGTCGCTAAGGCCAGTTTAATGACCGCCAGACCATGTTAACCATACACCCGGCTAGGGTAGTAGCCAAAAGGATAGAAAGATGCTTACAAAGGCTAGAAAACGGGAATTTGAGGCTTATCCGGTGGTGAAGTAGCTGCGTTATACTCCGCCATGTACCGGACAACATCCGCCGCTACCCTAGCCGCTACACAGGGGGGGAGGATGCGGTCAATACGCACCCACCCTTGAGTTTTAAGCTTGGCTTTGTAGCGGTATGATTTAGTTTGCGGCATAAAAAAAATCTTCAACAAAACATTAAGTTTTTTAAAAATATATTGTTGTGGGGAAACAATGGGTTGTGATTAAGATTGACAATCTAAATGAATCCAAGGTATTATTTATTATGCCAGTAACAAAATACACTGATGAATTGGCTGATGCCATTTGCCTAGAAATAGCTTGTGGTGATAGCGTTACTAAAGCATGTGAAAAACACAATATTGATCAAAAAACTTTTTTTAGATGGTTGTTAGATAACAATGAATTACGCCAGAAGTACATGCGCGCGCGGGACAACAGAGCCGATGCACATTTTGAGAGTTCCAAGGAACTTATGGATGATCTTAGAACGGGTAGAATAACATCCGATCAAGCACGAATCATGCTAGATGAAATAAAATGGAAGTGCGCTAAGCAAGCCCCTAAAAAATACAGCGATAAATACACGGTTGCGGGTGATCCTGAATCTCCATTGATATCTTTGACGGCGATTGTGAATCAAATCGAGGGCACGACTGTAGGGCTGCCTCAAATCACAGCGCAGTAAAATGGATGAGCAACAGGCCTATGTGAAATTGAGGGATGAATACCTGGGCAATCAGGAATGGAGATTGAACAACCTGTACCATATCCGCGATAAAAACGGTCAAAAGGTAGTGCTGAAGTTTAACTGGGCACAACGGCAATTTCTTTCCACCGTCTGGTATTTCAATGTTATCCTTAAAGCCCGGCAACTTGGATTCTCCACCATCATCTGCATTTACTTCCTTGATGCGTGTTTGTTCAATAGTAACCATAAATGCGGGATTATCGACAGCGGCATTGATGATGCGAAAAAGAAGCTAAAGATGATTAAGTACGCTTATGAGAACATCCCGAAAGACATTCTTAACAATCCATTGATTGGCCTTCCCACGCTCGTTACAGACGCTGCAGAGCAAGTCGAGTTTAGCAATGGTAGCGGTATATCAGTTGGAACATCACACCGTGGTGACACGCTGCAAAAGCTTTTGGTATCGGAATATGGAAAAGTATCTGCGGCCACGCCTGAAAAGGCGAGAGAGATTAAAACGGGTGCGCTTAATGCTGTTGGTATCGGCCAGCAGATATTTGTTGAGTCAACAGCCGAGGGCAAGGCTGGCGAGTTCTATGATTTGTGCCAACAAGCTATCAACCTGAAAAATTTAGGTAAAACGCTTAGCCGCCTTGAGCCTAAGTTTCACTTCTTTGCATGGTTTAAAAACCCTGAATATCGCCTAAGCGATGAGGAAACAGCGCTGGCAGTCATTTCGAAAGAAACCGAGGCGTATTTATCCAATTTCAGCCTTACACCCAATCAAAAGGCTTGGTACGCCGTTAAAGAGCGCATCATGGGCGATGACATGCGGCGGGAATATCCGTCAACGCCTGATGAAGCCTTTGAAGGCTCTATGGAAGGCGCATACTATGCAAAAGAAATGGCTGAGCTGCGTAAATCCGGCCAGATAACTTTTGTGCCCTATGATCGTAGCTGCCCTGTTCACACCTATTGGGATTTGGGTAAGACACGCGATCAAAGCTCCATTATCTTTTTTCAGGAGATTAGAGGCCGCAAGCACTTTATTGACTATGAGGAAAAGACAAACGTCGCATGGGATTCCTACGCTATTATCCTGAAAGAGCGCGGCTACAACTACGGAACGCATTGGTGGCCGCATGATGGGAACATGAATCAAGTCACACAAGGCGAGGTGCTTACATCGCGTGTGATGGCTCAACGTGCGGGGATTAGCCCCATCAGGGTCATCCCTGTCACCAAGAGCGTGCACCACGACGTGATGAACTATTGCCGCCCGATGCTAACGCAAGTCTGGATTGATGAAACCAAATGTGCCCTTCTCATTAACCGTCTCGACAGCTATAGACGCAAGTGGGATCGCATCAACGCTATGTGGATGAACGAACACGCGCACGATGAGGCTTCACATGGTGCTGATGCTTTTAGGACTTTTGCGATGCAACAAATGAAGCACAAAGAAGATGCTATTGCAAAGATTGTTCCGCCGGGCTATTATGCCGCCACATCGTACCAAAGGGTTTAGGCGTGGATAGAGATTCAATCGTGCAGTCCATGCTTGATGACTTCAAGCTCTCATCAGAAGCTGAAGCTGATAACCGCACCCGTGCTCTATTCATTTTAGACTTTACCCGCCCCGGTGCAAAGCAATTTAACCCGCAAGAGATTACTGCACGGGGTAGCCGTCCGTCTTACTCGTTTAACCAGCTTCCTAAGTTTGGCCGTCAAGTTATCAATGACCAGTGGCAGAATGTGCCGCAAATTAAATACATCCCCAAAACCGATGCCGATATTGAAAAGGCAGAAATCCTAGAAGACATGGTACGCGAGGTGCAATCGCAGGGTTGCGCTCAGACGGCGTACAAGATGGCCATTGCCAGTCAAGTCAACATGGGCTGGGGATACTTTGCTTTTGCCACGGACTACGACAACGACGAGAGCAACGACCAAAATATCTACATTCGTGAGATACCCAACACGTTTCAGGTGTACGATGACCCTGCTTGCCGCAAGCAAGACCGCAGCGACAGGCGATTTTTGATTGAGGTTGAAGACTTGCCCCTCACGGATTTTAACCGCAGGGAAAACCGAGAGTACGCTAGGGATGAACTGCAATCTGTTGGCAGTGAATACCCATCATGGGCAACTATGGGTGAGGATTTGGTGCGTGTTGGTCACTACTGGCGAATGGAATACGATAAAGAAACCGTTTGGTTCAACAAAGAAACAGGCGAGAAATTTACCGAGAAACCTAAAGATGTTCAAAATTACAACGAGCGCGTTATCAAAAAACCCCGTGTGATGTACTACAAATGCACGGCAAAGGAAAAGTTAGAAGGGCGCAAGTGGCAAGGCTCACACATCCCGTATTGCTTTGTTGAAGGTAATAAAACCGTTGTGAATGGCAAAACGTACCTCACGGGCATTTATGAGGATATGATTTCAACACAGGTGTTGTTTAATTACGCCACAAACGCCGCTATTGAGCTTGCTGAGTCTGCGCCTATTTCGCCGTTTGTTGTGCCCTTGCGTGGTGTTAAACAACTTGAAAAATACTACGATACCGTAAACAGAAAAAATTACGCTTACTTACCATACAACGACATTGACGAGAATGGTTTGCCTATTGCCCCGCCGCAAAGATTACAAAACGGTGCGGATTTGTCATCGGCTGTTGCGCTTATTCAGATGGCGGAACAGAATTTCTACGGTACTAGCGGGATTTACCCGGCATCACTAGGCCAGCAAAGCAATGAGAAATCCGGAAAAGCCATCCTTGCCCGCCAGCGTGAAGGCGATATTTCAACCTCAAATTATGCTGATACGTTCCGCCGGGCGTTGCTTTACGGAGGAATCATCTTTCAAGACCTAAGTAAGAAAATTTACGACGGTAGCCGCGAAATTCAAGTAATGAGCGAGGACAAGAAAACCCGCGTTGTTAAGATTAACCAGAAATACAAAGACCCCAGGACAGGAAAAACCATTGAATATGACATGACCAAGGGCGAGATGGGCGTTGCTGTAACTACTGGAGCAAGCTTTACCACCAAGCGTGAAGAGGAACGCGAATCACAAATTGCGCTTTTACAGGCATACCCACAAGCGATGTTACCAGCCCTTCCGGGTATTGTCCGCAGCATGGATTGGCCTAACGCGGATAAAACGGCTGAGGCTATTGAACGTGGGTTGCCGCCTGAGTTGCGTGACCCTGAAAGTCAAAAAGAGCAGATGCAGGGCGTTCCTCCGGCGGTACAGGCGCAGCTCCAGCAGGCGCAGCAGATTATCCAGCAGCTAGGCCAAGCATTGCAGGAGGCTCAGCAAGCGGCGGCGGAAAAGAAATCTGAGGCTCAGATGAAAATGGGCGAGTTACAAATAAAAGCGCAATCGGCACAGACACAAGCCGAGAAAAACCAGTTTGATGCCGAGCTTAAAGCCGCTGAATTGCAATTCCAGCGTGACAAGATGGCTTCTGATGCGCAAATGCAGGCAGCCAATCTGGAACTACAAACGCAAAAACTAGCACTAGAAGCAGAAAAACTTCGCATTGAATCTGACAAGGCTAAATTTGATGCGGAATTACGTATAATTGAAATGCAAAACGCTGAGCAAACAGAAAATCAAGCCAATCTTGAAAAGGCAGCAAAGGAGGAACAAGATATAAAAGGTGTTGAAAATATTAAACAAAATATGGATGCCTTAATTCAGATGCTCTTGCAAATGCAAGGCAATTTTCAACAATTATCTACAGACATTCGCGCTCCGAAAGTTATTGACGTTAAAAGAAATCCTCAAACCGGGCTTATTGAACAAGCCTACACCAGAACCACATAAGGAGTTTATATGGCTTTCCAATTCTCAACCGCTGCCCGTAACGCTGCACTTGACCAGATAGAAACAACTATTAGCACATCTCCTACATTGGAGATTCGCAGTGGTTCAGTTCCAGCAAACTGTGCCGCCGCTTCTACGGGAACGGTTCTGGTAACTATTGTGCTCCCCAGTGATTGGCTTACCGCGGCTTCAGGCGGTAGCAAAACCATTAACGGAACATGGCAAGACGCTTCAGCAGACGCAACGGGCACCGCAGGGTATTTTCGCATTAGCCAAGGCGCAACGTGCCATATTCAGGGCACTGTGACAGCTACAGGTGGCGGCGGCGATATGACACTGGACAGCGTGAGCATCACTGCCGCTCAGCAAGTTAATATCACGCAATTCACAATTACCGCCGGGGGTGCGTGATGACTATTCCTCAAGCTCTCATAGACAAAGTTGCTGAGTCACAATTTAACGGGAAACCCGATTGGGAGGTGGCGACAATTTTAAATGCTGTGGATGAGACGTTACCGACAAAGAAAGTTCCGGTGATGACCACGGATGTTAGGCAGGTCTTTTTAGAAAGACAGTACTGGCCAGGAATTGTTCTTACAGCCGAAGACACTACTGCGGACGTATCGCTTCGCGGACTATGCATTACGGTTAGAGATAGCCTTAATTATACAACAATCATTGAGACGCATAAACCTGCATCTTATGATGTTGTTGTAACCTTACTCACCGCTTTGGTGTCTGCAAATCTCATTGATGCAACAACTAAAGCTGACTTGCTCGCCATGACCAACGCTAACCAGTCATGGGCCACCTACAATCAGATTTACGTTGATGCCCGGCTAGTGGGACTTGCAAGAGGAGCCGTAGCATGAGTGTAGCAAAATGGACGACACCAAGCACGCGGTCTAGTAACTTTGCCAGTACGGCTTTTAACTCTCTGGCCAACGGATCGGAAAGCGCAACTGTCACCTACGATAATTCCTCAAACAAAGATTTGTACGGCGCGGTAACGCTTAAACTTGGCAGTATCACGCCTCCAACGGGCGGCTCTGTGAGTCTTAGGGTAACACAATCAGACGGCACGGACACATCGGACAAGGTTGGTGGCGACTTATACGCCATATCCCTAACCTCCGGAGCTAGCGCAAAGGTCAATATTATTCCCATAGTTCGGCTTTACCCGTTTTCGTTGAGGTTTTCTTTGGTGAACAATTCAGGCGTGTCTTTAGCAGCCAGTGGTAATGAAATTTACGTCACGCCATTTAACGAAGATATTGTGTAATGCCACGCGGCATAAACTTTTACGATGATGCGCAGTTGCAAAAGAGGTTGTGGAGTCCAAATCTTGTCAATCCAACGATATGGTTAGATGCCGCGGATTTATCAACTCTTTCGGTAGACGGTACTGGGGTTAACACATGGAGAGACAAAAGCGGATTTGGTAGAAATGCCACCGCAACTGTGCGAAAGCCTGCTTTTTTAAGTAACGCCACAAATAATTTGTCGGCAATTAACTTCACAGCCAGCTCTGCAACGAGACTAGACACGCCAGATTTTTCAATCGCTCCCGGTAGGCAATTTTGCTCCTTTGCGGTTGTATCTGCGGCAGGTTTACTAGGCGCCTCAACGTATCGACGTATATGGGTCACGAAAGGGGTCAACCCCGACAGCCTTACCGCCGGTTCAACCTACGCTCAAGGTTATTTTGGTTCAGGAGGTAACGCTGGTGAGTTTATTCAAATAGCGGGGGGTACCGGGGTTACTGGGCCGATAATCACAGGGCTAGGAACTTCTAATGTTCCGGTATTACTTGTTGGTGCTTTCGGGACTGCGGGCGCTGCTTCTAACGAGAATTTAACCTCGGCAAATGGTGGTTCTAGAGTGTCTTTGACGGGGCAATCTGGGGCTTTAAGCACTACAGGGATAAGGATTGGTTCGGACGTAGGCACTACCACAGGTTCATCTTGGAACTCATGGATAGGTGAAATCATTTTAACCGGAGCTATTTCATTTACGATGGTTCAAGTTATTGAAGGCTACTTGGCTCATAAGTGGGGGATGAACGCGCGTTTGCAAGCCAACCATCCTTTTCGCAATCGCCCTCCTCTCATTGGTGACTGATTATGCTTAAGGTAAGGGTTCCTAGGATTGCAAGTCTTTCTGGAGCAATAAATGGCGTTGCATCAGGTAGTTTTCCATTAACTGGAGACTCAACAGGCACGGTCATAATTAATGGCATTGCTTCAGGTACTTTCTCGCTGACTGGAAGTTCATCTGGAACAATTATTATTAATGGGGGTTCTTCAGGAGATTTACCGCTTTCAGGTTCTTCTACGGGTGTTGTTGGCACCGCAACCACTAACGGCGTTGCATCTGGGACTTTCCCGCTTTCAGGGAGCTCTACAGGAACAATCATAATTAATGGTGTTTCTAGTGGTGATTTACCGCTTTCAGGTTCCTCTATAGGCATTGTCGGTACCGGAACAACTAATGGCACAGCATCTGGCACATTTCTTTTAACTGGGGATTCTATAGGAACAATACCAATAAATGGTGCCGCTAATGGGAATTTTCCTCTTGATGGTACAGCCATTGGGGCTGGGCCAGCAAATGCTGTGGCTTCTGGTTTATTTGAATTAACTGGCCTAGTAACAGGAACAAGCGGCGGACAAACACTTACTCCTAATGGCGGTGCTCGTAGAGAATATCAGCCAACTACTTATGAGTTAATAGAACGGCGTAAAATTGAGCGTGAATTTGAAAAAGCACAATTAAAACTTAAAACAACCGAAAACAAAATTCAAACTCTTGAAGTTAAACGCGCACGCGATTTAGCCGACGAAGCCATGCAGATTGAGCTTCTTGGTTTACTTACTCAGCAGAATGAATTGATGCAACTCATTGATAAGTTGCAACAACAAAAATTAAGAATAATAAACGACGATGACGAAGTAATGTTGCTCTTAATGCGCCTGATAAATTAACCCCTTGCAATCAAGATAAAAGGAATGTATATGGAAAACAACACAGATGCTACCGCAACAGCGGCTCTTTCTGTTGAAGATCGATTTACCGTTGAGACCAACATAGCCACTGAGCAGGCCGAACCCGAAAAGGTTGAACCTCCAAAAGTTGAAGCTACTGAGGTTTCAAAGCCGGATACGGAACCCGATGAGGAACCGACCGAGCAGAAATCGATAAACCCCCGCACAGCCCAACGTAAAGCCGAGAGAGAGCGTTCAAGACTTGAGATTGCCAAACTTCAGGAAGAAGTAAGGCGTTTACAGCAAGAGCGCGTTACTGTTTCGGACGCACCGAATGCTAAGGACACATCAAAAGCACCAAAAGTCGAAGATTATGAGGACGTTTTAGAATATGCAGCCGCGCTTGCCGAATGGAAAGCCGGGGAAATATTTGAAAAACGGACTTTTGAGCTTTCTTTGAAAAAACAGGAAGAATCTCTTGCCGAGAGATTTGAAGTTTTAAGAGAAGAAAAGCCTGATCTTGATGAAAAAATAGATGCGTTGGTAAAAAGCAAATTGGTCACGCCGGAGATTTACAAAGCAATTCTTGCTTCTCCCGCTGGAGCAGATGTTAGTTACCACCTCGCAAATTGTGGGCAAGATTTGATGTTTTTACGCGGGATGCCTCCTGAAGCTTTGCCCAAAGCGATAAAGACCATTGAGGCTTTTATCAAAAAGGGCGGCGAGCAACAGGAAAAACCAAAAATTACGAAGGCTGAACCTCCTATTACGCCGCCGGGTGTGACAATTGCCAATAGGGACGTAAGTTCTTATTCACAGCAGGAAATAGAAGACATGCCTTTAAGTCAATACAAGATTTTAACAGGAATTCGGAAGTAACTGCTACCTTGGAACCCCTTGGTAGCCAACCCCTACCAAGGAGGCCATCCCGTGCCAAACGTAGCCCCGATTAATACACACGTCGTCAAACGTCTGTTGACCCGCTTAGATAACATGTTGGCCATGCAATCAAACGTCAACAGGGATTTTCAAGCGGATATAGCCGATTCCCAAAAAAAGCATGGCGGGATTATCAATATCCAAAAGCCGCCTCAATTTAACATTCGCAGCGGCGAAATTATGGAAGTGCAAAACGTAGTCATCCCTGCAATAAGCACCAGCTTAAATATGTTTGGGGTTGATGTTTCTGCAAGCCAACTTGACTTACAAATTTCGTATGATGCGTTGCAACGCGGCATGATTGACGGAGTTCTTGATGGTGCAGCCGCTGCCTTGGCCGCTAAAATCGAAGCTGATGGGTTTGATCTTGCTTTAAAAGTTGCAAACGTGGTCGGAACCCCGGGAACTACAATCACTGATCCCAGTGTGCTTTCTACTGCTGGAGCGCTAATCACCTCTAACGGCGGAAAAATTGGCAAGCGCGGACGTTTCGGGCTGCTTAATAGTTTTCAAAACGCCAGTTTTGCAAGCGGCGTGAAAAACTATTTCAATCCAGTGACTACTGTAAATGACGCATACGCTGAAGGTCTATTGGGCAATGGTTACGGCTTTGAACTTTATGATTCTCAAGTGGCAAATACGTTTACTTCAGGTGTTTACGGCGGTACGCCCCTGACGAACGGTGTGTTGGTCGCTGGTAACACCATTGTGACTGATGGCTGGACTGCGACCACGACATCGTTAAACGTAGGTGATACCTTTACGATTGCTGGTTGCTTTAACCGCAACCTTCAGACTAAGAGGTCTACTGGCCGTTTGAAAAACTTCGTTGTAGCTGCCAAAACGGTTACGGACGGTTCTGGTAACTCCACCATCACTATTGGTGAAGATGGGATTATCCTTTCAGGTCCACTGCAAAACGTCATTAACGCTAGCGGCGGTAATACTTTTGCTGACAACTCAGCGATTACTGTTACTTCAGGAGCTTCTAATACAACTTCTATCCAGTCGCTTTTGTACCAGAAAAACGCCTTCACTCTGGCGGTTGTTCCTATCGCAAAAATCCCAGGCGATTTGGGCGTTAAACAAACGGTTGTTAGCGATAAAACAAGCGGACTGTCTATCTCCATGAAAGAGTTTATTGACGGAAAAACAAATCAGCACATGGTTCGTTTTGACGTGCTCTACGCATGGCTTGAAACGTACCCACAAATTGCTTGCCGTGTCCTAGGTGGTGTCTAATTCGAGGTTAATCACAAATTTAAAGGAGTATTTAATATGGCCGTTGCTACATCTACAAACGTAACTTCCCTTTTGCGGGAAAACCTTAACTCGATGCCTGATGGCAGTGGCGTTAGCGGTACGTTTACCGCTAACGGTGCAACAAGCGTAACCGTGGTTGAGCCTAGATTGACTTCTGGGCACAGTATTATTGTTACCCTAGTTACTGTTGGGGGTACCGTTGGTGCTCTTCCATCAGTAAAAACCCGCACCAACGGAACAGGCTTTACAATTTCAGGCACTGCTTCAGACACTTCAATCTATAGCTATAAGCTGATTTAGCCATGGGACGCAGACCAAAAGACTACGTTCTTGAAGGAAAAGAAGTCGCTGAGGTTTTAGAAACGGAGGTGGTGGCAACAACCGCCATCTCCGAAACAGAATACCAGCGGCGTATTAAACTTGACGTAAGCAATCCGCTTTACATCAACCCATCTTACGACAGGTAAAACATGGCTTACACAGCCCTCAACCTGATAACCGATGTGTTACTGGATATGGGCGTTATAGCCGATCAAGAGACCCCCACTGCTTCCCAAAGTGTGGGGGCTTTGACCAAGCTAAACGACCTTATCGAGTCATGGAATCTCGACCCGCAAAAACTGTACGGGGCAACTCAATACATTTTGCCTTTTGTTGCCAATAAAGCAACCTACACTATCGGGCTTGGCGGCGATCTGAACATTGCCCGCCCAGACGGAATCTATGCTGCGTTTGTGCGTAACACCACGGCGACGCCATCCCAGCAGCAAGATGTTCCTATTACCATCCTTACAGACCAGCAATGG
>Ga0315901_10009793_pt1 | contig 10984 bp, 10 predicted proteins | sample LakEriMetagenome_10_FD_203761 | JGI IMG/M metagenome (GOLD analysis project Ga0315901, IMG submission 203761) | Freshwater fungal communities from buoy surface, Lake Erie, Ohio, United States - Buoy 2 MA116 | ecosystem: Environmental > Aquatic > Freshwater > Lake | place: USA: Lake Erie, Ohio...
GCGTCCTTGCTCAGCCGAGCAGCAGGTTTCGCCGATGCACAGGAGGACGTGGCGGGAGTATTCCCCGATCTTGAGATCTTGGGCGATGGTGGCCAGTTGTGAGCAATCCGTCATTTTTGGTCGCGGTAGTTGGGCCCTAATTGTCGTACTCTTCCCGGACGACTACACTCTCTTCGCTAACGATACCGTAGCGAAACCACAAGAAAAAACCAGCGTACATCGGGGTGCGAAAACGCTCCGAGGAGTTCATCCATGGCCGATCAATCGACCGCTTCGACGGTGGAAAACCAAACCGCCAAATTGACGATTGGGGAGAAATCCCTGTCGATGCCCATTCTGGTGGGTACCGAGAACGACCGGGCGATCGACATCTCGAAGCTGCTCAAGGATTTAGGGCACATCACGCTCGACGAAGGGTACGCCAACACAGGAGCGACCACCAGTTCGATTACCTACCTTGATGGCGATCGCGGCATTCTGCGGTACCGCGGTTATCCGATCGAGGACTTGGCCGAGCATTGCGATTTTATCGAGACATCGTACCTCCTGATCTACGGCGAACTTCCGAACCTCGAACAGCTCGAGGCATTCAAGGACTCGATTCGGCACCACACGATGTTGCATGAGGACATGAAGTCCTTCTACAACGGGTTCCCGAGGGATGCGCATCCGATGGCGATTCTGTCGAGCGTGGTCAGTGCGTTGTCGACGTTTTATCAGGACTCGCTCAACCCGCATGATCCCGAGCAAGTGGAAAAGTCGATTGTGCGTTTGATGGCCAAACTGCCGACGATCGCTGCGTACAGTTACAAAAAGGCGTTCGGTCAACCGTTTGTGTATCCCAACAACGCGCTCGATTACTGCGAGAATTTCCTGCATATGATGTTTACCGTTCCGACGGAGCCGTATGTCGCGGATCGGGATTTTGTGAAGGCTTTGAATCTTTTGCTGATCGTGCATGCCGACCACGAGCAGAATTGCAGTACTTCGACGGTCCGCATGGTGGGATCGTCAGACGCGAATCTCTTCGCCAGTATCTCGGCGGGAATCTGTGCCTTGTGGGGGCCGTTGCATGGCGGTGCGAACGAGGCGTGCGTCAACATGCTGCGACAGATCGCCGACGACGGCGGAAACGTCAAGAAGTACGTCGACATGTCCAAGGACAAGTCGAGCCATTTCCGGTTGATGGGCTTTGGGCATCGCGTGTACAAAAATTACGATCCCCGTGCCAAAATTATCAAGAAGGCATGCGATACGCTGCTGAAGAAGTTGAACCTCAAGGATCCTCTATTCGATGTGGCTCAGCAGCTTGAGGAAGTCGCCTTGAGGGATCCCTACTTCATCGAACGCAAACTATATCCGAACGTCGACTTTTATTCCGGTGTGATTTATCGAGCGATGGGGATCCCGGTTCAGATGTTCACCGTGCTCTTCGCGATGGGCCGTCTGCCGGGCTGGATCGCCCATTGGGTCGAAATGCAAAAGTCGCCCAGCACGCGGATCGGACGACCGCGGCAGGTGTACACCGGGCAACTCAAACGGGAAATCACACCGATCGAGAAAAGGTAAGCGCGAAAAGGTAGCCGCACGAGCGGCTGACGAGGGTCGGCGAGGGCCTAGCAGTATTTGGCTTCCCAACGCTTGCGTTCCTCGGCCAATTGTTCGTCGCTCCCGATCAGCCCAGACTTGCGTTTCGTATCAAAGGACGATTCGAATCCAACGAGTTCGTCGGCGAGTTGCTTGCGATTTTCCTCGAGAACGCGATCGATGAACAAGACCCCATCGAGATGGTCGATTTCATGTTGGATGATTCGGGCCAGGAATCCGTCGACATCCGCCCTGATTTCCACCCCATCGATTCCATAGGCATGAATGCGAAGGGATTTGTTTCGCTTTACCATGGCATTGATTCCCGGGAGTGATAGGCAGCCCTCTTCCGCTTCCGCAGAACCCGTAGCGCGTTGAATCACTGGGTTGATGAAAACCAACTCGGGACCGGTTTCTTTTTCGCCGCTCGGATTGGCGACGAACAGGCGGACGGGTAAATTCACCTGATTGGCCGCCAGGCCCACGCCGCGGTGTTCGTACATGATGTCGAACATCTCCCCCACCAATCGTTTGAGGTCAGCATCCACCCGCGCGATCGGTTTGGCCGGATAGCGTAGCGTCGGATGGGGATACGTAATCAATTGGAGCATCGGGATACCAGGAGTGTGGGATGAAACAGAGTGAACGCATGCCGCAAGCCATTCCGAGCATTGTTGCCCAGCGGCACCCGTTCGTAAACCTCGAACGATTCCGGTTCCTGGCGGTATGGCTCGTCGGTTGGGGTGCTTTGGCCGCGTTTTGTGGCGAAACGGGGAACGCCCAGCAGGACGGTGCCACCTCGGAACTTTACCGCCAGGCGATGGACAAGTTGGGGTCGGAGAGCCGCATTGCTTGGTTGGAATCAGGGAGCTTGAGTTTGGAGCGGTGGGAGCCTGGACGTTCGCTCGAGCTTCGCGGTGTCGTCGTGGAGTGGGAGCCGACTCGGCTGGTGATCATCCGTAAAGACGCTGCGGGGCCGAGCACCTTTCCTGGCGATCAAGTGATTGGTATTGATCCGGGCTGGAAGGACGAGTCCTTTGCCGAAGTGCATCGCCTGTTTGGAGAGCGACAATTTTCCGAGGTCATTCGGACTGGACAAGCGGCTTTGAAGGCACCATCGATTCCTCGCTGGCAGCAGCGGTTGCTCGTTGCCGAGATGGTTGAGTCGGCGTGCGCGTTGGGTCAATGGCAGGTCGCCGGCAAAATTTACAGCGTCCTCGCTCAAGATACCCCGCCGCAGTTGCTGGCGTCGGTGATCCCGCTTCCTTGGTCGGACGAGTTGCTCTCAGCGGGAAAATCGATGCGAGAGCCTGCGATGGGTTGGCTCCAAGCATCGGAGCCCGAGTTGCAGTTGCTGGGCGCGAGCTGGCTCATGGGAAGTGACCAGAACGGGTCCGCCATTGAAGTGCTGCTGCGTTTGGCCAAACACGAATCCACGATGATTTCCGGTTACGCCCAGGCTCAGGTTTGGCGCACGGTTGTTCCTTCCGAAATCGAGTCCATCCACTTGGGTAGGTGGGTTGGGCTCCGGGACAAGCTGCCGGTTGCCTTGCAGGCAGGGCCGACCATGCTGTTGGGACACAGGCTCGACCAATCGGGAGCTTGGGAACTTGCCGTTGCTGAGTGGCTCCGCATTGCGAGCTTGCACTCGGAGCGATACCATCTGAGAACGAAAGCGATCGAACGCGCGATCGCAACTTGTCGGGCGGCCGGCGCTGGAGACCAGGCCGATCGAATCGCCGCCCGGTATTCACGCGAGCCTGAGAAATCGTTGTTGGGAACCAAACGTTGATGCCTCAAGCCAGCCCGCCTCCTGTCAACAACGCAGCCGACGATACGTTCTTGGAGATCGTATTCAGTGGCGGACCTCTCGGGATCGGCATCATGATCGTGCTGATTCTGCTATCCCTCATCGCCGTATACTTGATCGTCGATCAGATGCTCGGGCTGAGGCGCAAGGATCTCGTCCCCAACGAGTTGATCGAAAACGTCCGTCAGTTGCTGGCCCAGGGCAAGCTCAAGGACGCGGATCAGGCGTGTCGGGATCGGCCATGCCCGCTCTCATTCGTTTTGGCGAGCGGTATCGCAGAAATTGAGTTCGGCTGGCCTGCGGTCGAAAAAGCCCTCGAGGATTCGCTATCGGAACAGGCAGCGAGACTTTATCGGAAACTGGAGTACCTTTCGTTGATTGGTAATCTGGCTCCCATGCTGGGGCTGCTCGGTACGGTTGCGGGGATGATCGTGGCATTTCGGCAGGTAGCATTGTCCCAAGGGACGGCGGGTGCGGGAGACCTGGCTTCCGGCATTTATTCGGCGCTGGTGACCACGGTGGCCGGGTTGATCATCGCCATCCCCGCTTTGGGTGCTTTTGCCATTTTTCGCAATAAAATCGATGAACTTGTCTCCGAGATGGCGTACTCGGCCCAGCATGTCTTTGGCCCCATCCGCAGGCGTTTGCCCGGCGCTTCGGCGCGGCCGAGCATCGTTCCCCCGCCGCGAGGTTAAATGATTCTGGGTTAGCGACGGGGCAGGTATTCGATTATCCTGGAGGCCAAAGTTTGGGGTACCGACACGATCATATCACCCTGCACGCGGACGATACCGACCTTTGAATTCAAAAGTTACCAGTTCCAGCACTCGTTCCGAATCGCCCAACAGTCCGTGGCGAGCCGCCCTGGCGACAGCTGCGGCGACCGATGTTGGAATGAGGCGCAGCGCGAATCAAGACAGCTACTGCATCACGCTTGCTGACGACCGCGAGAAGTGGGAACGCTCTGGGCATCTGTTGATCGTCGCCGACGGGATGGGAGCTCATGCAGCCGGCGAGTTGGCAAGCCGCTTGAGCGTCGATTTGATTCCGCATCACTACGCCAAACTCAATCGCGGGGATCCGGTGGGCGCCATCCATCAAGCGATGGAGGAGGCCAACTCGGAGATTTATCGGCGAGGACAGGCAAATCCCGAGTTTCGCGGCATGGGGACCACGACCAGCGCGTTGCTGTTGTTGCCCGCCGGTGCGATCCTCGCCCATGTCGGCGACAGCCGCATCTACCGCCTTCGAGGCCAAACGCTCGAACAGCTAACCTTCGATCACTCGCTCGTTTGGGAGATGCGGGCGTCGGGCGAAGTCGGCGAGGAGATGCTTCGAAATAACGCGGTCCCCAAAAATGTGATCACACGATCCTTGGGACCGAACCCGAACGTGCAAGTGGACTTGGAGGGGCCATTCCCTCTGCAGAATGGAGATCGTTTCCTTCTCTGCAGCGATGGGTTGAGCGGACAATTGACTGACGAAGAAATCGGCATCCTTCTGGGGTCGCTCGACCTCGACATGGCAGTACGCGCCATGATCGACTTGGCGAATTTGCGCGGTGGTCCAGACAACATCACGGTCGCCGTCGCTGAAATCCGAGGGGACGAACTGGTGACCAAATCCGTGCTACCCACCCCACCTCCCGAGGACCGACCATCCTACCCCATCGGTTTCGGGATTGCTGGCGTGGTATGCGCCCTGGCAGCCGTGGTTTTATTGATGGTCAAGCAAATTCCATTGGCTGCCGTCAGCGTTGCGGCCGCGTTCGTGGCCGGTATCTCTGGTTGGATCAAAATGATGAAGTTCGACTCGTCGGGCGACCGATCCGCCCGACTCGGTCGAGGTCCACATCGCAAAGCCCAGTGCAAACCTTCCGCGGATTTCGTCAAGCAAATCACCGGAGTGATCCAGGAATTGCAGGAATGGATGGTCGAAAGCGGCGTGCAAGTGGATCAACGCGAATTGGATGCGGCGATCGCGTTAGGCAAACGAGAGACCGCAGCGAGGAACTACAAACAAGCAATCCAATACTACTGCGAGGTCCTCACTGCGATGATGAGAAATGCTCGCGTCAAAGCCGACGACCGAGACGAAGAATCGATCGATTACTAGCGATCACAAAAGGCTGCGGATGTAATCCTTGAAACCGAGCATGTCATCCGGTGCATCGGGACCGATGATGATGGGGTTGTCTTCTGGGTTATTGTTCAACCCATGGCTTCCTCCGACCAGTCCTGCGTTGAGCGGTGTCACATCCATCCGATAGCGAAAACCAAGTTTCTTTTGCAAGACTCTCGCCATGGCACGCCATGACGATGTCATGAACAACTCGGCCGGATCGTAGCCAGGTTTGCGATGGATATCGACCGTCCGTGCGAAATCGGGGGCGTCGGCATCGTTGAACCAATAGTAGTAATCGAACCATGAGTCAGGTTCGGCCAACGCGATCCAATCGCCACTGCGCCGATGTTGAAGGTGAAGATCCTCTGGCGCGACAACCGATTGCACACCATCAAGCCGCAAGAGCAGGTCGCGTACGGCCTCGCGATCCTTTTCGTTCTGCACATAGACATGCGCTACTTGGTGATCGACGACGGCAAAGGCGCGGCTGTCCCCCGGGATCAACATCTCTCCGAATGGTCCTTTGCGGATGGATAGATAACCCTTTCTTCGCAGTTCTCGCTGGATCGAAACCGATCGCTTGACAGGAACGATGCCATATTCGGAAATCACGATCGGGATCGCTCCGATTCGCTGGGCAGCGTCGATGACTTTCCCCGCACAGGCATCGACCTCGCGAACACGGTCCATGCTGGGCTGCGAATACCGCTGGAAGTCGTAATCGAGGTGAGGGAGATAGATCATGGTCAGATCGGGGCGATTGCGCTCTATGACCAGTGCGCTGGCATCCGCGATCCATTGGGTTGCAGGCAGTCCAGCGCGCGGCCCCCAGAAGGAGAAGAAGGGAAAGGGGCCGAGTTGCGTTACCAACTCGCAATCGGTGGCATCGATGATGTCGAAGACTTTGGAACCATCACAGCCGTAGTGGGGTTTCGGAGTGCAACTCCATCGGACCGGCGCATGCTGGTTGAACCACCAAAACATTTTTGCGGTTTCGATCCCCTCGTAGAGTTTCGGGGCTTCGATCAAGTGGTTGGATTGCTGCCAGAATCGGATTTCCGCAGCCGATCGGTCGTACCACCCGTTGGCCACGATGCCGTGTTGCGCGGGGTAGGTTCCGGTCAAGAGCGTGGCTTGTACCGTGCATGTAACGGCTGGAACAGGGGGTTGCCAGACGCGATGGGGGCCGAGCTTTTGAATCCGCGGCGCGTGGGAGAGCAGCTTTGGAGTCAGCCCAACCACGTTGATAATGCAGACCTTGCTCACGTTCGGCGCTGCTAGAACTTGAGTCCAAACAATTCGCCGCCGCTACTGCCGGTACCTCCGCGAAGCGGGCCTTGGTACTTCCGGACGGAACTCTCGCGGCGCGACTCCTCCTCAGGAGCAGACTCGGATTGGGACCTTGCGGTTTCCGGCTTCGCTTGCGTGGCCTTGAGTGACAGGCCAATGCGCTGCGCGTTGCGGTCCACGGAGATGATCTTGACCTCGACCTCTTGCCCTTCCTGGAGGACCTGTCCAACGTTCTGCACCCTTCGATGGGCGAGTTCGGAGATGTGGACCAATCCTTCGATGCCGGTGGCGAGTTTGACAAAGGCGCCGAAGTTCGCGAGTCGCGAGACGGTACCACGCGTCGTGGATCCGGTTGGGAACCGGGCTTCGACATCGTTCCAGGGGTCGTCCTGCAAATCGCGGTAAGAGAGCGAGATCTTGCCGGTCTTGGGATCGAACTTTTCGATACGAACGGAGACCTTGTCCCCTTCCTTGACGACTTCGCTCGGATGCTTGACCTTATCCCATGAGAGCTGGCTGATGTGGATCAATCCATCGAGGCCGCCGATATCCACGAACACACCGAAGTCCATGACCTTGCGGACAATGCCTTCGTGCTTCTGCCCGATTTCGAGGGTAGCGAGCCGTTCCTGACGCTTTTGGGCCTTCTCGCGTTCCAGAACCGCACGATGGGAAAGGACGAGATTGCCGCGCCGAGGGTTGGCTTCCGTCACCACGCACAAGAGTTTCTGGCCGACATAATCAGCAGCCGATTCGATGCGAAACTCGGAGAGTTGACTGATCGGGATAAAGCCCCTGATATTGCCAACCTTGCATTCGACGCCGCCGTTGTTGGCGCTCTCGACTCGGGCTTCGACAACGGCACCTTCCTCGAGATCGTTCCAGTCGTTGGCGGCAACCGCTTCGCCAGGGATCGCCAATTCGTAGAGACCTTCATCCGCATTGAAGGATCGGATCACGACCTCCAGTGTTTGACCCTCCACAGGCATGTCGGTGAATTGCAACAGCGGAATCACACCTTCATTGGGACCGCCGAGGCTGGCAAACACATTCGCATTGTGAATCTTGATCACGCGAGCTTGGTAGCGAGCACCATTCTCGAGACGAAGATCCCCGCGAACCTTGCGGTCTCCGATCATCAGGGCATCGAGATCGGCGCCAGCCAAGACATCGTCGAGCTCTTCATCCTCGGAGGCGTCGCGTCGCCGCGAACTCGGAACAGGCACCTTGGGAGCGGTCGGGGCCGCAGAGAGTCGAGCTTCGACCCGCGATTGGGTTTCGTCGTCCTTGGTTTTGACAACGGGTTGTACCGAGGCCGGTGCGGAGGCCAGCACCTCTGCGATTGTTTCCGGCGGGGGGCCCGCGACGTGATCCGCCGATTTTGGGGAACCCTCGTCGCCAGTGCTCCGTGGCGGCTTGGTCTCGTGCCTCCGACGTTTGTTGGGCCGACTCTCGGCTTGCCCCGTGCCTTGAGCCATGCGCAATTGACGAATCTGTTCCAGATTCAATGGGCCGCTGCCCGGCCGGGGCGACGTGGGCTTTTTGGTCGCGTCAGGAGACGATTCCGTCTGACTCGCCTCCGAGTCAGACTGGTCTTGAGGAGGCACGGGATCAACCATAGCGAAAAGAGGGTACAAGAAGGGAGATTGAGTTGAATATTGTCCTGAACACCGAGGTATCGCTAGTTTAGCACTGAAAGGTCAAAGTGCCACCCGATTCCCCGGCAGTCACTCGGTTTGCCCTTTTTCGTGGGATCCGCCAGATGCAGGCTTCAAAGTGCCCAAGGGAACGCTATCCTTTGAGGGTCGGTCGGCTGGGGGCCGACGAGGTTTTTATCTTTTTTTGTAGGGCAATTGGATGGATAACGCCTTGATTGCTTTCCCATTGGCAATTGAGTTTCTTGGGCAAAGCATCCAGAGTAGCGACTTGGTGATTGTTGCCTTGCTGGTCCTGCTCGAGGGGTTGTTGTCCATCGACAACGCGTTGGTCTTGGGAATGCTCGCAAAGCGACTCCCCAAGCAGATGCGGGCTCGCGCCCTTTCCTACGGCTTGATCGGCGCATTTTTCTTTCGCTTTCTTGCCATTCTCACGTCTGCTTATTTGTTGCAATGGACGTTCGTCAAGTTCCTGGGAGGAGCTTACCTAGCATACATCGCTGTGAAACACTTATTCTTCGACCAATACGAAGGCCACGAGGAAAAGGTGGTGTTGGACGAGGAAGGGCAGCCGAGCCTGGTCGACGCCGAGACCGGCCAGAAACTGGATATCGATCGCGAAAACATCGAGATCGAGCAGCGTGTCCCGATCGCGGCGAGTCTCGTCACGGAAAATCAGGAAGAGGAAGGCTCGCTTCAGAAATTGGTGCCGAGCGAAGAAGCCGTTTGCGATGTTTCATCGCGGAATCGTGCCTTGTTCTGGCGCACTGTAGTCGTGATCGAATTGACCGATATTGCTTTTGCGGTCGATTCGATCCTGGCTGCTTTAGCGCTGGCGGGATCGAGGGAAGAAAAACTCTGGGTGGTGATCACGGGGGGGATTCTCGGTGTCGTGCTGATGCGATTCGCAGCGGCGATCTTCGTTCGGTTGCTCGAGAAATATCCTCGCTTTGAAACCTCGGCGTACCTGCTGGTGTTTGTGATCGGGCTCAAGCTGCTTCTCGATTGGGCCTTCAACAGCGATTGGAGTTTTGGCAACGCCCAATGGTTGGGGGATTGGGCCCCGTTTTGGCAGCAACTCGAACAGGCTCGGCTGGATTGGGTTCATGCGTACGAGAAGTGGCTCGACAATTCGTGGTTCCTAGGTCGGGCCAAAGAAGTTCATGTCGAAGGGATCAAGCACATTCCGCATCTGCTCAATTTTCACGATTTGCGCAGGCCGGAATGCTCAGGTTTTTGGTTGGTGATGCTGTCTTGCTTCTTCTATGGATTCATGCCTCGCAAATCGGCGAGTCCAACGGCTGCGCAAACATGAAAGATGTCGCTGTTATCCTGGCTGCGGCCGGACAGAGTTCGCGGTTCCGAGACCCGCACTTCAAAAAAGTCTTTATCACGGTCAACAGCAAGCCTGTCTGGCAGTACAGTGCCCAAGTAGCCGCCGAACACCCACGGGTCGCGCAAATCATCCTGACGATTGCTCAGGAAGACAAAGAGATGGTCCAGGAAAAATTTACTGGCAATCTGACAATGCTCGGTGTGGAGATCGTCATCGGCGGCAAGGAGCGACATCACAGCGTTCGCAACGCGCTCGAGCGGCTGCGCTCCGACGTCAAACTGGTGGCTATCCACGACGCAGCCCGCCCTTGTCTCACCAAGATGCTCTTGAATCAAGTGATCGAAGCGGCCGACAAGCACGGAGCCGCCATCCTCGCCTCGCCAATCCGAAGCACGGTCAAGCGAGCCAACGCCCAATTGCAAGTGGCCGAGACCGTCTCGCGCGAGGGACTGTGGCAAGCCCAAACGCCGCAAGTGTTCCGTGTGGATTGGATCCAAAAAGCGTACGCGAACGCCAAAGGCAATCCGACCGACGACTCGCAAGTAGCCGAAATGGCCGGCTATCCAGTTGCCATCGTCGAAGCGCCGGAATCCAACATGAAGATCACCACCAAGGAAGATCTTCGAACGGTGGAAGCCCTTCTCAAAACCCCCCAGCGATCCTCCGGCAATCCATTTTTCTGAGTCCCTAGCTACCATCGCCAGATGGTGGTCTGCCTACCAAATCCGAGCCGATCCACTTCCTAATTTAGCTTTCCCGCAAATTGCCATAGCCCGTAATGTGAATGACGGCGCTCCAAGCATTTCTCAAACGCCATTTGTGCCAGGCACGAATGCGTTCCGGTCGGTCAGTTCCGCACACCCCGAAGATTCCTCGACCAGTCGGCAGATCAAATCCAGCGTTTTGAATTCCGGATCCACAACCCCTAAGCAAGAGGGGTGAGCTAGGAAATCGAATGTCGCCCCGGCAATCAGAATGTCGGCCCGTCGGGCCTCGATGCATGAAACCGCCGGGCCTCGATGCATGAAACCGCCTGGCCTGGAACGCCGGAACGGTTCGGCCTGGATGCACGGAACGATTCGGCCTGGACGGATCATTCGCTCGGTGTCAGAAGTCCGATCGAAATTACTTCGGCGCAGCGGTTTGTTTACGCCAATCATTCACTTCCGACTCCTCTGTTTC
>Ga0315901_10009795_pt1 | contig 10982 bp, 6 predicted proteins | sample LakEriMetagenome_10_FD_203761 | JGI IMG/M metagenome (GOLD analysis project Ga0315901, IMG submission 203761) | Freshwater fungal communities from buoy surface, Lake Erie, Ohio, United States - Buoy 2 MA116 | ecosystem: Environmental > Aquatic > Freshwater > Lake | place: USA: Lake Erie, Ohio...
AATGCGTTTTCCAGTGGGGTATTGACAATAGCTCCCGGGAGCTGACTCACAGCAAAGAGAAGGCGATTTTTAACATCTTCAAGCTCAGTTATTTTTGACCACCACTCGGGGCTCTGCAATCTTTCGGCAACGAGCCCCAAACTCAAAACACCGAGCAAATTTTCAGTTCCTGCACGTCGAGAGCGCTCCTGGGCTCCACCCATAATCAAGGGCTCGAATTTTCGCCCTCTGCGCAGCATCAGAGCCCCTATTCCAGACAGCCCACCCAATTTATGTGCACACACGCTGACAGAATCGTAACCAGCACTCCACCAGTCCGAGAGTGGAATTTTTCCATAAGCCTGAACACCATCGACGTGAAAATGCATCGACTGCAGCTGAGTTTGGCAAACCCGCGAATCCAATCCATGAGACCACGCAGGCCAGACCTCCGTCTGTGCCTTTTTCCAAAACTCTTCACTTTTAAATTTGCTCCACCGCGCTTCATGAAGCCAATCTGCAAACACCCGCGTCGGCTGAATTGCGCCCGTCTCATTGTTTGCAGCCATGACAGAAATCAATGACGTATTGGGCTGAATGGCAGCGACCAACTCCGACAACGAAATGCGACCTCGATTGTCCACAGGCAGACAAGTGAGCTGCAAGCCAAAATTTTTATGCAGGAAGGTCAGAGGTTCCAATACACAGGGGTGCTCAATGGATGTTGTAATGGCATGCTGCGAATTGATAGGACGGCCCGAGCCACGAATAATACCAACCGTGGCGAGATTATTTGCTTCCGATCCTCCTGACACAAACACCACCTCTCCCGGCTCGACCGAAAGACTGCGGGCGACGTGTTTGCGCGCGTTCGTGAGAGCGACACTGGCCGCACGCCCTGCAGCATGGGGACTTGATGGGTTTCCTGCAACGCTTTGCAGCCGTGAAACAATCTCCGCCAAATGTTCTTGCGACGATGGACTCGTCGCGTTGTGATCAAGATAAACGGCCACGTTTTTTTGTTACCTTAAGACGAACACCAAAAACAGCATCAAGAACCTCCTCAACGCGCCTGACTCCCTGAATATGGAGCGACTCTCGAACATGCTTGGGAAGCTCTTCCAGGTCTCTCAAATTATCAGACGGAATTAAAACGCGCTTGATACCATACCGCTGCGCTGCGAGCACTTTTTCTTTGATGCCACCCACAGCCAAGACATCGCCTCGCAACGAAATTTCGCCAGTCATTGCGATATCCGATGGCACAGGCCGACCAGAAAACCGACTGAACAGCGCAGAGAGAATTGCAATGCCCGCGCTTGGTCCGTCTTTTTTGACAGCGCCAGCGGGAAAGTGAACATGAAGGTCTGAGCTGTGAATTTTTTGCACATCAAGCCCACAACTTTCAGCCATCGACTTAAGCAAACCCATTGCCGTCTGGACGCTCTCCTTCATGACCTCACCCAGCTGACCCGTGATCGTCAAACGTCCACCCCCGTTTGAAGAGGCAATGCCCGTCATCGCTGATTCAATCAAAAGAACATCACCCCCAACAGGTGTGTAGGCCAAACCTGTCGCTACACCTGCAGGCAAAAAGGCCGGCTTGACAGGCTCAATAAACTTTTTAGGACCTAAAATCTGATTCACATCTTTTCTTGAAAGAGCCTTATTTTGCACCCGTTTTTTCCGTTGTCTAACAACAGCCGACTGAGGCTGAATAGAGTCCCGAAAGGCCGGTGACTGGACAAAATCAGTCACGACACCCCGAGCCAGCGACGATAATTCACGGCGTAATTGCCTCACCCCTGCCTCACGGGTGTATCCCTGAACAATGTCTTTCAGCAAATCATCAGACACCGTCACATTCAAAACATTGTTTAGTCCATGCTCCTCGAGAACCTGCGACATCAGATGTTTTTGCGCGATATTCACTTTCTCTTCGAGGGTATAACTATCCAATTCAACAATTTCCATACGATCACGCAATGGACCCTGAATCGAGGCCAGCGTGTTTGCTGTTCCAATAAAGAGCACTTGGCTCAGATCAACCGGCACATTCAGATAATGGTCAGTGAACGAGTGGTTTTGTTCTGAATCGAGCACTTCCAAAAGTGCAGATGATGGATCACCTCGAAAATCAGCTGAAATCTTGTCGACTTCATCCAGCAGAATCACAGGGTCCATGCTACCCGATTTTTTAAGAGCCTCGACAATTTTACCTGGCATGGCACCAACGTATGTGCGCCGATGGCCACGAATTTCAGATTCATCACGCACGCCTCCCAAAGCAATTCGATGAAATTTTCGACCAAGCGCCTTGGCGATCGATTTGCCAAGACTGGTCTTGCCCACGCCCGGGGGGCCAACAAGCAAAAGGATCGGACCCTTAAGATCGCCCTTGAGCGCATACACAGAGAGGAATTCGAGAATACGGCGTTTAACTTTCTCAAGTCCGTGATGTTCCTCTTCAAGAAGATTGCGAGCTGAAGGAACGTCAATTTTCTTTTGCGTAGAAATTCCCCACGGCATATCAAGAAGCCAATTCACATAGGTGTGACTCACGCTAAATTCAGGGCTGCCTGATTGCATGACCCCCATGCGATCGATTTCCCGCAAAGCGGCCGTTTTTGCATCTGACGGCATCGCACTTTTTTCTACGCGCTCACGCAAATCCTGAGGCTCTTGTCCCTGTCCTTGCGAGGACGGTGATTTTCCGTCTAATTCACCCAGCTCTTTTTGAAGCAACTTCAGCTGCTCTTTCAGATAGTACCGCCGCTGCTGTTTTCCAACCTCACCCTTAATTTCAGACTGAATGCGATGTGACATCTCAAGGATGTCAATTTCACGAGTCAGATGCTTTTGAACAAGCCGCAAACGCTGAATCACGTCATCTGTTTCAAGCAACTGTTGCTTCTGACTGGTCTCAATGCTGAGATAGGGGACGACAAGGTCCGCGAGATATTGAGGATCTTCAACGTTTTCTATGAAAATATTCGCTTCATTGGGAATATTTGGGCTCAAACTGACGGCTTTTTGAATCAGCTGCTTCAGACCTCGTTCCAGCGCAGCCATTTCCAAAGACGGCTCAGGCGCGACAGCTTCTGGAAAATCAACATCTGCCAGAAACAATTGAGTCTGCTCGCTCCTGAGCTGCTCAATACGAAAGCGCCGGACACCCTGCACGACTGCACCGGAAGTCCCATCGGGGAAACGGACAACTTTAATAATTTTTGCTTCAGTCCCCCAACTGTACAGGTCCTCGGGCCGCAGCGGTGAACGCGCGTCATCCCGAACGGCAACAATTCCTATTAGGGTCCCCTGACGGGCAGCCTTCTCAAGAGCCTCCGTTCCCCATCCTTGTGACGGTGTCACAGGCAGAACATTATGAGGAAAAAGGACAAGGTTTTTGACAGGAACAATCACCAATGGGCGAGAATCGCTGCTCTTGTCTTCTCCCCCCGAATTCTTCCAATCAGACTTGGGCAGTGGAACGAGTGCGCGCGGCGCATCTTCGGAGTCCAAAAGGTTTTGAGTCTCTTTGTCTTGACTGGCCATAAAAGAACCTCCCAGCTGGGGACATTGGCGAATATGGACGCCAAACACCCTCTGTCAACTCAACGCCCAAGATGTCCAATTTCTTTGCAAATTTACCCCCCGCGACAATCAGCGCCGCGAGGGAATTTGGACTTGCATTTTCTTGAACACACTGTTAACGAACGGGGTTCAGTGATGAGTTGATGATAAAGGGGTTTCTCATGTCACGCATTTGTCAGTTTTCCGGTAAGGCCAGCCTCGTTGGCAACCGCGTTTCCCACGCAAACAACAAAACCAAAGTTCGTCTGCAAGCTAATCTTCAAGACAAAAGTATTTTCGTTCCGTCTTTGGGCCGCACGGTGCGCCTTCGCGTCAGCACCTCGGCACTGCGGACGATCAACAAAATTGGAGTTGAGGCTTACGCAGCTAAGGTCGGCCTGAAGCTCGCTTAATCACCCACTCGGTCGGTGCTTCGTAACCGGTGAAAGCCAGCTGCAACGTGCGAAAGTCAGCTCTACAAAGGTCACATTAAAGTTGTTCAACAGAGCTCTTTAATGTGTTTTTGCTATGTCTCTGAGCCGCTTCTGAGCATCCGTGAGAGCGCAGGTCATGATCTCAACTTCCCATGTATTTCCCCGCAGACAGGATTTGAGACTTTCAAGCCATTCCGCAAGGCCTTGTCCGTGTTTTTCAGGAGTCACAGCAGGCGATAAATCATCCCCGCAATCCTGACCGACAAAGGCACACCAATCAGCATCACTCGCATCCAGCAAATTCACAATCCGATTGAGTCTAATCGTGTGTTCCTGGCTCGCCCAATCCCCGTTCACTTGAAACGGATACCAATCACACTCCGAACGGTGCAGCCACAAACTAGCACCATTGCTCAACATCACGCGTCTAAAATCTTCGGGCACAGCATTATGAAATCCATCCGGACGTTTCCAGATTAAGTGCATTGAATCGCTCCCGCGCCATGAACCAACAACGGTCGAGCAATGTTTCCATGGTTTCGACCCTGGGCGAAAAGATACCAAACACACTCACTTTCAGAAAGACCGTCCACTGTCTTTCAAGGAGTGACGGCGGCGGACCCAAAAATTTGCAACTTTCTGCATCTTTTATCACGAAATTAAGCCTTTTAGGCCCCGCGTTCACAAATTCTTCACAGATGCACTTTGCATATTCATCCCTACAACTGTAGCTAGCGGGTGGACTCGGGGACCTGAACCGAAAGAGACAGGAGCATTCTTATGAACACGATTCAATTTGCAAAGACAGCTTTGTTCGCGCTTTCTGCGCTCTCATTCGTGGCACAGGCTGCAGTCAAGCCAAAGGCGTCGAACGCAACAAAGGAAAGTCTGCCAGCATACAAGAGTGCATCGGGTGTCAGTGGCACCCTTAAATCCATTGGCTCCGATTCCATGAACAACGAAATGGCGCTTTGGTCGGAAGGTTTTCGTAAATTATATCCGGGTGTGAAAATTGAAGTTGAAGGAAAAGGCTCGGCGACAGCTCCAACAGCCCTCATTGAAGGCACCGCTCAGTTCGGCCCTATGAGCCGACCTATGAAGAACGAAGAACTGTCCGCCTTTAAATCCAAGTTTGGTTACGAGCCGACAGCTGTGAAAACGTCACTCGATGTTTTGGCGGTCTATGTCCACCGCGATAATCCTATTGCAGCACTGACTCTTCAAGAACTCGACGCGATTTACTCAAAGACGCGCAAGAGCGGTGCACAAAAAAACATCGTCACATGGGGCGATCTGGGTCTCAAAGGAGAGTGGGCATCAAAGCCGATTCAACTATACGGACGCAACAGTGCATCAGGAACCTACGGGTATTTTAAAGAACACGCTCTCGCAAAAGGCGACTTTAAGGACAACGTCAAAGAACAACCGGGGTCAGCAGCCGTTGTTCAGGCCGTTGCATCTGACAGATACGGAATTGGTTACAGCGGTATTGGATATAAGACCGATGCCGTGAAGGCCGTAGCACTCGCTCTCAAACCCGGAAAAGAAGCTGTTCCAGCCACGGAAGAAACAGCTCTGCGTGGAATTTATCCTCTTGGTCGTTACTTGCTCATCTACATCAATAAGGCACCACAACAGCCTCTCGATCCTGCACGCCGGGAATTTTTGTCGTATATCTTGTCCGCTCAGGGACAAGAAGCGGCTGAAAAAAACGGATATATTTCCCTCCCCCTGAAAGTTCTGAATCAAGAAAGAAGCAAATTGGGAATTATTGCTGGAGGCTGAGGATTTGTACAAGACCCGCCGCAGGGCATTGCTGATCGATCGGCTCTCAACAGGGCTGATCACCGTTGTTGGACTGAGCGTTATTCTTGCTGTTGCTGGAATGATGCTTTTTCTTGTGCTGAGCAGCTGGCCGCTGTTTCGTAAAGAATCATTGCAACCTTCAGGACAACTGACTCAACTCAACCGTTCTGCCGACATCAACGCTGGCGAGCTCCTGATTGATGAAGCTGCTCCTGTTGCTTTTGTTCTCCCGCGCAGTGCGGGTCAAGATTGCCTGATCAGAGTTCAGGCCATTGAATTGCCTACCGCATCTTCCGGTTCTCCGACGTCAAGTGCTGCGCCTTTTAAAAAACAATATCGGCTCATCAACCAAACGGAGCGTGGCTCAATCACAGCAGACGCACCAGACTCTCAGCCTGCCCCAAATTTTAAATTTGATTCTCTTTCAACTACACCGCCTCAAAAGGCGGAACAAAGCCTTTTGGAGTGCAAGTCGCTCGGCGATGGCCACCTTCTGATCCGTGACGGACAAACATTAATAAGTGGCCGTGTCGTCCTTGCCAGAACCTTTTTGAGCAGTGAACAACTTGCGCAGTTTACAAATGAATCCCGCCAGTTGCTGAAGGAACGGCGTTGGACAACCAATGGCGAGGACATTATTGTCAAGCCCTCAGCACAATCACCAGCCGCTCAACTATCACTGCAATTCGAGGCGCATTGGAGCCTTGCAGATTTCTTTACAGAGACGTCGCTCAAATCATTAAATGATGTTCGCTTTATTCGCAGAACCGGAAAAAAGGACGGAGTCCTGATTATACCCGTTCAAAGTGCAGACTCATCCATTCGCCTGCGCTGGGCGCTCTTGTCCACAACTGAAAATGACATCACCGGGCAAACAACTACGGCACTTACTGACCTTTCATTTCCTGAATTGATTCCTCTGACGAGCCCTGAACAAGTGAATCCATTTTGGATTGAAGGGCGATTTCTCGTGATTGCTGCGTCACCAACAAGCTTCAAGGCCATTGATCGTGACGATAGCCAACTCAATCCACTCACGCTCAATGTGCCTGAGGGTTTAGGGTCACTTTCTCGCAGCGTGGGGATATACGGCGGTGCTGCGCTGTTCGCTGAACTCACCGTTGACAATCAACGAACACGATGCGCATCACTAGATGCCGGTCGCGGCATCAGGATGGCCTCCGCTTCGAGTGATGGCCAAGCAGACCTTCCAGTTTTGTGGAGCGATTTTTGTTCCGCTTCAGAAAAGCTGATCGTTCATCCTCATCAGCGGGCCGTCTACCGTTGGCTACCTGCAAGTGCGCAAAGTAAACTGTCGACAGTTCTCTTGGAGGCGCGGGAACTCACAACCGGGCGAATTGCAGCAACGAGCAACGTACCTGCTGATTCTTCGCAAACGGCGCTAATCGACAACAGGGGAAACATGATTGGTTGGGTTGAGCCGGCTGTATCTGGACTTAACCTGCTCCAGTTCAACGCACCACATCTTGATGTCTCTCTAAAAAGTCTTTTTTCGAAAGTGCGCTACGAAAGTTATGAGGAAGCATCCTATTCATGGCAGAGCACCTCGGGAAGCGATGAATTTCAAACGAAGGTATCTCTAATTCCGCTCATTTGGGGAACCGTCAAAGCTACGCTTTATTCACTTCTTTTTGCAGTTCCATTAGCAATTTTTGCTGCAATTTACAGTAGTGAAATTCTTGACCGACAGACACGAAATGTCGTTAAGCCAACGTTGGAAATGATGGCCAGTGTGCCATCGGTCGTTCTTGGTTTTCTGGCCGCAATCGTGATTGCTCCCTGGGTGGAAACGCACATTCTGAGTGTTCTGCTGATAGGAATTTCGATGCCATTTATGCTCTACGCCGGTGGCGTGTTCATGCAGATACCCTCTGCACGGCATTTGGCAACACGGGGTCTTTACGCCTCTCGGCGTTTACTTGTTTGGGTCATTCTCGGATTCTCGTCGATGATTTGGCTCTTGAGCCGTGCTGGACTTTGGATCGAAAAAACTGCCTTTGGTGGCGACCTCAAAGCATTTCTGTCCGGTGGACCCGGAACAGAGGGAGTTTTGTGGGGATTACTTCTTTTGCCGCTTGTTTTTATTGGGTTGTGGAGTTTACCCGTTCGCCGTGCCCGAAGCGTCTTTCGCATTAGCGTTTTCTTCTTGGGCCCCGTCGTCTCGGTCTGGTTGGGGTCTATGCTCTCAAGTCACACAACCATCCGCGATAACGTACTGGGAATGTATGCGCAGCGTAATACATTGGTCATCGCAATAGCCATGGGTTTTGCGATTATTCCCATCATTTATTCATTAGCCGAAGATGCCCTGACCTCCGTGCCCAACAGCCTGCGCGCAGGGTCTTTGGCCTGCGGTGCCTCTGTGTGGCAAACCACAGCACGTGTTGTTTTGCCAACGGCAGCAAGCGGACTCTTTTCGGCAGTTATGGTTGGATTAGGTCGCGGAATCGGTGAGACCATGATTGCCGTTATGGCCACAGGTAATACGGCTGTTATGACACTCAATCCGTTTGATGGTCTCAGAAGCCTCGCAGCAAACATTGCAGTGGAACTTCCGGAGGCAGCACAGGGGAGCACGCATTATCGGATTTTATTCTTGTCAGCGTTGGTCCTTTTTGTTTTTACATTCACCTTGAATTCTTTTGCCGAATTTTTGCGAGCCCGGTATCGAGCCCGCAACAAGGCACTCTGAGGACAACATGTTTGCGCGTCTTATTCAGCGTTTCGATGCTCAAGTGATGTCAAGAGGAAATCCGCAGTCGTCTGTTCTTTTTAAGACGGCGGTGAGAATTCGCTCGAGAGCCTCCAACAATGCAACGGAGGGCGTGCCGTGGGTCTGGGTGTGCGCGGGTGCTCTCGTTACAATCCTACTTCTTATTTTTGGTATGTTTGGCATTATCTTGAGCCAAGGAATAAGCGCTCTTTGGCCTCATGGATTGGTGCAGCTGCAGGTCGACAACCAGATCATTGTCGGCGTGGCCACACGTCAAGAGGACGGAGTTGATCCCACATCAGGTCAGGCTGTTAGCCGCCGGCTCGTCTATCAAGCCAATCGCGATTTTGGCGTCAATGAATTTGCTTTTGTGGATGCAAAGGCTTTCTCGACTTCAGAAAAGCCCTCAGGGCTCTGGTTTGTGGAACGTCGTGAGTGGGGGCCCTTCATTGGCTCAATTAAAGATTCTAGCCGTCCCGATTCGGAAGAGCTGACAAGTGCTCAGGTTGAAAATTTACTGAATGAGGCGGCTCAACGGTCCAAAGCCATGAGAACGATCGAGAAGGGACCGCTGGCTGATGTTAATAACGCTCTTGAAAATTTGCGACTCAAGAAAAAGAGCATCGAACGCAAACTGGAATCCGGCGAATTGACATCTGAAGCTGCAAAAAATCAGACGATCACGCTTGATGAGGACATGTCTGCACAACTCCGCCTTCATGGCGAATTGACTGAACAGGTACAAAAGCTCAGACAGGTTGATGAACAAATCCAACTCACTTTAATTGCTCCCAATGCTCAAGCAAAAACACTTCCCGTGAGTCAGTTGTTACGCGCTTACAAACCAAATGACCTCAGTGTGATACAACGAATCAAAATTTTTATGGCTCGTTTGTGGTCTTTTGTCTCCGAAGAACCTCGTGAGGCCAATACAGAAGGAGGCGTCTTTCCGGCTCTCTTTGGGACCGTGGCTATGACTCTGATCATGACTGTTTCGGTGCTTCCTGTGGGTGTTATGACGGCCGTGTATATGCGAGAAATCGCCAAGCAGGGCATGATCGTCAGCCTTGTCCGTATTGCTGTCAATAATCTTGCCGGCGTGCCATCCATCGTCTACGGCGTTTTTGGAGTCGGTTTTTTCTGCTACACAGTCGGCGTTTCGATTGACCAGCTTTTCTTTCAAGAGAAGCTGCCCAACCCAACGTTTGGGACCGGTGGTATTCTTTGGGCCAGTCTGACGCTCTCCCTGCTGACCGTTCCAGTCGTCATTGTAAGTACGGAGGAAGCTTTGTCCGCAGTGCCTCGCTCTCTCCGCGAAGCATCCTACGGATGTGGCGCCACTCGCATGCAAACGTTATGGAATATCATCCTGCCCAAAGCGTTGCCGGGAATTATGACTGGATTAATTCTGGCAATGGCGCGCGCGGTTGGAGAAGTCGCACCGCTACTCATGACAGGTGTCGTTAAGCTTGCTCCTGCTCTTCCGGTTGACAGCCATTTTCCATTTATTCATCTGGAGCGGAGCTTCATGCATCTTGGCTTTCATATTTATGACTTGGGTTTTCAGTCACGCTCAACTGAGCTCAGCCGGCCAATGGTCTTTGCATCAACATCGCTTCTTGTCGGTGTTGTTCTGCTCCTAAATTTTGTTGCGATTAAAATCCGTTCACAATTACGCAAACGTTTTGAAGGTCGAGGTGCTTTCTGATGCTCAGTCCGATGGATCTTCCTGCACCCTATGTCCACTCTGAAATACAATCGGGTCCTGCACAGATCTCTATTCAGGACTTTAATCTTTGGTATGGAAAATCTCAGGCTCTCTTCAACATTAATCTTCCCTTGCTGCAGCATGCGATCACTTCTTTTATTGGCCCCAGCGGTTGCGGAAAATCCACGCTCCTTCGTTCAATCAACCGACTGAATGATTTGATTGACAATGTGTCGGTCTCTGGAGACATCAGGATTGGCGAACGCTCGGTCTACGAAAGACATTTGGACGTTACTTCTTTGCGCAAACGGATTGGGATGGTCTTTCAAAAGAGCAATCCTTTCCCGATGAGTATCTATGAGAATGTTTGCTATCCCCTGCGGATCAGCGGCATCACCAATCGCAGCATCCTTGATGAAGCTGTCGAAACCAGTTTGCGCTCTGCGGCGCTCTGGGACGAAGTCAAAGATCGGCTGAGACGAAGTGCTTTGGATCTTTCCGGCGGACAGCAACAAAGGCTCTGTATTGCCCGCGCCATTGCAGGCAATCCAGAGGTTCTTTTAATGGATGAGCCCTGCTCAGCACTTGATCCCATCTCGACTGCCAAAATTGAAGAATTAATCCTGGAAATGCGTGGACGATTTACTGTGATCATCGTGACACATTCTATGTCTCAGGCATCTCGTGTGTCTGATCAAACCGCTTTCTTTTATCTCGGACGACTGATCGAGGCAGGTCCGACTAAAAC
>Ga0315901_10009797_pt1 | contig 10980 bp, 15 predicted proteins | sample LakEriMetagenome_10_FD_203761 | JGI IMG/M metagenome (GOLD analysis project Ga0315901, IMG submission 203761) | Freshwater fungal communities from buoy surface, Lake Erie, Ohio, United States - Buoy 2 MA116 | ecosystem: Environmental > Aquatic > Freshwater > Lake | place: USA: Lake Erie, Ohio...
CGCCATCGGAAAGGAGTGAGGCGGTGCTAATCACGACTCCAAACCTGACGAGGCCGGATGAGAGCTATGCCCGCCTGATCGCCACCCATGAGGGATTGAGCGAGGTGGAGAGCCACGCGCTGAACGCGCGGCTGATCCTGATCCTGATGAACCATATCGGGGATGAGGCCGTGTTGGCCGAGGCGATGCGTCTGGCCCGCGATCCTTCGGCAGTGTGAGGGGGCCGGGCGCCGGGCGGCGTCCCGGCCGTCACGTCACGGGGCAAGAACCGAGACCAGGATCCCGTCGAGATCGGCGGTCATCCTGATCTGGCAGGACAGGCGCGATGTCGGTTGGCGCTCGACTTCTGTGATGTCGAGCATGTCTTCCTCGAAGGCCCCCGGCGGACCCGCGCGGTCGGCCCAGTCTGGCTCCACCGCGACATGGCAGGTCGCGCAGGACAAGGACCCGCAGTATTCACCCACCACGCCGGGAATGCCGCGCGCCACGGCGGCCTGCATCAGGTTCATCCCTTCGGCCAGTCGGTCGTGATCGTCTGACCGTTGGGCAGTTTCCATGTTGCCTGCATCGCCACCCTCTTAGACATACCAGATGTAATAGTCGCGCAACGCCGCGACTTCGAGACCGGCTGTCGTGTGGGACCGTTCAACTCCCTGGGGTCATGCGGCAAGGCCGTCCGCTACGACAGGCGCCGCTATAAGCGGCGGAACAGGATCGAGATCATGTTCGGCAGACTGAAGGACTGGTGCAGGGTCTGAAGCGTAGAAGGATGAGGTGGTCGCCCAAAGGTGCTTACAGAGTTGCCATCACCAGAGCCGCAGTCCTCGATGGCCGCCTGAAAGTCACGATCAGCAAACGTGCTGCATAACCCCCATGTTTTGTCCATCCCCTCAACCTTCTGATGGAATTCGGGCTGAAAGATCTCTGTCTCGGCATCGTCGGTCAGGACTTCGGATTAGGTGAAAGTCCCATGCTGTGATGACCGCAAGATGTGCCGGTAGAAGGGATCATAGGCATAGGCCCAGTCCTGAAAGGCATTGAGCGGCAGCACCCGCCGTTCCAGTTCAAGGGCGGGGATCGACTGAAGGCGCATCTCGGGTGGGCGGTCGTGGCTGAGGACATAGCCGAGACGGCGCGCGTGCCGATCTGAGTGCGGATTGTATTGGCGACGCTTGCAAAGAAGTCCGGCCGATCAATGGACCGGATAAGATGTGGGGCCAGGCTCAAAGCGGTTTCCGGCATCATCCTAGTGCCAGACTAAAGAACTGCCATCGTTGCCAGAGGACTTTCCCTTCGTTCGGGTTGCAAGGGCATAATCGAACCTGGAGCGCCACCTGTCAACTGAAGGCATAGCTAGTCGGCAACATAAATACTGTTTGACGACTCAAGGGGCGAATGGTTTCGTCGGTTCATGAAAGATGCAACCACCCAAACCTTTGATCTGGTCGTCATCGGCACTGGCGCAGCCGGTTTGATGGCCGCGTTGACGGCGCTGGACCAGGGGCATCGTGTTTGTGTCGTCGAGGCTGACGCCTGGATCGGCGGCGCGACTGCCTTGTCCGAGGGAATGATCTGGGTCCCGAACAACCCCGAGGCGCGGGCCTTGCCCGACGCTGTGGCGCCCGAGACGGAAGCGGCTGCAGCCTTGGCCTATGTGCGCACAACGGCGGGGAACTTCTTCGATGCGGCGCGGGTGGCGCGTTACATCGCCCAGGCGCCCAATGCCCTTGCTTTGGCCGAGAGGCTTGCCGGCCTGCGCTTTGCCCTAAACCGGTACTCGCGCGACTATTACCCTGATGCCGAGGGCGCCACCTTGGGCCGCCGCGCGCTGAACCCGCTGCCTGCATCGATGCGGAGGATGGACCGGGCGGTGTTCGCCCGGCTGCGCTGGCCGCTTGGAACGATGATGGTGCTGAAGGGACTGTCAATCGCTTCGGAGGATGCGGGAGACTATCTGAACTTCGGCCGCAGCCCGGCGGCGTTCCTGCGCGTCACAGGCCATGTTCTGCGATATCTGGCTGACCGGCTGACAGGCTGGCCGCGCGGCACAAGGCTGGCCAATGGCAATGCCATCGTGGCGCAACTGAGCGAGGCCATCCGGCAAAGCGGTGGCGTCATTCTGACGGAATGGCCGGTGGAACGGCTGCTGCGGTCAGAGGGAAAGGTTGTTGGCATCGCTAGCCAGCGCGGGCAAATCAGGGCGAAACAGGGCGTGGTCCTGGCGTCCGGCGGGTTCAACGCCAACCATGCCGCACGCAAGGCGCTGGGCGCCCATCGTCATGTCGCGATCCCGGCGGCAAGCCCCATCCGACCGCTGGACGACCTGGTTGCCGGAACCGGTGCTGCACTTGCCTGCGATGTCTCACAACCTGTGCTTTGGGCGCCAGCCTCGGTGGTTCCGGCCTCAGTTGGACGGTCTGGGGCTTGGCCGCATTTCGGGGACCGGGCCAAGCCCGGGGTGATCTGCCTTGGTCCCGATGGCAAGCGGTTCGCCAATGAGGCCCAGGTTTATCACGACTTCGTCCCCGCGATGATCGCCGCGACCGGCACCCATCCCGAGGGTGCCCATTGCTGGATTGTGACCGACCACCGCGCTCTGCGCCGCTATGGGCTGGGGCCAATCGGGCCGTTTCCAGTGCGCCTTGGGCCCTATCTGCGCGCGGGCTACCTCAAGAAGGGTCGCACGCCGGCCGATCTGGCCCGGGCCATCGGCCTGCCGCCCGCTGCGGTTATGGACAGCATCAAGCGGTTCAATGCCCTTGCTCAGGCGGGCAAGGATACGGATTTCGGGCGCGGTGACAGTGCCTATGACCGGGGCAATGGAGACGCCTCCCATGCGCCCAACCCGACGCTTGGGTCGCTGGAGCAGGGACCGTTCTACGCCATCCGACTTGTGCCTGGTGACATAGGCAGCTTTGTCGGGTTGAGGGTTGATGAGAATGCACGTGTTCTGGACGCCCTTGGGGCAGTAGTGCCGGGACTTTGGGCCGCAGGCAGCGCCGCCGCGCCTATGACCGGGGGGACTTATCCGGCGGCGGGATTGACCATCGGACAGGCCATGACCTTTGGCTATGTCGCAGCACTCGACGCTTGCGCCGCATCCCTACAGACGAGGGCCGCCGAATGACCCATCTGTCCGGATTTTCCAATGATCTTTTCCAAAGCAAGCAGGTCGTCGTCACCGGCGCGGCCGGGGGCATAGGCCGTGCCATCGCGGCCGCTTTCGCGGCGTGTGGTGCTGAACTGGTCAGGATCGACCGCCCCGAAGCGATCCCCAAGCAAGAACGAGGCTGGATCGGCTGCGATCTTGCTGACCGGAAGTCGCTGCAGGACGCCGCGGCCTGCATTACGGGTCCTGTGGCTGCACTTGTTAACTGTGCTGGCGTGTTTCGCCGGATGTCCCTGACCGAGGCAAGTGCCGAGGCCGAATGGGACAGGACGCTGGCAATCAATCTGACCGCGCCCTTCCTTATGACCCGCGCCTTGATGCGGCAACTGGCAGGCGGTGCCATCGTCAATATCACGTCGGTCCGGGCAGAAACCTCGGCCGAGCGCGCCTCGGCCTATACAGTATCGAAAGGCGGGCTTGCGGCCTTGACCTTGGCTTTGGCTGACGAGTTGGCCCCGTTGGGCATCCGCGCCAATGCGGTCGCTCCCGGCGATGTCGACACGGCGATGGGCCATACGGATCCGGACATTACTGCCAAGCTTTTCGCCCGGACCCCCCTGAAGCGCATGGCCCGCCCAGAAGAAGTTGCCGCGGCCTGCGTCTTTCTGGCTTCGCCCCTCGCCTCGCACGTCACCGGCACGAGCCTGCGCGTCGATGGAGGCTTTCTTGCCGTTTGAACTAACAATCGACCGCTGGCCCAACAGCGGCACCGTCCAATCCAACCCAAGGAGGAAAACATGAACAGAAGACTTTTCGGCCTGATTATCGCCAGTGCCGTGGCGCTCAGTTCGATGGCGCAAACTGCCATCGCCCGGTCGCTGGAAGAAATCATCGCCAGCGGTGTGCTGCGTGTGGGCACCTACGCGGACCAGCCCCCCATGGCATCGCTGAACAATGCGGGAGAGTATGAAGGCTTCGACATCGAGGTCGCCAACCACATCGCCGGAATCATGCAGGTGAAGGTGGAAATCGTGCCGTTGACCACGGCGCAGCGCATTCCCTTTCTGCAGTCTGGCCAGATCGACATCTCGCTGGGCGCACTGACCCGCACGCCGGAACGCGCCTTGCTGGTAGACTACACCATCCCGCTGCATTCGGAATCGGTGCTGGTCCTGACGACGGAAGGCAATGCCATCACCACTTGGCGCGACTTGAACGATCCGTCCCAGACGCTGGCCTCGGGGCGCGGCTATTGGACGACCGACATGGTCAAGGCCGAACTGCCCAACGCCAAGCAAGACCTGTACGACGCCCCCGCAGATCAGGTTCGCGCTGTGGCTCAGGGCCGCGCCACGGCCATCGTCGACATCATCGACACCATGATGGCCTTCACCACGCAATATCCGGATGTGAAATGGAAAGTCATCGAGTCCGAGATCTATTCGGCCTGGTGTGCCATTGGCGTTCCGCGTGGTGAAGAAGGGCTGAAGAACTTCCTGAACGTCGTGGTCTACGACATGCACGCTTCTGGCAAGACGCAGGAATTCTGGGCCAAGTGGTACGGTGCGCCCAATCCCAAGCCGGTCCCGCTTGACCCGAATTTCTGAGGAGCCAGACCGGGCGGGACGCTCCCCCCGCCCGGCCCTTTATCTTTGAGTCCGATCCATGAATTACAGCCTGCAATTCGGCCAGATCGCTGCGGATGTGCCCTACATCTTGTCGGGTGCCTGGCCGACGCTGTGGATCACCTTCGTGACCTTCTTTGTCGCCGCCACCCTTGGCCTGTTCATCGCCATGGCGCGTCTGAAAGGGGGGCCGTTGGCCTCACGGCTGGCGGGGATTTGGGTCACGCTGACCACCAATTCGCCTCTGTTCGTGGTGCTGTTCTTCCTGTTCAACGGCCTGCCCAACTGGGGCATCCTTCTGTCGCCCATCGCGGCCACATTGATTGCGTTCATCGCCATTTCGTCGGGCTATTTGGCCGAAATTCAGCGCGGCGGTATCCAGTCTGTCCGCCAGGCCGAGCTTGACGCTGCCGAGACACTGGGGATGAGCCGCCTGCAGATCCTGCGCTTTGTCATCGCGCCGCACGTCATCAAGACCACCTATCCGGCCCTGTCCAATTTCTTCATCTTCACCATGCTCGGCACGTCCATGGCATCGCTTGTCGGGGTCAACGAGCTGACCGGACGCGCCATCGAAGTTTCTTCACGTACCTTCCGCTCGATCGAGGTTTTCAGCCTGGTCGCGGTTACCTATGTGGTCCTGTCGCTATTCGCGAGTGCTGCTCTGGCGCTGGTAGGCCGATGGCTCTTTCGGGTGAAGGCGAGGATGATCTGATGGTCGACCAAATGTCCGCGCTCTTTACCCTTGGGAACATGCAATTCCTGTTGCGCGGCGCGGGGATGACGCTGCTTTTGACGATGATCGGCTGCACGGCCGGTCTGATCGGCGGGTTTCTTTTGGCTTATGCCCGCGGCAGCAAGGGAGCTATTGCGGCACCGTTGCGCTGGGGTGCTACTGCCTTTGTCGAGGTCTTTCGCCGCATCCCCTTTCTGGTCACGCTTTTCCTGGTGCTTTACACCGCCCAGATGATCGTGCCGCGCGCGCCGTTGTTCTGGGTGGCGGTGGTGTCGATTTGCCTGCTTTGCTCGGCCTATATGGCCGAGATCGTCAGGTCCGGGATGGAGAGCGTGCCTGCGCCCCAGATCGAAGCCGCCGAGGTATTGAACTTCTCGCATTGGCGCATCACCTGGATGATCGTCCTGCCGCAGGCCTGGAAGGTCATTCTGCCTTCGGCGGTGTCTTACATGGTGATGTTCGTCAAGGACACGGCCCTTGCCAGCCAGGCAGGTGTGTTTGAACTGATGTTCGCAGGCAAGGCGCTGGCGAACCGGGGGCTGGATCCTTTCCTGGTCTTTGCCGCCGTCCTCTTCGCCTATTTTGCAATCTCCTGGCCGCTTGCCCGTTTTGGCCGGTGGCTTGAGGCGCGGCTTGCGCGCCGAACACATGAAGGAGACAGACGATGATCAAGGTGATGTGGTTTCTGAAACGCGCCCCGCACCTGAGCCAGGCCGAATTCGCCGACTGGTGGCTGAACCGTCACGCCAAGGACATCGCTGCCGATCAGGCACCCTATCTAAAACGCTATGTCATCGACGTCCGGGTCGAAGACGAAAGCAGGCTGGCTGGCAAACCTGTGGCGGAGCCGGAGTGGGATGGCATCGCCGAACAGTGGTTTGCTAGCGAGGCCGATTACAACGCCGTCTATGCCCGCGCCGAACGTCCGACCCGGGTCGATACGCTGGCCCATACCTCGGCCTTTCAGCGGCTGGTGGTGCGGGAATACGAACAGGATTTGAGCGGGGGAACTGATGGCGCATCTTGATATCTCGGGCCTTGAGGTTCGTTATGGCGCGGTCCCTGTTCTAAGCGGCATTGATCTGGCAGTCGAACGTGGTGAGTTGGTGGGGCTGGTCGGCCCCTCTGGTTCGGGAAAGTCGACGCTGCTGCGCGCGCTGGTTGGGCTGGTGCCACCTGCGGCGGGCCGGGTGGTGCTGGAGGGCAAGGATGTGGATTATGCCAGCAAAGCCTCTTTGCGCGGCCTGCGCGATCACGCGGCGATCGTGTTCCAGCAATACAACCTGTTTCAGAACATGTCGGTGCTGGACAACATCACCGTGACGCCCGTCAAGGTGCGGGGGCGCCCGAAGGCAGAGGCAGAGGCTGAGGCGCGCGCGCTGCTGGCCCGCGTCGGCCTTGCCGGCAAGGAACGCGCCTATCCCGACCAGTTGTCAGGCGGGCAGCAACAGCGTGTGGCCATCGCCCGTGCCCTGGCGCTAAAGCCTGCCCTCATCCTGTTGGACGAAGTGACGGCGGCGCTTGACCCTGAACTGGTCCGCGACGTGCTGGATGTGATCAAGGACCTTGCCGGTGAGGGGATCACCATGCTTCTTGTCAGCCACGAGATGGGCTTTATCCGTGAGGCTGCGCACCGGGTTGTCATGATGGACGCCGGCCGCGTGGTCGAGGTCGGCCCCCCCAGCCAGATCTTCGACGCCCCGACCGAAGAGCGGACGCGGGCCTTCATGTCCAAGATCATCCGGCACTGAAGGGAAGCGAGATGCGGTTTGCGGGTAAGGCGGTGATGATCGTCGGGGCAGGCTCGGGCCTTGGAGCTGCGGCGGCTGCGGCCTTCTGCTGCGAAGGGGCGCGGTTGATCCTGGTAGATCGCGACGAAGGCGGACTAAGCCGCCAGGCCGCCCGTGATCCGGGCGCGACCGTCATTTGCGCCGACGCCACCGATCCGGCAACCGCTGAACAGGCGGTCAAGGCAGCAGGTGCGGTCGACATTCTGGTGCACACCGCCGGGATCGACCCACTTTCGGCCACAGATGTGCCCGGCACCAGTCTTCAAGACTGGCAATCGATCCTTTCGGTCAATCTGACTTCTGCCTTCTTCTTTGCCCGCGCTGTCCTGCCTGGGATGATCGAGAAGCAAACAGGCTGCTTGCTGTTCACAGGCTCCATCGCGGGCCTGAAGCCCACTCCGCGTGAGGCGGCCTATGCCGTTTCCAAGGCGGGCGTCATCCAACTGGCCCGCGCCATCGCGCTGGACCATGCACGCCAGGGCATCCGGGCAAATGTCCTGTGTCCGGGATTTCTTGAATCCGTGATGGCTGACCGCAAAGAGACCATGTCGGACGCCGATCTTTCCGAACGTTCCCGCGCGGCCTCGGCCCTCGTGCCTTTGGGGCGGGAAGGCCGCTACGACGAGATGGCGGCACTTGCTTTGAACCTTTGCGACAGCGCAGTGTCTGGCTACATCACAGGTCAAGCCATTGTGGCTGATGGCGGGATGATGCTGGCATGACCTTGGAAAACCCGAACGGCAACGAAGTGTCTGGCGATGCGGAACGCAAACCCAGAGGTGGGAATGTCGATATGGTCTATGCGGCCCTGCGCGACGATATCCTTGAATTGCGCCGAACCCCGGGCGAAGTGCTGGACGAGGCCGAAATCGCCGCCATCTTCGGCATTTCCCGCTCTCCGGTCCGCGAAGCCATCGTAAGGCTCACGGCTGAGGGTCTGGCCCAGACGCTCAAGAACCGCGGGGCGGTGGTCTCGCGACTCGATATCGAAATGCTTCCGGCCTATTTCGACGCCCAAGCATTGCTTTTTCGCATTACGTCACGCCTGGCCGCCCAAAGGGGAGGGCAAGCTGCGGCAGAACGGCTGATGCGGATCCAAGCCCGTCATGAAGAGATCGTGGCCGCCCGCGATCCAAGCGGCGTCATCGTGAACAACCGGCTGTTCCATCTGGAAATCGCGCTGATCGGCGGCAACCGGTATTATCACGACTGGCTGGCCAGCATTCTGGATCAGGGCCAAAGGATCATGCGCCTCTATGTCCGGCTGCACGAAGAACTGGTCCCGAACGAGCAGTTGTCCTTTCACCACGCCCTGATCGAAGCCATTCGCGCCAAGGACGTCGACGCGGCCGACCGGGCGGCAACCGCCGATGCGCAGATCGTGCGAAACGAGATTTCGCGGCAGATTTCCGAAGGTGGATCCGGATCGATGCCATTCTAGATCCGGGCTCAAAACATGTGTTGTCAAAACAAAACTGGTTGCGCAGATATGGCGGGTCGATTGGTCACAAGGACTGATAGAACCTAGGTTCAGGACCCATAAATTGACTTGAGCGGCGGCTGGCGGCGTGATTCAAGCTCCCGACTTGGGGGAGGGATCATGAGCGAGCGGTTCTGGCTTACGGAAGCACAGATGGATCGGTTGAGGCCGTTCTTTCCGAGGTCGCGAGGCAAGCCGAGGGTCGATGACCGGCGGGTGCTGAGCGGGATAATTCACATACAGCGCAATGGCTTGATGTGGAGTGCGGGCTGAGTCCGCCATCGGTCCAAGGGCCAGCCCGCACGCACCGGGGGAGTATGGCCCGCACAAGACGCTCTACAACCGCTGGGTCCGGTGGAGCAGGATGGGGGTCTTTGCCACGATCATGACCGAACTGGCCGCTGCGGGGCAGGAGACCGGGATGGTGATGATCGACGCGACCCACCTGAAAGCACACCGGACGGCTTCAAGCATGGCCGTGCAAAAAGGGGGCGCGGGCGGTTGATCGGTCGGACAAAGGGCGGGCTGAACTCGAAACTGCACGTTCTGGCCGACGCGCTCGGTCGTCCGATCCAGATGTTCCTCTCCGCTGGCCAGACCTCCGACTATCTGGGCGCGCGGGCGCTTCTGTCATCCATCCCGAAAGCGGCAGCCCTGCTCGGGGACCGGGGATACCGAGCCGGCGTGTCGCCACCGGTCCGAGACCGCTGGCGAGGGCCGACTGGTTCCGCAACGCCCTGATCGACATGGGGATTTCCCCCTGCATCCCGTCCCGGTCCGGGCGCAAGAACCCGATCCCCCACGACACCGACCTCTACCGCAAGCGCCACAGGATCGAAAACACCTTCGCCCGCCTCAAGGACTGGCGCAGGATCGCCACCCGATACGACCGATGCCCGATCCTCTTCCTCTCGGCCTGCGCCCTCGCTGCAACCGTCATCTATCGGTTGTGGGTCCTGACCCTCCTGTATCTGGACGCTGCTATGTTTACCCCGTCACTGGCCCCGGCCAAGGTCAGTGACGAGGTGGTGCGCGACGTCTGACCCTTGTGGCATGACCACGCTTCTTAGCCTGTCGGCACCGCCTCTCTTCATCGTCTCGAACAGTTGATTGCGGCCGTGCAGGACCGCGCACCAGAAGGAAGAGAGCATGGACAATTTATCACATGGCCGCGTTATCGGCATAGATGTCAGCCGCGATTGGCTTGACGTTCATTGCCTCCCCGATGGGCATCGATGCAGAGTTCCAAATGCTCCGGCAGGTCATGCGGCCGTGGCGGATCTTGCCCGGGACCGGGATGCTGTCGTCTGCTTCGAATCGACTGGCGGCCAGGAATGGCAGCTCTGGGCAAGGCTCGAGGCAGGAGGTGTTGCGGCCCGCCAGGTGCCCCCCGCTCAGTTGAAGGCGTTTGCACAAAGCCGTGGCACACGCGCCAAGACCGACCGGATCGATGCCGAACTCATCGCCCGCTTCTTTGCCTTCAGACCCGAAGCGGGCCGGAGTCTTCCTGCGGAAAAGATACGTCTTCTGAGAGCCTTGACGACCAAGAGAGCCCAACTGGTCGAGATGCGCAAACGGCTTCTGGCCCAAATCCGAGCGCATCAGAAACTGGGCACTGCCGCGATGTTCGAGGATGTCGACACCGAGCTGAGGGAACGGTTAGACATCTTGATCAAGGAACTGGAAGACAGGATCTCCCGGGCCATCACCAGCGACGATCGCCTGTGTGAGACCGCCATCGTACTTCGTTCCATCCCGGGGATCGGCCCGGTTGCCAGCACAATGCTGATCGCCGAAATGCCCGAGATCGGCACGATCACCGGCGAAGAGGCTGCCGCACTCACTGGGTTGGCGCCGGTCGCGCACGACAGCGGAACCCTTCGTGGAAAACGGGCCATCGCCGGTGGTCGCCGTGCCCTGCGGCACGTGATGTTCCAGGCGGCCCTGGTCGCGGCACATCACAACCCAAGCCTGAGAGCCTTCGCAGAACGCCTCCGCAAGGCAGGAAAACCGCACAAGGTCATCATCACCGCTGTCGCCAGAAAGCTCGTCACCATCGCGAACGCTCTGTGCAAAAGCCGTCAGAAATGGACCGCCACGACGTCATGACAGATACAGTTGCTAGGCTCTGTTGACGTTCACCTGAGGCGAATAACGGTCGCTGCGAGGGCAATGAACGCTGCGAAGCTGCTGTCAGTCTTGCAGCACCGCATGGCGATGCCTCTGTATTCCTTGAGTTT
>Ga0315901_10009799_pt1 | contig 10979 bp, 5 predicted proteins | sample LakEriMetagenome_10_FD_203761 | JGI IMG/M metagenome (GOLD analysis project Ga0315901, IMG submission 203761) | Freshwater fungal communities from buoy surface, Lake Erie, Ohio, United States - Buoy 2 MA116 | ecosystem: Environmental > Aquatic > Freshwater > Lake | place: USA: Lake Erie, Ohio...
GTCCCAGGCCGGCCCGGGGCGCTCGTCGGTGAGCCGGCCCCCGGGCGGGTCGATGAGCTTCTCCTCCAGCGTCGTCGCGCAGAGGATCCGCTCGGCAAACTCGCGCACTTCCACCCCCCTGTTGTCGGCCGAACCCGTCCTCCTGTCCAACCGATAGCCGGTGGGGACCAGGTGCCCCAAGCCGCATCCAGCCTTTGACAAGGCGTTGGGTTGGAATCCATCTTGTTGTCAGGGTTTAGTTTGGATGCCCCACCGACCGCCTCCGAACGGATCCGCCAGTCGCAGTCCGCCACCGTCGGAAATCGCGACCCCGACCGACCGAACCTGCCGGGATCACGGCCTCGGCTTCCGAACCATGACCCCTCTCGACGACACCTCCGGGAACCGGCAACAGGATCCATCCCGCGCGATGGAAGCCGCAGACGACAAGGCGATCCCCACGCCCCCGGTCCTCTCGGTCGCGGACAACTACCCTCCGAGGCTCCTGCCGCCGCAGGCGCCTCCCGTGCTGGCCGATCCCCCCGGAACCCCACCGCCGCTCCCCGACGGGTCGCTGCCGCAGGGGTTCGCTGCGAGGAAGAAGCCCACCGCCAATCAGGCACCCTGGGTTGTGGTGGCGATGATCGGCCTGCTGGGGGCCGGTGTGCTGGGGTGTTTCGTCGACGGGGAATTCGGTCACCTGCTTCGGGGAAGCTGGAGCAGCTGCCTGTTCACCCTGATGGCCGTCCTTGCCTATGTGGGACGGGACCAACCGTGGGCCCGATGGGCGTCCTGGCTGTTGCTGGCCGGCATGGTTGCGCTCACGGCGATCTTCAATGTCGCCATCACCTCCCTCGCCCTGACCCATGAAGACCGCGGTTACACGGTGGTGCCGGCAGGTGTTTTCCTGCGAGGGCAGACGATCGTCACGATCCATGAACACCTCGGTCACCAGAAACTCGTCGGGTTGATCGTGTTGCTGCTGTCGTGGGCCTGCCTGGTCCCGGCGCTCCTGCCCGCCTTGCGGCGCTCCCCGCTGGGGATCACCCGTCTGGACGAGGGGTCCGGTTGGAATGAGCTGCGACGACTCGCGCTCGGAACCACCATAGCCTTGACGCTCTCCTGCATCATTCCCCTGCTGATGCTCGGCGAGCCGCCCGTCCTCGCGGCCATGCGGGCGTCGGAGCGGTTTGCGGCGGAGATCACCGGCAACCGGGGTCCGGCCGGATGGCTTCGCGACCACCTCTACTCGTTGGTCTGGATCCTCTCGGGGTCGGCGCTGACGGTGGGCTGGGGCATCGCCCGGGATACGGGCCATACCTTGCGTCGGCTCGGACTCGAAGGGCTTTCCCTCCGGCATCTGGGGATCGCCGGCGCATCCACAGCCCTGCTGGTGGGGCTTGGGCACGGACTGGACCTGATCGTCTCGCGGGTCTGGGGGGCCCTCGGCTGGAGGACCACCGACACCACGGCGGTGGAAGCACTGTTCGCGGGTGCCAACAGCCCCTTGGGAGCGCTGGTCGTGGGCATCACCGCCGGAGTGGGGGAGGAGGTCGCGGTGCGCGGGATCCTTCAACCGCGGCTCGGCATCCTGATCTCCAACGCGTTCTTCACGGCGATGCATGCGTACCAGTACCACTGGGATGCCCTCTGCTCGGTGTTCCTCGTCGGCCTGGCGCTGGGGTGGATCCGCCGGAAGACCAGCACCACCGTCGCCGCCTTGGTCCATGGGGGGTATGATTTCGTGATCATTCTCATGGGATACTTCGAAAGCCGGTGATCCGGGCGCCGTCGGGAGCTAACCCTTGCGTTGCCCGGAGGGGTGGCGGACGATTTCGGAAGTCCTCAATCCATCCTCATCCATGAAGTCATCTGCATTCTGGAGCCTCGTGGCGGCGGCGGCCCTGCCGCTCCTGCCCTCGGGCCTCGTGGCGCAGGCCCCCGCGACCGGACCGGTCCGCGGGCCGTTCTGGTCCGGCACGGTCATGCGCGGCAAGGGCGTCGCCGCGGCCATGAAGGGCCTGGCCATCAACCTCGGCGACGACCGGCGCAGCCACGTGGTCTACGACCTCGACACGCTGCGGCTGTCGGTGGCCTGGACCGGCGAGTTCCTCGAGTTCGGCAACACGCTGACCAAGATCGAGTGGCCCCCGCCGCCGTCGGTGAAGGGCACGAACATCGTGTTCGAGACCGCGATGGGGCCCGGCTGGGCCGGGCCGGGCGGCGACCTGCGGGACGGGCGCAAGGATCACCAGGGCCCGCTGCCCAAGGACTGGGCCCACTACGAGGGCCTGTCGCTGCACGGCGAGCAGGTGGTGCTGAAGTACACCGTGGGCGGGGTCGAGGTGCTTGAGAGCCCTTCGCTCGGGGGCACGGCCGACCAACCGGTGATCGTGCGCACCATCCAGCCGGTCGGGACCCTCCGGGGCGGCCAGGTCGTCATCGCGTCGGCCCCGGCCGGGATGGTGGCCAACGCCACCGGCAACCACGGCCTCGTGCTGCGGGACGACGCCAAGGGAACCTCGCTGGCGGTCGCGGTCGACCCGGACGTCCAGGGAGCCCTCCAGGTGCGCGACGGGCAGGTGGTCCTCACACTGGCCAAGGTCCGCGCCGGTTCCTCCTTCCGGATCGCGATCACCCCGGGCGGCACCCTGCCCCCGCTGGCCGGCAAGGCCGCCGACCTGCGCGCGTTGACCCGGGGCGGCCCCGCCCGGTGGACCGAGACCGTGGTCACCCAGGGCAGGCTCAACACCGGTGGCGGAGACGGCAGCTACGTGGTGGACACGATCACCGAGCCCTTCCCCAACCCGTACCGGGTGAGCACCTTCCTCGGGGGCTTCGACTTCCTGCCCGACGGGCGGGCGGCCGTCTGCACCTTCCACGGCGACGTGTGGATCGTCTCGGGCATCGACGACACGCTCGAGAAGCTCACCTGGAAGCGCTTCGCCACCGGACTGTTCCAGCCGCTGGGACTCAAGGTCGTGAAGGGCGACATCTACGTGGCCGGCCGCGACCAGATCACCCGGCTCAAGGACCTCAACAAGGACGGCGAGGCCGACCTGTACGAGAACTTCAACAACGACACGGTCGTCACGCCCAACTACCACGAGTTCGTCCTCGACCTGCACACCGACTCGAAGGGCAACTTCTACTACGCCAAGGGCGCCCCGTGGGAACCCAGCGTGAGCTCGCCGCATCAGGGCACCATCCTCAAGGTGTCGCCCGACGGGAAGAAGCTGGAGGTCTTCGCGACCGGCCTGCGCGCCCCCAACGGCATGACCGTGGGCCCCGACGACACGGTGCTGGTGGGCGACAACCAGGGCCACTGGATGCCCTCCTCGAAGCTCAACCTCGTGCGCCCCGGATCGTTCCTGGGCATGGTGCCGGCCGCCCAGCGCGAACTCACCCTGAAGTACCCGGATGGCCGCGAGATCCGCGTCAACCCCAGCGATCCCGAGGCCCGCAAGGCCCACAAGCTCAAGGGCTGGGACGGCTCCATGCCCATCCCGACGGGCTATGACGAACCCATCGCCTGGCTGCCCATGCGCTGGGACAACTCCAGCGGCGGCCAGGTGTACGTCACCAGCGACAAGTGGGGCCCCTGGAAGGGCTCGCCGCTCTTCATGAGCTACGGCAAGTGCCTCCTGTACGGGGTGGGCATGGACACCGTCGGCGGGGTCACGCAGGCGTCGCTGGTACCCTTCGGGCTCAAGTTCCAGAGCGGCATCATGCGCGGGCGCTTCCACCCCAAGGACGGCCAGCTCTACCTGGCGGGCCTCAAGGGCTGGCAGAACGCCGCGACCCGCGACGGCGGATTCTACCGGGTGCGCTACACGGGCAAACCCGTGCGCAGCGCCCTCAAGGCCCATGCGGCGCGCAACGGCCTGCAGCTCACCTTCAGCACGCCGCTCAAGCCGGAGGCGGCCGCGGACGTGGCCAACTACTCGGTGGAGCTGTGGAACTACCGCTACAGCGGCGGCTACGGCTCGCCGGAGCTGTCGGTCAAAACCGGCAAGGACGGGCACGACAAGCTGGAGGTGAAATCGGCCACCCTGTCGCCCGACGGCAGGAGCGTGTTCCTGGCGATCGACGGCCTCACCAAGGCCGACCAGTACAGCGTGAAGTACACGCTCAACGCGGCCGACGGCACCGAGGTGCGCTCGGAGATCATCGGCACCATCCACCGGCTGGGCCCGGCCATCACGGCGGCCGCCCGCTGACCCCTCCAGGGTCCCGACACAGGGCCGGCATCCCCGACGGGGTGCCGGCCTTCGCTGTTTGGAAGGTTCGCGGGCGGGCCGCCCCGGCTCAACCGGCCGGGGCCGGCGGGGACGACGACCCGGGTGCCGGGGCGATGAGGCGCGGACGGCGATCGCGCAACGGCAGCCACAGCTTGAAGGTGGTGCCCTTGCCGACGGTGCTCTCCAGCTCGATGCGCCCCCCGTGGTCGCGGATGATGCGCTGGACGATGAGCAGTCCCAGGCCGGTGCCCTTGGCCTTGGTGGTGTAGAAGGGCTCGAAGATGCGGTTCAACTGCTCGGGCGGGATGCCCGGACCGGTGTCGCCCACCGCCATCCAGACGGCCTCCGGCGTGGAACCGCTGCGCAGGGTGATCGTCCCCTGCGGCGATGTGGCCTGCATGGCGTTCTTGAGGAGGTTGACCAGCACCTGCTTGAGCTGGGCCGGGTCGAAGAGCACGGGCGGCAGGCCCGAGGCCAGCTCGGTGACCACCGAAAGACCGCGGTCCTCGAGCTCCGGCCTGAGCAGGGCCAGGGTCTCCAGGCCGGTCTCGTTCAGGGAACCGGCCTGAAGCTTGGGCGCCGTGGGCCTCAGCGCCTGCAGGAACTCGGTGATGATGTAGTCGAGGCGGTCGATCTCGCCGGTGGCCACCCCGAGGAAGCCGTCGAGGCGTTCCACCGTCTCGGACAGCCCGGGAACGCCGTCGAGGCGGCGCAGCTTGCGCACCTCGCGGGCCATGAGCTGGAGGTGGATGTGCAGGGCGTTGAGCGGGTTGCCGATCTCATGGGCGAGGCTCCCGGCCAGGAGGGTCATGGCATGCACCCGCTCGGCCTCCACCGCCTCGGAGGTCGCCTGGCGGGCCTCCGTGGCGTCGTTGAGCACGAGGACCTGGCCGGAACTCCCGGGGGCGGCCCCGTCGAGCGGCCGGACGTGCAGCCGCAGCAGGCGCGGGCGCGGGTACTCGACCTCGAACTCGGCGCGGAAGACCCCGTTGCCGCCGGCCCGGTCCAGCCCGGAGATGTGGGCCCAGTCGAGGTCGGGCAGGTAGCGCGTGACCAGCTCGCCGTCGCCGGACTCCGGCGGGATCCCCAGCATGCGCGTGGCCATGCGGTTGAAGTAGGCGATGCGTCCCTGGTCGTCGGTGACCAGGATGCCCGAGTCGATGGTGTCGAAGAGGCTCTCGAGGAACTCCCGCTCCTGGGCCAGGCGCTCGACGACGCTCTGGAGGCCGCTGGGGTCGAGCCGCCCGAGGCGCCCGAGGGCCTTGTCGAGGAAGCCGGGCTTGACCCGGTTGCGCCGGTTCAGAGCCATCGTTTGCCGCGGAAGTAGATGAAGGTCAGGCCGGTGGTGACCAGGGTCAGCACGATGGCCAGGAGATAGCCGCGCGGATGGTCGATCTCGGGCATGCCCTTGAAGTTCATGCCATACCACGAGGCGATGAGCGTCATCGGCGTGGTGATGATCGTGATCATGGTCAGCACCTTCACGATCTCGCTCGTCCGGTTGGCCGACATGTTGAGGTAGATCTGCAGGATGCCCGAAAGGGAGTCCATGTAGCCCTGCGCCAGCTCACCGATGTGGAAGAGGCTGTCGTACACGTCGCGGTAGTAGGGCACGAGGTGGCCGCGGATCAGCTTGAACTCGCCCCGGGCGAAGCGCTGCAGCACCTCGCGCTGCGGGCCGATGATCTGGCGCAGGTGCAGCACCTCCTTCTTGACCTTGAGGATCTGCTGCAGGGTGGCCGGATCCGGCCGGGCGAGCACCTCGGTCTCCAGTTCGGCGATTTCCATGCTGAGCTCCTCGAGGGCGGGCTTGTAGTTGTCCACCAGCGAGTCGAGCAGGGCGTGGGCGACGCGGTCGGGAGCCCGGGCGACATGGACGGTGCTCCGCAGGCAACGCTCCTCGACCAGGGACACGCTTCGCAGGGGAACCGTGTGGTAGGTGACCAGAAAGTTCTTCCCGAGGAAGAAGTTCAGCTCGCTGGTGGCGAAGGCCCCGTCCTTGCGGCTGTAGTCCACCGCGTGGATGACCATGAACAGGTAGGGGTTGAAGCGGTCTTCCTCCTTCGGCTCGTAGGTCTCGACCTTGGGCGAGGGACTCTCGTTGATGCAGTCCTCCACCGAGAGCGGGTGGAAATGGAACACGCCCTCGAGCAGCTTGCGGGTGTCCTCCGGGCTCGCATCCTCCAGGTCCACCCACAGGAAGAGGTTGGTGTCCGCCAACAGGGTCGGCATCAGGAACAGGTCGATGTCCCGGGAATGCAGCCGTCCGGCGGTGGTGAAGGCGAACGAGCGGATCATGGCGATCGACCGGCACGGTATCCGGAGCGGGGTCGACGGCAAAGCCGGGAAACAGGACCTCCCCACGACGCCCCCTGGACACCCCCCTGGGATACCCCCTCGGAGAGGTGGTGGTCCGGGGCATCGCAACGTTTACAATTGTGAAAAAACGAGGATTCCCGCCGATTTATCGAGAACGTAGTTTTTTGTGGAGAAGCGGCTTGTAACCACAAGATATGGGGGTAATTTCTCCCTCCGCCCCAACCGGTTGGGTCGGAAATCCCAAGAAAACACCCGATTTTTGGTTCAAAACAGCCGTCTGCGGACGATCGGCCGATCCCGAGTGGGAACCGGTCGGTGGTCCGGTGGCACCCAGCCCAAGAGTCAACCCGAAAACACCCGATTGCCCATGCTCGACGCCCGCGATTCCGTCGTTTCATCGGCCCCGGCCACCACCCGCCGGTCCGCCAAGACCCAGCCCGAACTCCGGGGCAAGAACCCCCTCCCGGGCAAATCCCCCAAGGCCTCGGGCCGCCGGGGTGCCACCCCCGGACGCCTGTCCATCGAGCGGGTGTTCAGCGATGCCAAGGTCAAGCCCTTCGACCAGATCGAGTGGGACCGCCGCACCGCCGAGATCACCGACGACTCCGGCAAGACCATCTTCAAGCAGGAGGGTGTCGAGGTGCCCAAGCACTGGTCGGTGCTGGCCACCAAGGTGGTCTGCTCGAAGTACTTCTACGGCGATCCGGCCAAGGCCGAGCGTGAGAAGTCGGTCAAGCAGCTCATCCATCGGGTGACCCGGACCATCGCGGACTGGGGCGTGGCCGACGGCTACTTCAGCAAGGAGGACGGCGAGGTGTTCTACGACGAGCTGACCTGGCTGTGCGTCAACCAGTACGGGGCCTTCAACTCGCCGGTGTGGTTCAACGTCGGCCTGTACCACCAGTACGGGGTCGGCAAGGGCAGCGACCGTGGCAACTGGTTCTGGGACCGCAAGGCCAAGGAGGCCCGGCGCGCCCCGACGCAGTACGAGTACCCGCAGGCCAGCGCCTGCTTCATCCAGTCGGTCGAGGACAACATGGAGAGCATCATGGAACTGGCCTACGCCGAGGCCATGCTCTTCAAGTACGGCTCCGGCACCGGCACCGACCTGACGCCGATCCGATCCAGCCGCGAGAAGCTCTCCGGCGGCGGCCGGCCGTCGGGCCCCATGAGCTTCCTCAAGGTGTACGACCAGGTGGCCAACGTCGTGAAGTCGGGCGGCAAGACCCGCCGGGCCGCCAAGATGAACACCATGCGCGACACGCACGGCGACATCGAGGAGTTCATCACCGCCAAGGCCAAGGAGGAGAAGAAGGCCTGGGCGCTCATCGAGCAGGGCTATGACGGCTCCTTCAACGGCGAGGCCTACGGGTCGGTGATGTACCAGAACGAGAACCTCTCGGTCCGCGTCTCCGACGCCTTCATGCAGGCGGCCATCGACGGCAAGGAGTGGTGGACGATGTCCACCGTCACCGGCAAGCCGCTCGAGAAGAAGGACGCCTCGCGGATGCTCGACCAGATCGCCGAGGGCACGTGGATCTGCGGCGACCCGGGCCTGCAGTACGACGGGGCCATCCAGAAGTGGCACACCTGCAAGGGCACCGAGCCGATCCACTCGACCAACCCCTGCTCCGAGTACGTGTTCCTCAACAACACGGCCTGCAACCTCGCCTCGCTGAACCTCATGAAGTTCAAGAAGGCCGACGGGCAGTTCGACGTCGAGCGCTTCAAGGCGGCCGTGCGCATCTACATCACGGCGCAGGAGATCCTGGTGGACAACGCCAGCTATCCGACCCAGCGGATCGCCGAGAACTCGCACATCTTCCGCACGCTGGGCCTCGGCTACGCCAACCTGGGCTCGCTCATCATGAGCTACGGCCTGGCCTACGACTCCGACGAGGGCCGCGCCCTGGCCGGCGCGCTCACGGCCATCATGACCGGCCACGCCTACGAGCAGAGCGCCGACATGTCGGCGATCCAGGGGGCCTTCCCCGGCTACCACGACTCCTCCTGCGGGGGCGTCGCCAAGACCGCGGCCAAGGACAACGTGGCCAGCACCCTCGGCGTGGTGCAGCTGCACCGCGAGGCCGTCGAGGGCATCCAGGCCAGCCGCGAGTTCGCCTACCTCAAGGACGAGGCCCGTCGGACCTGGGACCGCGCTCTGGCGCGGGGCCGCGAGGCCGGCTACCGCAACGCGCAGGTCACCGTGCTGGCACCCACCGGCACCATCGCCTTCCTCATGGATTGCGACACCACCGGCGTCGAGCCCGACATCGCCCTGGTGAAGTACAAGCTCCTGGCCGGCGGCGGCATGCTCAAGATCGTCAACCGCACGGTGCCCGAGGCGCTGCAGCGGCTGGGCTACTCGGCCGGCGCGATCGCCGCCATCGAGAAGCACATCGAGGTGCACGACACCATCGAGGACGTCGTCGGCGACGACGGCGCCGTGATCGCCTCGGGCCTCAAGCCGGAGCACCTGTCGGTCTTCGACTGCGCCTTCAAGCCCTTCAAGGGCAAGCGGAGCATCCACTACAAGGCCCACCTGAGCATGATGGGAGCCGCCCAGCCGTTCATCTCGGGGGCCATCTCCAAGACGGTGAACATGCCCAACGACGCCACCACGGCCGACATCCGCAGCGCCTACGTGGACGCCTGGAAGATGGGCCTCAAGTGCGTGGCCATCTACCGTGACGGCTCCAAGCGCTCGCAGCCGCTCAACACCAAGCGCACCAACGAGGGCGGCGACAAGTCCGACGCGGCGGCCGGCGGGACCGATCCCGAGCAGGTCAAGACGCTCGAGGCCCGCATCGCCTCGCTGGAGTCCGAGCTGGGCGCGCTGCGCGAGGGGGGTCAGCACCCGATCCGCCGCCGCCTCCCCGACACCCGCATGGCCGTGAACCACAAGTTCGACGTCGCCGGGCACGAGGGCTACCTGACGGTCGGCCTCTTCGACAACGGCCAGCCGGGCGAGCTCTTCGTCACCATGGCCAAGGAAGGTTCGACGATCGGCGGCCTCATGGACTCGGTCGGCGCCCTCACCAGCATGTCGCTGCAGTACGGCGTGCCGCTCGAGGCCCTGGTCAAGAAGTTCGCCCATCAGCGCTTCGAGCCGAGCGGCTTCACCCGCAACCCGGACATCCGCCAGGCCAGCTCGATCATCGACTACGTGTTCCGCTGGATGGCCTGCCAGTTCATCCCGGGCTACCGCGAGGCCAACTCGCCCAACGCCGGCCAAGCCGAACTGCCCATGCCCGGCGTGGCGGCGGAGCTAAAAAAAAAGATAAACCGACCGGTCAGTGACCTGCCCCTGGCCGACGAGGCCGAGGCGGCGCTGATGCTGAAGGTCAGCGCCACGGCGACCACCAGCGAAGGCATTCCGTCGGCGGCCGCGGCCGGCCACCTGATCGCCGCCTCGCTCACGGCGACGATCCAGAACCAGAAGGACGCGCCGCCCTGCCCGAAGTGCGGCCACATCGCGGTGCGCAACGGCGCCTGCTACAAGTGCCTCAACTGCGGCGAGAGCCTGGGTTGCTCGTAGCGGTCGGGGCGGACCCGACATCGGGCCGGCCCTGAAGACTCCACGGGCGCAACGCCCCATGCAGGCCGGGAAGCGGACCACCGCTTCCCGGCCTTTTCGTGTCCCGCGGAACACCCGGGGCCGAAACCCGTCCGTCACCGGTTCCTCACCAAACCGTCGGCTGAACCCGCCACTGTGGGGGCGTATTCTGGTCGGGTGAGCGGCATCACGCAAAGACCGCGGAGTCTGGGTCCGATCGCCCGGGTCCGGGGGTTCACCCTGATCGAACTGCTGGTGGTGATCGCCATCATCGCCGTGCTGGCGTCGATGCTCCTGCCGGCACTGTCGGGCGCGAAGGCCAAGGCCCAGTCCATCGCCTGCCTGAACCACCTGCGTCAACTCGGCGTCGCCCTCCACCTCTACACCAACGACAACCGGGACGGCTTCCCCCCGATCCAGGCGCGCATTCCTGATGGCGAATCGAGCTGGCGTGCCTACCTCTATCCGAATGTCGGGCAGAACCCCAGGGTCTACGACTGCCCGTCCGAGAAGAACGAGGTCTACGCCAGCGCCAAGGCACGGCCGAGCTCGAAACCCAGCCCGTGGGTGCTCGGCCAGCTGACGCCCGGCGAGATCGAGATCCCCAGCGGCCTCGGGGCGGTCAATGTCCATTGGCTGTCCGGCGGCGCCCAGCCACCCTTCGGCCGGCCCGCCGGCTACGAGAACAACCTGTGCCGGTGGGGCATGGTGGAGGCGGCCTCCCAGCTGATCCTCTTCGGCGACGGGAACAGCGACGTGTACGGGGTTTGGCCCGCCGACCGCTGGTGGATCTGGAAGGAGTTGGGCGACGCCAACCAGCCGGGATTCAACCGGCTGGCCCAGGGCGACAAGGGGGCGGTACGCCACCAGCGCCGCTCGAACCA
>Ga0315901_10009800_pt1 | contig 10979 bp, 9 predicted proteins | sample LakEriMetagenome_10_FD_203761 | JGI IMG/M metagenome (GOLD analysis project Ga0315901, IMG submission 203761) | Freshwater fungal communities from buoy surface, Lake Erie, Ohio, United States - Buoy 2 MA116 | ecosystem: Environmental > Aquatic > Freshwater > Lake | place: USA: Lake Erie, Ohio...
TCTTGAGGAAGCCGGTGGAGTTAAGATCGCTGAAGCAAAAGAAGATATTCGTATAATATTAGATTCACTAATCAAAAATGCCGATCTGCGAATTTTAATGGGGGCTCAAGCCAAAAACCTTACAGAAAAGCACAAAAAAATAACTTTTAATGTCGCTGAAAAAATCAAATCAGAATTGCTAAACTTATAGTTATAAGAGCTTAATGAATTTAATTAAAAAACTAATTTCATTTCCCTACCAGTGTGCTCATGAGTTTCATAAGTCTTTGTATGCTCTTAAAATTCTAAAATCCCAAAAGCTCCCTAAGTTTTCTATCGTAGTAGGTAACTTAAGTTTTGGAGGTACTGGTAAAACCCCCTTCACCATTCGCTTAGCTGAAGAGCTTATTAATAAGGGTTTTAAGCCCTGTGTGCTGATGCGCGGCTATAAATCCCAAAAAAATCACCAGCCTTTAATTCTAGATACCCTAAAAGATTCTGCTCCAGATGTAAAAAGCTCTGGTGATGAGGCTTTGGAGATATTTGAACACTTTAAACATAAAAGTCATCCTCTTATTATGGCAATTCATCCAAGTCGCCTAAAATCATCTCGGGAAGCACTTCTAGCTTACCCTGATATCGATATTTTTATACTTGATGATGGTTACCAGCATTTAGCAGTTGAGCCGGATTTAAGAATTCTTCTTAAGAATATTAACGAAACAGGCTTTAGTAGAGAGTTTGCATTTAATGAAAAAAATGCTGATTTCATTATCTACACAAAAGTAAATCCCACTTGGCTAAAAGCCAATCCGGATAAATTATCGCTTGAATATAACCTGAGCTTAACTAATAATTTGCATAATACTAATCAGATAGGTATCTTCACCGGGATAGGAGACCCTAGGTCATTTCAGTCTATGGTAGAGAACTATCTAAAAAACCAAAAATTTAATCTTGAGAATATTGAGATAAAATCATGGTTTTTCCCAGATCATCATTTTTTTTCTGAGAATGAAGTTACTCAAGTGCTGACATTGGGTATAAATATAATAACAACTAGAAAAGATCTTACAAAGATTCCTTGTGATTTACGAGGTCGGTTCAATGTCGCTTGCATAGAGCTTAAGTCGTATCCTGAAGATTTGTTTGAAAATTTAATAAAGGTTGTTGTCAAAACTGATGTATCTGGGCTCGTTGTCGGTTTAACTAGTCCTACTAAGGGGGAACTAAATGATGCATAATCAACTAAATTCACATATTGAAGTGGAAATTAAAAGAGAAAGAGGCAATTTATCTAGAAGGGAGATGGACGTACTCTTACAGATTAAAGACGGTCTAAGAAATCCAGAAATCGCTGGTAATCTTGGTTTGAGTACTAAGACTGTTGAAAATCACGTAAGAAGTATACTTCAAAAACTCGGAGCAAAAAACAGAACTGAAGCTGTTGTGATCGCTCTTAAAAATTCAATGATAGATATCTAGTAGTTTACGGGGGTAAATTGTACGGATTTATAAATAGCTTAATGCTAAGTAGATTCCTACTATCGTTTTAGAATCTTTAATTTCGCCAGATTTAATTTTTTGGAGAGCTTCATCAATGCTGATGATGTAATTTTCTATAACCTCGCCGTGATCGAGGTTTTGGACGCCTGGCTCAAGATCTTTTGCCAAATAAATATATAATTTTTCTGTTGAATAGCCAGGACATGGAAGCGTATAACCAAGATCTATCCAGGTTTTGGCGGTATAGCCGGTCTCTTCTTGTAATTCTCTTTTTGCTGTTAATAAATTATCTGTTTCGCCAGGATCAATCTTGCCTGCTGGTATCTCTAGAAGCAGGTCATTGACGGGCATGCGAAACTGTTTAATTAGGACTATTTTTTTATCATCAAGTATAGGCACTACGCAAACTCCGCCAGGATGTACCAAATATTGGCGTAAAGAGCGAATTGGAGGCTCTACTTGGATCTCTACGTGATCTTCTTTAAAGCAAAGAAACTTTCCTTGATATAAAGTTTTTGAAGATATAGATTTTTCTATCACTATATCTATTTTACTTGAATTCTTAAACTAAACCTCAGTTTCCGTATCTATAAACTCGAAAAACTCTATCAGAAGCTAGCTGATTCATATCCATCCGTTTTAGGTTTACTGAATATGCCCTGCATCCCATGTGGCTTCCGTAGTTTTGATTACAGCGCATCATCTTGAGTTCGACTGTGGTTTCTGGTCTTCCAGCTATCACGGCAAAAACTTGATCTGCAGTTAGTGGAATAATGCTAGAACCATCCACTTCTAGAATCCTGTCTCCTACTTGAATTCCCGCTTGCTCGGCTGGAGTGTTAGGGTAAACATCAATTACGGTGCTGGTTTCACCGGTTTTATGTAAATATTTTAGACCTATAATTCCGACATTAGACGGCACAAAATCTGAATATGCTTCTTGAACTCCAAGCTTAAATTTAGGATTTTCAGCTAGAATTGCGGTGCAAGAAAAAAAACTCACAACAAGAGCAAAAATAAGTTTAATCTTCTTATTAAAAATTGAGTGTTTTTCAATTTTTGAATTAATATACATTGTTCTACCTCTATAAGTCCCAAATACACTTAGGGTCATATCCCCCAAATGGACTATAAGTATTATTCAACAATAAAGTTAAGTAGAGGTTAAGAAAATATATTTGGAAAGTTCTATCTAGAGTAGAATTCAACAATCATACGCTCGTTGACGTTTACTGGAATTTGTTCACGAGCTGGTACTTCGACGAATTCCCCTTCAAAAGCGGTTTTTTCGCGTTTGATGTAAGGAAGTACATCAACCCAGTTCTTCATTGCTTCAGTAACAAGGGTCATTTTTTGACCATTTGAGCCGATCGCGATTTTATCGCCAGCTTGAACTTGGTAAGAAGGAATATCTACTCTAAAACCATTAACAAGAACGTGACCGTGAGAAACTAATTGTCTAGCTGAGCCAAGAGTAGGAGCAAAACCAAATCTATAAATGATGTTATCAAGTCTAGTCTCAAGCAATTGCATCAAGATCTCACCAGTAGGACCGTTTTTACGAGTAGCTTTATCTACATAGCGCTGGAATTGTTTTTCAGGAAGTACACCAAAACTTTCGCGAAGTTTTTGTTTTTCTTTTAGTAAAAGACCATATTCAGAAAGCTTAGCTCTGCGTTGGCCGTGTTGACCTGCTTTGTATGGCCTTTTTGCCACTTCAAAAATCGGCATACCTGATAGTAATTCACCGTATTTTCTTGATAATTTATCTTTAGGACCTTTGTATCTTGCCATAGGGTTAGAATAATAGCTTGAATTAGAGCCCTTTTTCAAGATTAAAAAGGCTTGAAAACTAAAATAGATGTTAAGAAATTAGCTCAAATAGGTTTTTGTTAGGCTGATCTCGCCTCAGAACTTCATTTTTGACAAATCCCCAAATCCCTAGAGACTAAACTGAACTTCGCTATTATCTAACCGGGCATAGACCTTTTTAACCCCTTTGGGGATTCTGGAGAGTTCTAGTTCTGGTCCTTGCTTTAAAAATTCTCGATAGCTTAAATTACCCATTAGATCAGGCTGAGGTTTTTCGTATTCCCAGACTATCTGGGAGTCCATGGAAAAAACCATTTCTTTTACTTGGTTAATTTGTCCTCCAAAAGCAATTAGGGAATCTTTTTTAGGGTCAAGCTTGGTGGTTGGTGGAATGATTTCTACCACTGTTTTTAGGGGCGCGCCGTAGTCAAGAGCATCAAACGCGTTTATTCTGCCATCGCCGTTTTTATCACAGCCGCCAAACTCTTGCGCTAAGGCAACATCCTTAGGAACTACTTCTAGATTTAAAACTAGAGATTTTTTTGCGCCCAGACTATCCTTCGCAATAATTGTAATATTGTGTTTTCCGGTGCTGAGATTTTTGGTATTAAACTTAAGACCTTGAGTAAGATTTCCTTGAAGATTAGATATCCATTGGGTTTGAGACACTGTACTGTATTGATCCTCGTTATCATATACAAAAACTTTTAACTCTAGAGGATTACCTTCTTGAATCTTGAACACCTTCTCTTGGTCAAACTCAAGATCGTTAACGAGTTTTATAAGAGGTTTTTTGTTTTCAAGATTAGGGTTTACAAAAGTATCAGCTATTAAATTTTTTTCTAGTGATAGCTTGCGGATTCTGTTGTTATTAGCATCAGCGACTAGAAGACTATCTTGAGCAAAAAATATTTTTTCTTGATGATTAAAACTAGAGTTCTCTAAGCTGGAGTCAAGAAAACCCGGTACGCCAATCCCGCTTACTGAGCTTGTTTGAGAAGTGTTAAAGTCGATCGCGCGAATTTTATTATTATCTCGGTCAGAAATATAAAGCTTGCCATCAGGATCAAAATCTAAAGAAACAGGATGGTTAAAACTAGCTTCATTTAGGGATCCGTCTTGATTTCCTGGTCCAAAAAAACCACTTATCGTTGACACTAACCAATTACCTGCATTGTTTGAGATTTTTCTAATTGCATGATTGTTTGTATCGGCTACAAAAATTTCTCCTTGAGAATTTATTGCAAGGTCACTAGGTGTATTAAAACTCGCTGATAGAGCGGGTCCATCTACAAGACCTGCTCTGTTATTGCCAGCAAAAGTAAAAACATGAGAGCTTTGTTTGATAAGCAATCTGACAGAATTATTAGCACTATCAGCGACAAGAAGATTGTCATTAGCGTCAATAGCTAAAGCTTTTGGATAATTAAAGCTGGCGTTTTTAAAACTTCCATCATCATTGTCTTGCAAGCCATCTCCTGCAAATGAACTCATAGAGCCAGTCTTAGAAATTTTTCTGATTCTATGGTTACCTGAATCAGCGACAAAAAGATTGTCCTGAGAATCAATAACAATATCTTCTGGGAATGAAAACTTAGCTTTAGTAGCATCGCCATCTTCATAACCTTGTAAAGACCCCGCAAACCTGCTTAAATTACCGTTTTTATCAAGTTTTCTAATTAAGTGATTAAAAGTATCGGCTATATAAATATTGCCGAGTGAATCTTTGGCAATTGAGCTTGGCTTATTTAATTCAGCTAACCCTAGAGACCCATCTTTAGAGCCTGGTGTGTTTTTGCCAGCAATAGTGTTTACTTCAAAGTCATTGTTTAAATTCCCAAAACTAATTTTTCTTATACAATTATTTTTTGTATCTGCAATTATGATCTGACCATCGGCATTAATCTTCAGGCTGGAAGGTGCATTAAAACTAGATTTTGAGCTTTTGTTATCGGCGTAACCAGGCTTCCCAAGACCGCATATCTCTGATATCTCTAATTTTATCGGATCGTATCTTTTGATTTTATGATTACCCGTATCTGAAATATATAAATTACCTTTATGATCAAAACTTATATCCTCGGGCATGTTTAGCTGAGCTAGTACTGCAAATCCGCTTTTATCACCGACCATTCCAGTCCCTATAACTGTTTCTATGACTGGGATTCCATCTTTTTGGTAGAGTTTTCTGATTCTACAGTTATCGCGATCAGCAATAAAAATTTCTCCCTGGGCGTTAATAGCGATTCCCAGAGGCTTTCTAAATTCAGCATTTAGAGCTGGTCCATCAAAAAAACCGTTTTTTCCACTTCCTGCTATTGTCGATACTTTTCCGTTGGTATCGATTTTTCTAACTCTGTGATTTAGAGTATCAGAAATGAATAAATTCCCTTCAGTATCGACAGCGATACCAGATGGCATATTAAATTTTGCTTGATCAGGGTACCCGTCCATAAAGCCAGGTATACCAGGCTGACCTGCTATCGTTGTTACCAAGCGGTTTTTCAGATTTAGTTTTCGAACGCAGTGGTTATAAGTATCTGCGATATAAAGATTGTTTTTGAAGTATGCAATAGATTGCGGCTGATTAAAATTTGCATTAGTAGCACTTGCATCTTTAAAGCTAGCTTCCCCAGAACCTGCATAAATACTGAGATTGCCAAGCGAATCAATTTTTAAGATATGATTTTCATAGTCACTAACGTAAATATTTTCATTTTCATCTAAAGCCAGTCCTCGAGGCGCATTCATAGAAGAAAAAGCCTGCAAGCCTGTATTTAATCCAGCTTGAGAATTACCACCAATGGTTGTAACAGTGATTGCTTGCACCGAAAAACAATTAGCCATAAATAATATAGCTAACAAACGCAGCACTAAACGGCTATTAAAAGCTCCCAGTATAAAATTAAATTTCACCCTAGCCTACCTACAAACGCACTAATAAATACATTATTCCCATTTTTTTGTTATTTTAAACCTGCCAAAAAGTGGCTTAACTAAGCCATTTTTTTAGTGCTTAAAAAGTAATAATTTAGGGTAAAAAGTTAATGTATGGTTATGAATAATTATACAGATCAGCAAATCGGAAAAGATTTATTTCGATATATAAAAAAACGAAGTAAAAAAACTAATTTATTTAAATTCGCCTGGCTTAAAAATCAAATTCTAAAAATATCTATTCAAAACAAAAAGCTTCAAACCCAGTTGTTTAGATTTGTTGATGTGCTTCCAAGTTTAAAAACAAAAGATCGTAGGCTTGATATATTTTTACAATACCTTCATGAAGGAAAATCTCTTTTATATGCTCCGAGCTTTTTGGCGGCTAAAACCCCGGTGATAAGGGAGTTTCTGGATTGGATCATAAACTTTTCTGTAAAAGAGTTAGCTAAAACATTTATTTGTGGATCCAATATTCAACAAGCTAAACAAAGTATAAAAAAACTAAGTTTGAAAAATCAGCTATATACCTTGGATCTCCTTGGTGAACTAACTCTAAATAAAAAAGAGGCTGATAAATATTTTAATGACTATAAACAGCTTATTCAAGAAATACCGTCGGCTCATTTGTCGATAAAACTATCTGCTCTTGAGCCGCATATAAACATTTTAGATTTTGAAATCAAAAAAAATAATTTGTCAAATAAGCTCAGGGAGCTCTTTAGATTGGCGATAACTGCAAATGCTTCAATTAATATCGATACAGAGCATTATTTTTGGAAAGATTTTTATTTCCAGATTCTTAAAGAAATTCTTATTGAGGATGAGTTTAGATCTTGGACGGGGGCTGGTATCGTTGTGCAAGCTTATCTAAAAGATAGCCAAAAAGATCTTGAGGACTGGATTTCATGGGCTAAGAAACGTAAATCTTCAATCTCCATTCGTTTGGTAAAAGGTGCGTATTGGGATTATGAATACGCAAAAGCTAAACAGCAAAACTGGCAATGTCCTGTTTTTACTCAAAAATTTCAATCTGATATAAATTACGAAAAGCTTTCAGAGATTCTACTTGATAGTTATAATTTTGTCAGACCAGCGTTAGCTAGTCATAACGTGCGCTCTTTGGCTCATGCTATAAATTATGCCTTGAAAAAAAATATACCCAAGCAAGCTTTTGAGTTTCAGATGCTTTATGGCATGCTTGATGAGCTAAAGGATTATTTTTCGGAAAATGATTATACCTTACGAATCTATCTTCCTTACGGCGATTTAGTCCAGGGAATGTCATATCTTGTTAGAAGATTGCTGGAAAATACCGCAAATGATTCTTTTTTGAGGCAGGGATTCTTGGATGGTAGTTCTGAAGATTTACTCTTGCAAGATCCCAATGAAAAAAGCTTTGATTTGCCTAAAACACCTGTTGATACTGGGTTTGAGAATATAGCAAATATAGATTTTTCTAAGTCAATAAATCATTCTAAGATTCAATCTGAAATCAAAAATCTCAATAATGAATTTAAACTAGCTCAAAAATATCCTTGCTTGATTGGTGATCAAAAAATATTTGCTGATAAATTCTTTGAATCTGTTAATCCTGCAAAGCCCTCTCAAGTACTTGGTCTTATTAGTCATGGCACAGAGCAGGATTGCAATAAGGCGATTAACCGCGCTAAAGAAATCCAGAAGAAATGGTCTCAATGGGATTGCTCTAAAAGAGCTGAACTGTTAAAAAATGTTGCTCATGAATTAGAAAAAAATCGTTTTCGTTTAATAGCTTTACTTTGTTTGGAGGCTGGTAAGCCTTGGGTTGAAGCTGATGGTGAGGTTTCTGAGGCTGTTGATTTTTTGAATTACTACGCGCAGGAAAGTTTAGAACTTTTTTCTGGAGACAAGTTAAGATCTTTGCCCGGTGAAAAAAATTATAATATTTATCAACCATATGGTGTGAGTGCAATTATTCCACCTTGGAATTTTCCGCTTGCAATTCTTGTGGGTATGGCGAGTGCGGCTATCTCGGTCGGTAACACGGCTATCATAAAACCCTCTATGCAAACGTCATTGATAGCTTATGAGTTTGTGAAAATTTTTAATAGAGTTTTAGAGATGAAGGGTTTGCATCAGTTTAAGGGCTTACTAAATTTAATTACTGGTGAAGGTAAAACAATAGGTAATTTTTTAGTAGAACATCCTGATGTAAAATTAATTGCTTTTACTGGATCAAATGCTGTAGGAATGAGCATTTATCAAAAAGCTTCTAGCACCTTCCCACCAAAAAGAGTAGTGGCTGAAATGGGCGGCAAGAATGCTGTTATCATCGATGAAAGTGCTGATCTGGACGAGGCTTTGCCGGGTTTGATTTATTCAGCGTTCGGATATTCTGGTCAAAAATGTTCAGCGGCTTCAAGAGCAATCATTCATCAAAATATTTATCAAGATTTTTTGGCTAGGCTAAAACAAACATTACCAGAAATAATTATTACAGATCCTGCTCAGGGACAGTGTTATATGGGACCAGTAATTGATGCTAACTCCCAAATTAAAATAAATAATTATATTAATATCGGTAAGCAGGAAGCAGATCTTTTGATTGGTGATTTAGAACTTCCTGAAACAGGGTATTTTGTAAGCCCGACTGTGTTTGTAAATGTTTCTGAAGACTCCAAGCTCGCTCAGGATGAGATTTTTGGACCAGTTTTAGTGGTCTTTAAGGCTAATAATTTTGATCATGCTTTATCAATAGCTAATAATTGTAGTTTTGGATTAACTGGTGGTCTGTATTCTCGAAGTCCTAATAATATTAAGCAAGCTATAGATCAATTCGTGACAGGTAATCTTTATATCAATCGCCCTTGTACTGGAGCGATAGTCTCTAGGCAAGCATTTGGCGGCTTAAAAAATTCAAGTATCGGCTTCAAAGCAGGTGGACCTAATTATTTACTTCAATTCGTGCAAGAAAAAACCATCACCGAAAACACCATGCGCAGAGGTTTTGCTGAAGATTAAGTATGTTCTTGCTGATTACCAAGCGGCGTTATCAAGGATAGATTTGTAGAATGTTTTTGAGGATTCTTCTATTTTGATTAGGCAAGCTAAGCCATCTTCAGAAAAACCGCTAGTGCAAAACTCTTGATCGCCTTGCATAACTAAAATACTATAGATACCAGGGCTTAGATTGATTTCAAAAAACCCATTCTCGTCAGAGCTTGTTTTACTGATGAGTTCGGGCGGTGACACCAAAGCACCTGTGCCATCAAAGTCTCTAATGGAAGCAGGTTTGCGAATAACTAAATCCATAGATCTGATTTCTGAAAAGCAAGTTTTAGCTGAGTTAACAGAAGGCATGCAATTGCCGTAAATCTCTTCAGTAATACCGAAGACACCTGAATCGTTAGGATAATTTAGAAGCGTTTGTTTTAGAATTTCTATATCTGTTTCAAGTGCAGACATGACTTCATCAATATGGTTCTTTATTTCCACTTGCTCACTACTGACAAGATTTTCTGTAAGAGCGAGATCTTTTGAAGTTTTTATGCTTTGATCAAATTCTTTTAATTTATAATCTAATTTTTTAAGTTTTGGTCTAGCAGAGGAGTTGGGCTTAAATCTCAAGAGAGATTTTGCTAGAGATTTTTGTTTTAGATAAATTTTTATTGCTTTACGAGAAAATATTTTTGTGTCTTCAGGATTTGTGCTGTTCACATCTTCCTCAAGATCGTTTATCATGCTGACCAGAGACTTAGGGCTGGATTGATTAAAATATTTTGCTATTAGTTTTGTTAAGCTAATAAGTTCGGCATCTGCGGCCATCGCAGGCAGAGAAGCTAATAAAAGAAATAAAACTATAAAAAATTTTTTCAATGCAATTACCCTTATTGATAATTATCGGACATCAGAGTTATGATCTACTTAAAATTTATCTCGAAACACTATTTCGGAGTAGTCTATTTGACCGGCTCTTGGCTTAGCAGGCGCTAATGCTTTACCGACGGTGATCATCATACCTAGTACATATGATGGAGGAAGATTTACAATCTCTCCTACTTTTAGTGGATCAAATCCAATCATAGGGCAAGAATCATAACCCATTTCTTTTGCCTCTAACATTATGGTCTGTGCCGCTAGTCCTACCGATCTCATCGCTTCGTCTCTTTCTAGCTGAGACTGGTTTTCATAAAATCTTTTTATCATTGGGACTATCATTTCTTGAGTTTCTTTAGGAGCGTTTTTCCAGTATCTCTCTGGCTGGTGCGCCCAAGCTTTTAGGTCTGCACAAACTAAAATCAGGATTGATGCGTTAGTCACTTGCTCTTGACCCCAAGAAGCGTCTTTGATTTGTGCGCGGATACCAGGGTCGGTGATTACTAAAAATCTCCAGTTTTGGATGTTAAACGATGTCGGTGAGAGCATTGCAGATGATAATAACTGTTTTATTTCTTCTTCGGTCATCTTGTGGTTCGGATCGTAGGACTTGACCGATCTGCGGGATTCTATAGCTTCTAAAACTTTCATGACTGCTGATTATATCAATTTAGCCTAATATTTTGGCGGCTTTTCTTGGGTAGGTAGAGTGGCGATCCTGCGCAAGATAAGACCACTGAGGCAAACTAGGGCTCCGAGGGGAACTTTCCACAATCCAGCTTAAAAATTAAAAGAAGTTCATAGATTAGATATTAATATTAGCTTAGTTGCATCGAATAGAGGTTAATATTCTGGAAAGATTCTGAGTTAAAACACCTAATTTTGAT
>Ga0315901_10009802_pt1 | contig 10976 bp, 30 predicted proteins | sample LakEriMetagenome_10_FD_203761 | JGI IMG/M metagenome (GOLD analysis project Ga0315901, IMG submission 203761) | Freshwater fungal communities from buoy surface, Lake Erie, Ohio, United States - Buoy 2 MA116 | ecosystem: Environmental > Aquatic > Freshwater > Lake | place: USA: Lake Erie, Ohio...
CAATTGATAGGAGATGAGAATAGTCCATTTTTGTCGGATGAATTAAATCAGTTATCGGCGGCAATGGATAATGAAATGCATAGTATAGTTAGACAATTGAATGGTGAACAAATATTAAACAATGCATTAGTAAACAATATAAACTTAAACTAAAATGGATATTAGAGAAAAATGTTATGAACGAGCAACAAAGTTTGCTATTGAGTATGGATTCACAAATGTAAGTGAACATATTATGGATGTTATGGTATCAATTATGTGTACGAGAGACAAATCCTCACATGCAGGTGGTGGATTCGTACAGGCGGTAGTTGCAAATGATTTGTATTTAGCAATGAGTAGAGCAGATGCTGATTGTAGAAACAACATTTATTTGTTGACTATGTGTAAACAAAATTGTTTCTTAAATGAATATGATTATTAATAAAAACTAAAAACAAAACTATATGAGTGAATTTGATTTTTACATTGACAAAAAGATTACAATGTGGGTACGAGAATCCCATACAATTGATGCTGACACATTAGAGGAAGCAAAGGATAAAATGATTAAAGCTTTCAAAGAGAATAATTTTGACGATACCTATGATACTACCGAATCTTTATGGGGTACTGAAACCGATATGGAACCAGGTGATAACAATGGTGAATCCACTGCTGAACTATTTTGTAGTGATACGGAGGAATTATTAACAACTAATGTAAACTTAAACTAAAATGGAAAGGTATGTAATAATGACCACCAACGATGGTTATATGATTTGGGATAAAGATAATGATGATTATATCCATGATGATTTGGGTGATAATCTTTGGGACACAATGGATGAAGTAAATAATGTATTAAACAATTTAAAATAATTTTATGGGATTAGATATGTACGCTTTATCTACAAAAGCAAAACCGGAAACGGATGTAGATTTCAGTATGAAAAATATAGAAAGTAATGAAATACAATATTGGAGAAAGCACCCTAACTTACATGGTTGGATGCAGAACTTATACGATGCAAAGGGTGGAACATCCGATAGTTTCAATGGTGATTGTGTGGTATTGGATAGTGAAGATTTAGATAATTTGGAACAAGATATTAAGGATGGAAACTTACCCGATACATCAGGTTTCTTTTTTGGTCAAAGTCAGCCTGATGAAGATGAAACGGATTTGGAGTTTGTTAAGAAAGCAAGAGAGGAAATCAAAAATGGTAAGACGGTTTATTACACAAGTTGGTGGTAATATGAAAAAAATAATTAAACAAATTCTATTCATTCTTAAAGAGTGTATGGAACAACACCACGAATTTGAAAGGTGGAACGCTAGAAATTATAAAAAGTAAGTTATGAAATTGACTATAAAGAATTACGAAAAACTATTCCGTAAAGAATGGGATAGTGAAAACTACATTGAAGAAATTGATGAAAGACGAGATGAATATAGAATTAATGTATGGAGAGGACATATGAGACATTTTATTTATTTGTTTAGGAACCCGGTAGAAAATGGTTACTACAAAATTGGAAAATGGAGCAATGAAAGTTATTCAGTAAGATACCCCTATTGGATAAAGCATGAAGATATAATGAATATGGATAGTTTAATGGACAAACTTAAACTAATGACTGACGAATGGAAACCAAAACTATTATAATATGATAAAGAGTAAAGAACAAAAATTAGGAATTGAAATTGACCTAACCGGTCCAGATGGTAACGCATTTGTATTGATTGGTAAAGCAGGTAGCTTAGCTAGACAATTGGGATTAGATAGTAAAGTAATTCAAAGTGAAATGATGAAAGGTGATTACGAACATTTGGTAAACACATTTGACAAACACTTTGGTAATTTTGTAACTTTATATAGATAAACAATGAGAATTAAATCAGCATTTCCACCTATTTGTTTTGAATCACCAATGTCAGGTAAAACATATATTGTATGTACCGGTGGTAAAGAAAGTAGTGGATGGGTAGAAGTAAATAGATGGTATAGTTGGAATGAATTGGAAAAAATGTGGGATAAGATTTCATACATAAAACCAAAAGAGTTCAAAAAAACCGAAGTGAAAATTGAATACAAAGTCAAAGGAAGTAAAGACAATGTATATAAGGTAGTAAATGATGAAGGGTTTTGGAGTTGCAGTTGTCCAGCACATGGTTTCGGTAGAGGTAAAGATTGTAAACACATTAAAGAAATAAAAAATGGGAAATCAATATAAACAAAGAACTTATCAATGTAAATGTGGAGCATTAACAAAGGAATATGTTTGGGATAACGAGTTGGAAAACGCAAAAATTAAATGTAGTGATTGTTCAAAAATAATAACGAACAAAAACTTAGTAAAAGTAAATCAAGCGGTAAGTATTAGAACACCGACAAAAAATAGATAATAAAATAAAAATTAAAGTTATGGGATGTTTCAGTTTTATGTGTAAAGAGAGTGGATTACCAGTTGCGTCATCTTCATTTGATGGTGATGCAGTTAGAATGTATCTATTAAAAGATGGTAAAGTTATAGAGGAAATGAGAGGTCATTATGATTCATATGGTAGAGTATTTAAAAAAACAAATGATGAATATTTTGAATGGAAAATGGATTGGAGTGATGTATGTAAAATGATGTTTGATTCAAATCCTGGTAATGGTATTGCAGTTGTATTAGAAAAGTATTTCACCGGTAATATACCAACAACAATAAGTGAAGGAGACCCCGAACAAGGATGGGGTGATAGTAATGGTGATGGTGTGATAATTGAAAATCCTATCCATATTGTATATTAAAAATGAAGTTATGAGTAAGACATATTTTAGTGAGTTCAAAGATGATGTAGCAGTTGCAATATTAAGCAAAGATGACTACCGATACGAAGTAATGAAACCACTATTTGAACAATGTGGTTTTGGTTTTGCTGAGACAAGTTCGGGTTGTGTATTCATAGATAGTGAAGTGAAGTTAACCAAAGATGAATTAAGATGGGTTGAAGCACATGAAGTAGCACATATCATATTGAAACATACAAAGGATAGAAATACCGAAGATGAGTTTATGGCAGATGTCTATGCACATCGTCTCTTGTTAGAGAAAGGTTATATTAAATCAGCGGAATTAATTAGTAAACATTCAATTGAAAGACATGGCAATCAAATATAAAATTAAAGAAGTAAAACCAAATGTATTTGCAGTAATTGTAAAAGATAGTTACGATAGAGCAATGTTATTTTGTAGAGCACAAGAATACTACGAATCACCTAACAAAAAGTTTAGAGGAAAGGATTTCAGTATTTGGGATTATATGAAATGGTATAGTAGTGAATATGGTAGAGGATTTAGTTATGGTACTGATTGGGGTGGGTTTAATATTCCATTTGATATTATGTGGGAATGTTATGAAAATCAAAATAATTTACCAGATTGGGAAACGCCCTACGATGGATATATGTGGGAGATATTAGTTCAAATAGATAATATTAGAGATGAAAATAAAAAATGTTATGTTATTGGAGCAGGTGATTTAACAGGTGAAACATTCCAACACGAAGTTTGTCACGGACTATGGTATACAAATAATTCGTATAGAAAACAAGCTAAAAATGTATTGATGACTTTTCACCCAGAACATTACAAAGTATTCAAACAAAATTTGATTGAAATGGGTTATACGGATGGGGTTATTGATGATGAGATACATGCCTATCTAACTACCAATTGGAATTATGATACCTTTGGTAAGGGAGTGGATATTAAGATTAGAGAACGATATAACAACGCATTGTCATTGACATTGAATGAATTTATAAAATAATAAGATATGAAACGACCAGTAAATTTTGATAAAATAGATGCAATAGATTTTGAAATGTTAGGTAATTCTTTTTATTTCGATTTAGACCAACAAAACGATAAAAACGAAAGTAGTTGGGTATGGGTATTTTGTAATGGACAAATACTGGGTGATTATGCAATCTTATTCGAATTGAAATGGGAACATAATTGTTATAGTATGAAAAAATGTGTATTGGGTGAAGGTACTACGGGTGATTGGATATTTCAGGACAATATGCTTTATGACCATATGGTAAAATCAAAAGATGACTTTGTTAAATATTTACAAAGACTTGTATCAAGTGAAATTAAAGTGGGAGTATTTAAAAATTAAAAAATAAAAACATGGGACAATATTATAAGATAGTAAATATAAAAAAGAAGCAATACATATCACCTTATATATTTGGTGATGGTAGTAAGTTAATGGAATTTAGTATGTCTAAAAATGGTGTATTGGCTGGGTTAGCAATACTACTTGCTGACGGAAATGGTCGAGGTGGTGGAGACTTACATAGTACAAATCAAATCGTTGGAAGTTGGGCAGGTGATAACATTGTTATTACAGGCGACTACGCTGATGACGGTAAGTTCGTAAAAGAAGTTGACCGAAATCTTTACAATGTAGCAAGTAGTGAAGGTGAAGATATATCCTTAAAAGTATTAGAAGCATTATTTGATGATAGTTGGTTTTTTGAAGAGTTTAGAAAACATGCACCAAGTAACGATGAAGTGGTATCTTTGATTGAAAGAAAATTAAAAGAGAAGGGATTATCACAAAGTAAAAAATACAAAATGGTATCTTCAAAAGACCCGCATGTATTTTACAATGTAATTGAAGATAATGGTAATTGGGAATGTGATTGTCCATCGTTTATTTATACAGGTGGTAAAGAATGTAAACATATTAAAAACGCTAAAATAGTGGCATCATGATAAACTATACAATAGATGAAATAATAAAAATGCTTGAAGCAGAAAAGGAAATGGGAGCTGAACAAATTTTATTCGAAGGAACTATTATGACTCCCGAAAATGGAAACAAAATTATACTAACAACCGAAAAACAAATGTAATATGAAAGCAATATTGATTAACGCAAAGACAAAAGAAGTTAAAGAAATTGAAATGGGTAAAGACTATAAAGAAATCTATACTCAATTAGAATGTGAATTATTTACAGCAGGTGCATATCTGGATAAAGAAGATGTGATGTATGTAGATGATGAGGGATTGATAAATGGAACGGATGCGTTCTTTACATTAGAAGGTACACACCAACCATTTGCCGGCAACGGATTAATTATGGGAACGGATGACGAAGGTGAAAGTACGGATTGTAATTTGAGTTTCAACGAAGTGAAAAACAAAGTCAAATTCTATGATAGGTATGAATTATCATTAGCAATGGCAATGGGTGTAGTAAATTTTTCTTAATAATATAAAAACAAATAAAATGGCAAAAGCAGTAGTAACACAAATGAATGAATTTAGAAGATTAGAAGATGGTCGTATCGTATTGGATGGTTTAGTATGGAGTTCAAATCCAGATAAAGCAATTGAACTTACAGACCCAGATAATGGATTTAAAGTTCATAGTATTAAAATCGATGAAACTTATTATTACCCATGTGGTATTGATAAACGAAAAAAGAAATAGTTATGAAACATTTTAAAAAAGTAGTGTTAGTATTACTTTACATATTGGGTTTAATACTATTAACATTTTTACCTGCATGTAATAAAGAGGGTTTCTTACAACCTAATCGAAATATTGAAATGAGTATTGATACCCGTTTACCAAAAGATAATAACGGGTACTCAATATTCAAATTATATTCAACACAATCACAAAATATACATACCATATCGGGAAGTATTAGAGTGAATGGTAGAATACCAAATGAACCGAGAGAGAAAATTGAATGGGAAAGTTCACACAATTGGAAATTAAATCAAGGTGATACGATTGCAACAATAACTAAAAGTTATTTAAATTATTACACAGGTCAATGGACTGTAGCTAAATTACCCACATTGGTTAGTAGTGTTAATGCATTAGTTCCAACAATTAATCCTGTTTGTTATAATTCTATGGATGGTAGTATCAATACTGTAATTGCTCCAATGTGGAGTATGAAAGGTGATACAATGACAATCGTTGCGAGAATTGCAAATGTAATAAAAATTGAAAAGATTATTTTGAAATAACAAATAATTATTGTATATTTACTAAAAGAAAATAACTATGGCAAAGTCAAACGAAGCATTTATGAAACAACAATTAACTGGTTCAATCGGTGGTGGTGATGAGGATTATTTATATGAACAATACCTTGCACAAGAAAAAATGAATGAAGAATATTGGCAATGGAAAAGCGTACAAAGTCATTCTATATTTCCAGAGGGTATGGAATATGATGACGAATATTATAAATCAACTTATACACCAACAATTGAGGAACAATTGGAGCTGGATGAGTTATTAAAGAAACAAAATGGACATACTTAATGAAATAGTTGAAGTGTCAAATCAAATGATTGATTCTTTGGAAGAAAATGATTTCTTTGTAGAAGCACCTTTCATAGATAGAATACCATTGAAACGTGCATTACAAATTGCAATGCAAAGAAAATGGGAACAAGAAGATGAGATGTATTTGAATGACGAAGAATTTTTAGAAGTTTGTAAGAAGGTATCCGCAGATGGAATAGGTAAAACCATTGGTGATTTAGTTGACAAAGGTGCATTGGATATGAGTATAAATGAGGATGGTGAAATACTATATTCAGCAAACAAAGATTTTCAATTTGATAAATATGAAGATGAAGATGAAATTTAATAAAACCGATGACGAACTGAAACACATGAGTGAGGATGAATTGTTCGAATATTTAGATGCAAAAGCAGCACACTTAAAACAATATACATCACCATTGAGTAGTTATAAAACAAAAAAGTTTGCAAGTATTGGAGCAGCAATATCACAAACGGAATTTGACTATGATAGTGTAAAACAAATAGCAAAAGAGAACGAACAAAAAGGATACGAAAAATTTATAAAAGACAAAAACAAAAAATAATGAATAGCAGATTAACACCAGACTTTGGTAAACCAACAAAATTTACAGCAGAAAATTATGGTACAAAAATTTCAGTAGAAGTTGACCATAGTGATTTGAGTTTAGATGAGGTAATGGATGCATTTCAAACTTTAATTATTGGTATGGGATATCACGAAAATTCATTTAAGAGTTGGGTAAAAGAAAGAGCAGAGGAATATATAGAAACCGACGCAGAAGAATTAAAAGAAAAATTAGAAGCATGGAAATTTGAAAATGATGATAATGAAATGAGACATACTTATCTAAAAGATAGTGAAGGTTTTGAAGTTGATGATTGGAATGAAATTGAAGCGGAAAAACGAATGGACATTATCGGACAAAATGGGAATGAAGGATTACATTATAGAGCAACCGATGAAGATGAAGCAGAGTTTGATGACTATGGTGCAAGAATAGTAACCGATAGTAGTTTTGAATGGGGTGATGAACCTGAAAATGATAATTTGTTTGAAGGTGATAATTGGTTTGCAAATGAGAATTTAAAATCTGCAAATGAAAGGTATAAAAGTGAAGTGAAAAAAATGAAGATAAAACCAAAAAAACAATCTAAAAAATAATGGGATTCAATCATTGTTATTTATCGAATGTTGAAAATCTACAAAATGAATTAAATAATGTAGGTTTAGAAAGGTTTATTAAATCTTATCGTAAGTATGATGCCTTAACGGGTGCAAGTGAATGTTTTAGATTTTTAGAAAGTAAAATTGAAGAGTATGAGTTACAACAAATTCAGGTGGTGGACAAAGGGCAGAGTGAACAAACCACTTAAAGCAGACGCACCTTTGTTATTAAAAATTCGTAATGGTGATTTCGACTATTCGTATATGTTTAATGAAGCAAAACAAATGAGAGAAACTCAACAAAAAACTTATCAGCAAGCATATGATAATTATGGTGGCACAGACGAAAGGAATAGAATACAGGCTGCATTGGAAGCTTCACAAATGAAACGAGTTAAAGCTTTGAAGTTAGAATTTGAAGCAAACAAAGATGAGAACATGATACTCTATAAATTGCGAAGTGAACTTACAAAAGAATTCGGTAAGGATTTGTGGGATAAAGCAATGGAACGAAGTAGAGGTAAAGGTACATTGGAAGATTTATATAATTGGTATAAAAAACAAACAAAAACTGGTACAACAAAATCGGAAATAGATATTCAATTAAAAAGACCAAATATAAAAGGTTTAGAATATTTATTATAGATGAAAGCAGAACCAATTATATTACACATTGAATTGGGAAACCAACCAGTATTGGAATGGTTAAAACAAAATCAATATATAATTTTTTCGGAACTAATTAGATATTCCGATAAATTATTAAAAGAAAATTTAAACTTTATTCAAGCTATAATGGTATCGAATATTTCCGATAACATTGTATTCATTGTTAAAAAAGAAAATCTAAAATTAACATTGGATAAAGCAATGGATTTCTTTATGGATATAGAAGAATACGAAAAATGTGCTGAAATTCGTGATTTGTATATACTTATTGAAAATCTAAAAAATGAAACAAAGGATATTAAAATTAGTAAATCAAATCAAAGAGGACTTAAAAGCAATAGATAAAGATGGTGTTAGTCATCCATTAATTGATAATGTTTATGAAACTTTGGAATTGATTGAAGATGAAATTTATGAAGATGATGCACAGATGGATGCATTATCATTTGAGGATGACGATTATTAATTAAAACAAATAAAATGAATAGGTTATTATTGGGTATCATTTTTGGTACTTTGGGGCAGGTTTCTTCCTTTATGCAATTGCAGGGAAGTATTAAGTATGGTTGGTTTCAAAAATATCCTATCTTAATTTTATTGAGTTCAATCCCTGCGGCGTGGTTTTATATTAAATCCGTAGAATATTTAGTAAGTTGGGGGAATGGTGAATTATGGCCATCACGTCTTATTGGATTTGGTATTGGTATAATTGTATTTGTGTTATTGAGTTTTATTTTATTTAGAGAGCCAATTACATTAAAAACATTAATTTGTTTGTTTTTAGCAGCAAGTATTTTATTAGTTCAAATATTTTGGAAATGATAAGAAAAATAGAAACGGCTAAAGTTGGTGAGGACTTATATGAAATAGTAAAGAAACTACCTATTCAAAAATTTACAACCGAACCAACGGGTGAAAGGGCAGAAACATTAAAACAATACTTTGGTGTTGAAAAAATATTAAAATTTCACCAAACTCAGGAATATTTATTTGTAAATTTAATACCTGAATTATTAATTTTATAAATTATTTTAATACTTATTATAGAACAAACAAAATAAATTAAAAATGAGTGCTACATTAAAAGTATCAATTTATACTGACCAGATTTCATCTTTTAGTCCAGAACAAATTGAAAAAATTGAAAACGGAGAATATCCAATACATTTTGCAAATGCCGGTTCATACCAATACAAATTCGTATCAGAAGCTGAATTAGGTAATTACACAAACTATGACGCAACTGACGAAGATGCAGCTTCAATTATCGAAGCACATGGTTTCGCACCAATAGTGTGGGATGGTATTGATACAGGCGGAGTTCCATTTAAAGAATTAAATCACGGAAATACTGAACCAGTTGACGAAGAAACAAACTAAATCCCTCAATAGAAAAAAGATAGGGAATAAAACTAGAAGTGAGCAAATGAAGGCAAAAACTTATAGAAAACATACATAAAAAACTTGCATGCCGTGCATACCCAAAGGGGATAATCTAAAAAGTTATCCCTTTTTTATTTGGTAGAATGAAATAAAAATCGTATATTACACTATAAAGAAAATTATGGATAAGCAATATGCAAAACAAATGATACAATGGGCAGAGGAAGCTAAACAAATCCTGACTATTCGTAAAGAAATAATATTAGATGATGATACAACCGATGAACAATTAGGAATGATTGTTCGCATGATGTATAGAGCAAAGGTAGCGGAACAAAATGAAATAATTAATCATGCAAATGGTCAATCAAAAAAATAAAAAACATTTAATTATTGCAGGGTGTAGTTATTATTGGAAAGTTGATAAAGAATTATATCCAGATAATATACCGGAAGCATTTTTAAAAGAATATCAAATACACGATATTGGATTATCCAGTTCTTCAATTGAATATGTAAAGGAATCAATAATTCATACAATTGGTGAATTACTATCAAATGGTATTAAATCATCAGACATTTATTTGCTGTCAAATTTAACTAACATTGGTAGATTTTTTATTAAATATCCTGACCACATCTCAAATAATTTATCCGATTATTATAAAAAAACTAACAAAATTGGAAAACATATTACGAGTTCATTGATACTAACATGCTCAAATGATTATAAATCTAATGAAGTAAAAGTTTGGGAAAGGCGTGTAATTTCAAATATAGAGAATAGTAGATTGCCTGTTCAAAATTTTGAAATCTATTTGGAAAGTGTTGTAATTTTACAATCTTTTTTAAAAACAAATAACATATCACATACATTATTTCTAATGAATAATATATTCGAAGGTTGGAGTGAAAATTTTAATCATGTATATTCAAACCTCGAAGGGCCAATTGTACCTGATTTAAGTAAAACTTTACACATCAAAGATATGTCGGAATATTGTAAATATTTGTGGGATTTAATTGATTTGGATAGTTTTGTATTTCATAAAACAATCGGAAATAATTATGGTGGCATAGATGAGTACGCGATAGATAAATTTAAAGACAATGAATCTTTGTATTTTTCAAATCCAAAAGAAAATGATTATTGGTATGGTAATCATCCAAACGCAATTGTATATAGTAATTTTTCAAATGATTACAAAATAAGTGATAAAATAATTAACAATTTAAAATAAAATAAAATGAAAAAATGGGAAATAGCAAACAATAAAGTGCAAATAAATAAAGATATAGTAAATGTACTACCTTTTATTAAAGTATGGTATAGTAAAAATTACTTTTTTGAAACGGGAGTATTTACGCCAGCATTTGGAATAGCAATTAGTTGGTTAAAATGGAATTACTATTTAA
>Ga0315901_10009803_pt1 | contig 10975 bp, 15 predicted proteins | sample LakEriMetagenome_10_FD_203761 | JGI IMG/M metagenome (GOLD analysis project Ga0315901, IMG submission 203761) | Freshwater fungal communities from buoy surface, Lake Erie, Ohio, United States - Buoy 2 MA116 | ecosystem: Environmental > Aquatic > Freshwater > Lake | place: USA: Lake Erie, Ohio...
TTATAATCTGATTTTTTGGATGCTTTAATATACTTTAAAAACTTATACTGTTGGGGAATAAGGTCCTTATATAGATTATATAAGTACTCTCCCTTCATTTGCCAAGTATTTTTCTGTACCAGATTAACTACCTCACAGTAATCAGGGTCCATACTTAGATAACGATTAATCATCCAATTATTCCATCCCTCGTCACCTAGATATAGTCCCTTATTAGTAGTGATGTTCTTAATATGGTCAAATATATTAGGCATTAATAGTTTTTATTACTATCAGAGAATTTAGTTGATGCTTTTCTCTGTGATTCTAACATCCTTACTTGGCCATCTAAATAGCGTACTCGCTCAACAGCACTATTGAAATCATTGTTTAATGATTCGTTTGATGCTTTTAATGAATCGTTTTCTGCTCTTAATGTTTTAATTTCTTCATTTAAGCGTTGTGCTACAGAGATAGCATCAGCAAGTTGTTTCTCTAATTCTTGTTTTGTTGACATTTTAAATAGATTTTTAAATAGATTGAACATTATTGTTCGGTTTGATTGTCTCTTAATTGCATTGGAAGGAACTCCTCATTTACATGTCCACATTTACTACAGGTAAATACCGGAATTGGGATCATAGCATCTTGAGAGGTGCCAGTAATAAAGCGAGATGCTTTACGAAGTATTACTCCTTCAATGAATATATTATTATCACATTTATCACATGTAATGCCTGTTGTTTTATCTAGGCTGATATTCATTTGAACTTGTTGTTGACTCATAGTACTTGTTTTTTATTTAGATCTAATATTTTAGCTATAGCAGCTGCGAAGTTAATTTCCTTATCAGGTACTACACCTGCTCTCCAAATGTGATCATCTAGCACTACTGATATTTCAGCATCATGTCCGTAGCTGTATTTATCTAGATTATCAAATAGGAAACGATATGCTATTTGGAAATCATCAACCTGAGCATCAGCCACTATTTGTCTAATAGTGTACCATGCTTTTTTATCTCTTGATTTTAATACCTCTACTACTCTAGTAAGCCAATCAGTATTAAGGGCAATCCATTCATACTTACCATCTTTAACACCTGCTTGTAGGTTTTTAATGATTGAACGAATATCAGGATAATATTCTTTAACCAGTAGAGCTACATTTTTAAGATCATATGTTACACCTTCAACATCAAGGATATTAGTGCAGATATGCCTTGCAACATCAGGCATTGATGGTGGTTTCAAGATATGAATCTCACAACGTGATGTCAGTGGTTCAATCAAACGCTCAATATAATTACACGTTAAGATAAAGCGTGTATTAACTGAATATTCCTCAATAATATTACGAAGTGCTGCTTGTGCTGGTTGAGTTAGGAAATCAGACTCGTCCAATATTACTACTTTAATTGGATTAAATGTAGCTGATGAAGCGAATCCCTTTACCTTTTCCCTAATCATATCAATACCGTTTTCATCTGAGGCATTGAGGTAGATGTAGTCGCACTTAATGTTTTTAACTATTAGTTTAGCTAATGTTGTTTTACCAGTACCAGCAGTACCACTAAATATAAAGTGGGGAATATCGTTAGAGGCAATACAATCGGTGATGCGGCTTTTGACCGCATCATTTCCGATGTATTTATCTAAAGTTTGGCTACGATATTTTTCAATCCAGAGTGTATGTTGTTTCATAACTTAAATTTACATTCCTAAATCTGCCATCCCAAAATCATCTGATTTCTTTTTATCAGTTGGTTTTTCATGGATGACACATTCAGTCATGAGCAACGTAACAGCAGCTGCAGCAGCATTTTCAAGTGCTGAGCGTACTACTTTAGTTGGATCAATGATGCCTGAATCATAAGCATCTACTATTTGTCCTTTAGAGATATCAGGTACCATATTAGTGGTTTTGCTAATTTGCATTAGCCAGTTATTTGTTTCTTCACCAGCGTTTTCAAGTATTTGTTTGAATGGTTTACCGCAGGCTTTAAATACGATTAATGCTCCTTTAGCTTTATCATCACTACCTGTTACATTAATTTTACTACTAGCATGTAGTAATGCTACTCCAGCACCAGGTAAGATACCTTCATCAAGTGCGGCTTTAGTAGCTTGTAAAGCATCATCAAGGCGATCTTTCTTTTCTCTCATTTCAATTTCAGTGCCACCACCCACATTAATGATAGCTACACCACCAATCATTTTAGATAAGCGCTCTTGTAGTTTTTCAATCTCATATGGTGAGGTTGAAACATCGATTTGAGATTTTAACTCTGTAATACGTGCCTCAATCTTATCTACATCACCTTTACCATCTACAACTGTTGTTGTTTCTTTACCTACTGTAATAGTACGTGCTTGTCCAAACCAATCCTTATTGAATTTATCTAAGCGCATACCTTTTTGCTGTGATACTACAGTACCACCTGTTAATACAGCGATATCCTCTAAAATTAATGTACGGCGTTCTCCAAAGTCAGGTGCTTTAACAGCAGCTACTTTTAAGATACCTCTCATTTTATTTACAATCAGGGTAGCTAATGCTTCACCATCAATATCTTCAGCTACAATGAATAAGGATTTATTTTGCTGAGATACTGATTCTAGGATAGGTAATAGATCCTTTACAGCTGTAATTCGACCATCTACAATCAATAGTAGAGGATCATTTAATACTGCTGTCATCGTGTTGTTATCTGTTACCATGTAAGGTGACTTATAACCACGATCAAACTGTAGACCTTCTACTACTTCAAGTGATGTTTCTCCAGTACGTGATTCCTCTACTGTAACGACTCCATCTCTTCCTACTTTATCAATAGCAGTAGCTACTAGATTACCAATTTCTTCATCTCCATTAGCTGATAGAGTAGCAATTTGTTTAATTTGCTTTTCATCAGTAATAGGTGTAGACATTGTTTTTAACTCTTCTACTACTGCTTTAACTGCCTCTTCAATACCACGTTTTACTTGAGTAGCGTTTGTAGAGGCATAAGCGGTAGCTTGCAATGCTTGAGATGCAATAGCATGAGCCAATACAGTTGATGTTGTAGTACCATCACCAGCAGCATCTACTGTTTTTTGAGCTGCTTGCTTAATAACGGTAGCAGCCATATTTTCAATTGGATCTTCCAATACAATTGTTTTAGCTACTGTTACACCGTCTTTGGTGCTGCTTACTTGTCCATGTTCTTTTTCAATCAGTACGTTACGTCCGAAGGGACCCATAGTTACTGAAACTGCCTTGTTGACTTTGTCAATACCGGCTTGAAGCTTTTCTTTAGCTTCTCTATCAAATTTGATTATTTTACTCATATTATTCTTCAATTATTGCTAATAAATCTTGTTCCTTCATTACAATGTATTCATCACCCTTAATTGTGATACGTTGTCCACCAAACGCAGGGAATACTACTGTTGCCCCAATAGGCACTTCATTTGGAATTAACACTCCATTCATGTTAATTAACCCAGGTCCAGAGGCAATCACCTCACCCATTAGTGGTTTTTCTTTACCTGCATCAGGTACAATGATGTTTCCATACATTGTTTCAGTTTCATCTTGTTGTTTAATCACAACGTGATTGTGTAACGGTTTTATTTTCATTTTTCTAATTTATTTTTTAATTCGTATTCTTTAGCCATTTGATCTCTACGTCTATTGTATTCATCTTGTGTAATCAACGGCTTAGCATAATAATGTTTACTTAGTGCCTCAACTAATATTTCAAGATCAAACTCAATTGGGCCATACTCTTCATCCGAGCAGTCAAATACTACCTTATCATCTACTAATTTGAGATAAGCTAATCTGCCCCAAGCGGCATCACCTTGATATACTGTTGTTTTCATAACAATTAAAGTACGACAGGCCTTTTAATTTTCAAAACTTATTTAATTTTTACTTTTTTAGGTAATTTTTCCTCGGAAATAGGGATATCGATAATTAATAATCCTTTATCCATTGTAGCTACTAATTTGCTTAAATCAAATTTAGCTGCTACTTTCCAAGCAAAATCAAATGAACGACGAGCAATGCCTTTTTGAATGTAAGGGCGCTCTACTTCATCTGCCTGTTTATCATGTTTAATTCTAAGTGTATCGCCGTCTACTATAATTTCTAGATCGTCTTTATCAAGACCTACTACGGCTAATTCGAAACGTAATGTGTTTTCTACTTCGTAGATATCAACTGGGTAGTTGATTTTTGAGTTTATAACTGTTGTATAATTGGATGAATTATCTAGAAAATTTTTCCAAATAATATCGAAGGGATCATCCATAATTCCCCATGGTCTAAGTTGTGTCATTTTAAACCTCCTGTGTTTTTGTGCCCCCTAAGGTGGCGGTTAATTAATAATTCGCAACTGAGGCCTGTCGTGCCTCGTATATACATATACGGAATTATTCCTTCCCGACGAGCAAATAGCTTACTTTAACACCTTCTTCATTTTCAAATTCAATCTTTAGTAATCCATCCTCATTAATATTGAGTGTACCTGATTTGAATTCTTTATTTGCAGCTAATATTGAACTGAACTCTACAATAGGGAATGTAATTGTTTTACCTGGAACAGTAGATACTGTGGTTTGTAACGTGAAGTTAATTTTATTTGTGTGTCCCTCTGTACCACCTAATGTAAATTTAATAGCTGGTTTATCATCAGTGTCTCGTGATTGTTCAGCAGTGAATACATCTGTTCCTAATGCTTTGCTTGCTTTTAGGAACTTAGCTACGAAGTCAGTATCAACACTAGCTACCATTTGATATTCAGGTTCATCAATACTAGGTACTGATGGTGTTAACATAATATCTGCTAGTGCGTATTCTAGATTGTATTCGTTATCGGCAATTAGTAGTTTATTAGCTACTTTACCTTTAACCTCTACATCTAGTGTAAGGAAATGATCAGTAATACCAATTAATTTTAATAATTGTGTAGTATCGTAAACACCGAATTCGCAATCAGCTAATTCCATGTTAGGTGCTTCAATACTACCTACTAGGTTTTTTTGGTTTGAGATGAATTTAGTTGTTAATGTTTTATTAGCGATATTAATTTTAACACGCTCAACTAATCCATTCAGATAATACTTTTCAATAACGTCTTCTAAATATAATTTTTTCATTTCCAGAATATTTGAATTAATATTATTAATACTCCTAAGCCTAAACAAGTAAGTGTTTTAAGAGATATTGGTTCTTTAAATAAGTAATGAGACATAACAGTGAATACAATTACACCTATTCCAAATCCAATTAATCGTGATGGCCATATTTGACCATCATAAGCATCTACGAAATTACGTACAGAATGAATAAATAATAATGATATAGGTACTCCCATAAACGCCATTGTTATAGGATGGTTTTTAAACCATTCATATTTAATCTGTCCCTGTAATTGGAAGAATGTAAGTATTTGGGCTATTAAACCGAATATGAAACCTTTTAATAATTGCATCAGATGAATATATAACCTTTAATATGCCTTACCACACTTTCCACCATGCCTTTTTTACTGGGGGTGGTTGTCTGTTTAGTGTGAATGTTTTATTAAATAAACTATTTGCTATTTTATATACGTTGTATTGGTGTTTTTCTTTTACTTTATCCAAGTAAACTATTACTACTACAGGTGCTGTAACCTCAGTACCATCTTTTTCAATTATTTTGATTGTTGTGTCTATTCTAATTTGATGGTGACTTTGGTTAATTCTGATCATCGCTACATAAATTTGAAGAATTTGTTAATTTTTGAGTTCAAAACTGGAAAATCCCACTTCAAATCTTCAAACACGCCTGTTAATTTATTTAACAGTACTGAATTAAACGCTTCTTCACGATCTACGTACTTGTCTATAAATTCAGTGATAAATTCGGGATCATCATTATTGCCCCTAAACCCTAAAACATCAATATTAAAGGGATTAGGTCTCAATGATACATATTTCATTTTATCACCTTCTACAAATCTTGAGTACTTTTTGTCTAATTTTTTAAATTTAAGTAAATCATTATAATATACAGCAGCCTTAGTATTGATGGGTGCTTTTAATTTAAATTCACTAAATATTTCACCTGGTGATGGTCTGCGGGCAATATATGAGTTGATTTGCTTAACGCCAGTTGGTTTAGCAATATCTTCCCAAGGTAATTTATCTAGTGATACTTTAAAATCTACTATCTGCTTATCAATTTCGGCTTTGGGTTTACCGCGCATGATCTCAGTAAGCAGATTTTGACCGAATTTCTTGTATAGAGGTGGCATATTAGATTTCATTAGATCTAATCCCATCATAATCATCTCTTCAGTATCAACGCCTTCCTTATTTACTACAAGCATTGCATAACGACGTTTACCTGCAAAGTAACCCCTTTCAATAACTACCTCTTGCTTTAGCTCGAAGTAATGAGGTCTATCATTTAGATTAAACGCCTCTAAAGCAAATTTACCAATGAATTCATTTGCTGCTTTTTGAACCTCAGTAGCAATCTCTAATATGTTTTTAATTGTAGCTGCTTTATCATTTAGATCAGCAGTTAGTAGATCCTTAACCTGAATGAATAATGAGTCAGTATCTGATGTTACAACGTAATCCTTATCAGTAGTACCTAGTTTATTATTTAGCCATTTATTTACGAACCCAATAGATTCTTGAGTGACTCTTTGCCCAGTAAGTGTAATTGCAGATGAAATGATTTTGTGCCCATCTGTATAACGCCAGCCATTAATGGCGTAACAACCGTAAACGTCATTTAATTTAATTTTATAGGCATGTTGTCGCCTGTTATAGAATTCACCCATAGCCGCATCGCCTGATTTATAAGCGGTTTTCATTTTATTTTTATATTCAACGCGCTTATTAAACCAGTCTGTTAATACATCACATACTACAGATGATTTATCTGATCTAAATATTGCTCCTGATGCTGAGGTAATCCAGTTGTTAGCTTCAATAAGTTGAATCATTTTACCTACTGATACTTGTGTTCTGGAGGTGGTGTAGTTTGGGTTTAGTTTTTCAATTACAACTGTATCTTCAGGATCCATTTGTTTTAGCTCAGCATATGTCCATTGATTATCATACTTACCACTATTAACTATTCTACCAACCAGTGTTTCAATACCAATATTGAGTGAGCGAATGATTGAAGGATATAGAGATGTAAAATCAAGGTCAATAACCCATTGATATAATCCTGGTGTTGGTTCTTTTAGATATCCACCAGCATATTCATCACCATTAGCTTCTTTAAGTGATGGATTAATGGTAGTTGGTTTATTAGGTGAAACTATATCTTGACGTTTTAGATACGTTAGAATAGCTCCATCATTCAATACAGTTGATAGATAGATTTGTTCATATGGTACGTGACATAGATGACAGATAGCAACTGTTAGATCAATGAATTTAAGTTTCTTTTCTAGCTCAAGTATAATTTCTACGTCTCGTAAGTTATATTGAATGAACTTATTTATATCAGTTTGAAATAGTTTATCAAGTGATCCTTCGTACTCTATTTTATTTAGTTTAACGTATTTTTCTCCTATATCATCTAACTTGTAAGATGGTTCTTGTTTTACAATGAACTTTTTAAATAGTAACATGTAATCAAGATGATTGATGCCTGCTAGCTCAATTGGTTGAGCGGTATCCCACTCAGTGAAATTCAACTTACGTAATGGTGATAGTCGAGCTGCTTCATCTCTACCTAATACATTACACATTCTATAATACATGTAAGGTACATCGAAGAATCCACTATTCCATCCTGTAATGATAGTTGGATCTAGTTGTTCCCATAGATTAAGGAAATCAATAAGCATTTCTGCTTCAGTATCAAACGGCCTAATTTCCCTATCATTTTCATTTATATAGCTCAGTTGTTTCTTCTCATCTAGAATTAAACAGTAGTACTTTTGAGTTGTATTATCATATACAGCTACTGAAGTCATCTTCATAGGAGCTGTTTTAATATACTCTGTAGTTAATGTTCCACCGATTTCACACTCAATATCGAAGTATACTATATTTTGGTGTTTGGGAGTATCATCACTGTTTTTATATAGATCAATTAGTACACGAGTACATTTATCTACATCTTGCTCATACAGTGAGGTATCTTTCCAACTGTATTTTTCAACTGGTGTAGCACGCTTATCATCTAATGTCTTTAAAGGACCATTAGGTGTTATCTGATATAGCTCTGGGGTGTACTTAAAGTCCAACCATCCCTTCTCGTCATCGCGAAGGTGGTAGGTGTAAGTAGATCTGTCGTAATAGATTGATTGATACATAACCCTTAAATATACTAATTTATCTTGACATTACCAAGATTTAGTAGTTGTAACTATCATTTGGAATTTAGCAGCTCCATTACCAGCATTACCTTGATATGCTGTCCAAGTTGTTCCACCATTAGTTGTAAACCAACCACTAGTATTAGGTACTAAGTTAAATGAACCTCCATTTAATTTTAATGAAGGATATAATGTTTGAGTAGCAGGAGCAGATTCAACTCCAGTAGGTGTTTTTCTAACATAATAACATGCTCCAACTGGTGTTACAGTAACACTATTACCATAGGTAGGAGCTCCTGTATGATAATCAGTATCATATCCAAATTGTACTGTTTGTGTTGTGTTCCAAGTTTCAGCTACAAACGCAATTGGATATTCTCCAGCACTAATAGTAAGTGCTGTATTTGGATTATTATTAATTGCAAATTGCATTTCAGTAAATCCAGCTGATACTGCTCTTGTAGCTACCTGAACATCTGTATTACCACGTTTAGTAGCGCCTGCTATATTATTGAATATATTATTATATTCTGTAGATGTTATTTTTACCCAATCATTTACTGTTGCTGCATTATATGCTGTTAGACTAGTTGATAATTGTGCTCTTAATTGATCTGTTGCAGGAGCAGCAGATGCTGTTACAGACAGTATTATTCTACCACTATTAGTATTGTTAACTAATGTAAAGTTACCTCCTCCACCTATGTTTAATAATGTTAATGGCATGCATATAAATATCAGAGCGATACTCTCTGCTTATCGTTCTGCCATTGCCCATCATATTTTTCAGCAGCATCACATTCGTGGAAATAGATCTGTGCTACTCGTGCATCCTCTTCAATAAACAATGGTTCAGTAACCAACATAATTGTACCCATAAATTCGGTTTCGAATCCAGGATCAAATACGGGGCTATTGATCAATGTACCGTTGCGCCACAATGATGAACGTTGCTTAATAAATGCTACACGGTTTTCTGGGATTTTACATCCTTCCCAAAACGTAATGTCATATGTATTTGGGTGTAAGAGCCAACCAGTAACTCCATCTAATTGAATTTTATCAAGTGGAGTATATGTTGTTAATATAGTTTTATCCTTTAATACTTTACCAATATTACCACCTCCATACATATTAGCTCCAATTCTGTATCCTACTTTGTTAATTGATTTTAAAGTAAGATCGTATCCAACTTGTGCTGGTTTACCTTTGGTATGTTCAAGGCGTAATAGTCCTTCGTCTAAGATTTGTTGTGCTGTTAACATAATTTAAATGTATTAAAATTCTTCAAATATTCCTAATATTTCAGCTAATATTAATAACCAACCAGCTAAAGGTATATTTCCTGTTATTAAACTGTATCCAGCTGCTATTCTAAGAATAGATTTAGACATGCTGAAGTAGAAATGCCAATATGTTTTACTCTCCTTTGATTGCATAATCTGGTATTGTTTGTGAATCTTTATTTTCCCATGGATAAACTATCCATTCATTTTCATAGGCTATTTCCCAAAAATAATTTGGTTGATATTCAGATGATTGTTTCCAATGTAGAGCAGCTGTGTAGATATTATTTTCAAACTTGAATCGTTTTAATGTTCTACCTGTATCACAGATATCATCTACAACTAAAATATCACCTTCTATTGATGCTATATTAGCTTGAGCTACGAATGGAACACACAATCTATGAGATAGCATTACAGCTGGAATTAATCCTCCACGAGGTAATCCTCCAACAGCTTCAAATTTAGCTCCATTGCTGTTGATGCTAGCAACTATTCTGTTAATTGCTCTATCAATATCATTCCAAGTTAAAAATCGTCTGTCCATTATTTCATTTTTGTTCCGTTAACCTCAATCGCGTGTAAGAATTCTTCACGAATTAAATTATCCTTTTCCATAAACACACCACTAAATTTATTTGTAGTCATTACAGAGGGGTGTTTAATACCTCTATGTGAGCAACATGTATGCTTACAAGCAATACTAACTGCTACAGATGGACAATCCATTTTAGTAGCTAGATAGTCGTGAATCTGTTGTGTAAGCGACTCTTGCATCTGTGGACGACGTGAGAACCATTCTACAATACGATTCAGCTTACTCAATCCAATTACATTTTCACCTGGTACATATGCTAGTGTAGCATATCCTGTAAATGCTAAGTTGTGGTGAGCACACATACTAACGATAGGAATACCTGATTGAATTACTAATCCACTATATCCTTCATCATTAGGGAATACTGTGATATTTGGTTCATCTGTAATTGAACCTACAATTAAATCTTTAAGCCATGCTTTAGCTACACGACGAGGAGTATCTACTGTTTGTCTATCAGCTGTATAATCAAATCCAACTGCATTAAGAAATTCACCATATGCTTTGGCTGCTTTCTCAATCATCTTTTCTACCTCTTTAGGTGTACGGGCTAAATTACCATTTGATTTCTTTAATAGTTCCATCTTTATTTTTGTTTAAATATACGATTTTAATTTTATTTTTCCAACCACTCGTCAAAGTCATTTAGGATAGTTTCATCATCTGCTCCTTCCCATAATTCTCTATCACTGAAGGAAAACATATCATCTAGATACATTTCTATTTGGGTGTCGTTTGCACCGTGACTTCTAAGTAAAGCAATGCGTTGTTCTAAAGCGTCTAACACATAAT
>Ga0315901_10009806_pt1 | contig 10972 bp, 9 predicted proteins | sample LakEriMetagenome_10_FD_203761 | JGI IMG/M metagenome (GOLD analysis project Ga0315901, IMG submission 203761) | Freshwater fungal communities from buoy surface, Lake Erie, Ohio, United States - Buoy 2 MA116 | ecosystem: Environmental > Aquatic > Freshwater > Lake | place: USA: Lake Erie, Ohio...
CGCCTCCGCGTTCCAGACGATCCTTGGCCACCTGATGTGCGGCGAGCAGAATCGCCGTGTTCCGATGTAGCGAGTTGCCAGCGGTGGCGATTCCTCGCCAGGCATGGGCGGAATCGCTGGCGTGGACACCGATCGAATCGCCATGCACGCTGCCTTCGGGCTTGCCCGCCTGTACCTGATTCCCTGTGCGTCCTTGATCGCGGAGCAACAGCTGGTTCGCGGTCAGCGAGATCGCTTCGAAAATCTTGGGCGGGCAGATCCCGTCCTTTAAAGCCGCAGCTGCAGCTTCGGCCGCCTGCTCGGGAGAGGATGTGAACAGGGTGTAGGAGAAACTCTGCACCCAGGCGGAATCGGCAGGCCGAGTCCCCCACTTCAGATCCTGCAGCTGATATTGATCGATCCATTGCGGCAGCTTCGCTCGCAAGCCCGCTGTGTGCTTCGCGGCCCACTCCTCGTTCTTGACACAGTACCGCAGCGACTGCCGCAGCATCGTCAGGGCGTGCTCTTCACCCACCAGATCGAGCATGTCCCAGACGCGATGGACGAGGACCACACGGTGCACATCGTTCGATTCTTCAGCAGTCGCCAAGAGATCGTTCCAGGCCTCAGCAGCGGACTTCTGCACAACCCCTGCCAGCAGGGCTTCGGCCCTGTCTCGATTTCGCTCGTGAACGGCATCACGGATCGATTGAGCGCTGGCAGCCTCCGCGGATGCCGCCAGCGGAGCGAGAGCATGATGCTCGCTGGCTCCCGTCTCCTGAATACGGGCACTGTTCCTGTACAGCACTTTGAGGATCGGCAGCAGCGCCGCATCGGTTGGCATGTCCTCAGCCATCGCCAAGGCTGGACGCAGAGCCATCAACGTATGAAACCCGATGTAGTCCTCTCCACCGAATGCCCGACCGTTCGCGAGCGCCGCTGCAGCCACCAGATCCCTCAGCGATGTCCTACCGCGCCACTGGGCCACGACCGCAGGCAGCAACTTGTCGAGCGGCGTCGACTGGAGCATGTCGACCAGCGGCTCCAGTCGCCCGAACGTCACCTCCGCGGGGCCATCCAAGGCGCACGCCACCGGGAGTCCAAGATCCCAGGCGAGCGAAGATCCGATCGTGGCAGCGAACATCCCGCCGCCGACTCGTGAAAGAAACTGCCGCCGGTTGCTTTGTGACTGAGCCATGACGTTCCCCAGCAGAATGGATTTACCGAATCCGCGTCGATTGATGCTATCCAGGTTCACGCCAAGGTGAGAGGTGAAAACCGAGAAATCTCCGCGTTTCTAACCATCATTTCACAGCCCCTGAATCAGCTGTGGCCCAAACACTGACTCTGCGGAACTCACCCGATGGAACGTTTGCAACACGGGGAGAATCCGCCCCAGCGTGCGTTTTCCCATCAGTCTTCATCAAAATGTAGCAGTATAAAACCTCAAGTCGGTAAGCTTGTTACCCCGCCAGCCTGCAAACATTCGAAAAGTTGCGATTTTCCATTTGACCGACAGCCTGAGACATAGGGTTTGCTGCCCACCCCTCAGGCAAGAGAACCCACGATGCGTATCCTGTCCTTGTTGCTGTTGTTCGCGGTCGCGATCCATTCGGGATCGCTGCAGGCCGGATTGATCATTTCCGAGATCATGTACAAGCCCTCGGGGGCCAACAACACGACCCCCACGGATGAATGGTTCGAGCTGTTCAACGGGGGAACCAGCACCGTGGACTTGACCACGATCAAGTTCAAGGATGCGGCCGATGCGAGTACGGGGATCACGCTCAATAACGGGGTTCGCCTGACTTCGCCCACGACCACCGTGGCATCAACCGGACTGGCAGTCGGGGCTTACGCCGTGGTGGGAAACAAGTCACTGGCTGCATGGCAGACTGTCTTTGGCAGTTTGCCGGTAGGGGCTACTTACGTTCAACTCGGGACCTGGTCGAACTTTGCAGACGGCGGAGAACCCCTCACGCTTTATAGCACTACCACGTCGACCAACATCTTCTCTATCGACTACACCCATCCTCAACGGAATGGGGTCTCGGTGCAGTTCGTCGGAACGAATGCCGCGTTGGCCCAGCCGTTCAGCTTCACGGCAGGGAGATGGCAGGACGCCACGGTCTCTGGTGGCGGAACTTCTGGAGATAAGCACTCCGCTGGTTATGGCACGCTTTCGGTCTCGCCGTCGACAGCTCCCGAGCCCGCGTCACTGGCTCTGATGGGTATCGCCGGTGCCGGTTTGTCCTTCGTCGCTCGCCGTCGCAAACAGAATCAGCCCGCGTAAGTGGCTAGGCATCAAGGGCCGTTCCCTCTGCGAAACCATACATCAGGTTGAAGTTCTGGATTGCGACTCCGGATGCTCCCTTGATCAGGTTGTCGAGAGCCCCGAAGACGATCACCTTGCCGCGAACCACGCGGGCGGTGATGTGGCAGTTGTTGGTGTAGGCCACATCCTTTGTGCGGGGCAGATGGTCGACGACCTGCACGAACGGTTTGAAGGTGTAGAAGCTGCGCATCGCGCTGAGCAGTTCGGCCTGCGTGACCTCGCGGGTCGGTGTGGCGTAGATCGTGGCCAGGATTCCACGATCCATCGGGGTCAGGTGCGGGGTGAAGATCACTTCGACCTTCTGGCCGCTCGACTCGGTCAAGACCTGCTCGATCTCAGGCGTGTGCCGGTGATCGCCGACCGAGTAGGCCGACAGGCTCTCGTTGCATTCCGCGTACAGTATGTTGGTCTTGGGAGTCCGCCCCGCCCCGGAGACTCCGCTCTTGGCGTCGATGATGATCCCGGTCGGCTCGATCAGCTTCTCATGTAGTAGCGGAGCCAGGGCCAGGATCGAGGTACTCGTATAACACCCCGGATTGGCGATCAGCGACTGTCCGGGAATTCGATCTCCGAACAGCTCTGGGAGTCCATACACCGTGGTCCCCAGCCGGGTCGGGTCGGTGTGAACGTGCTTGTACCAGGTCTCGTAGACACCGGGGTCTTTGAGCCGGTAGTCCGCCGACAGGTCGATCACCTTCAGCCCCACCGACAACAGCTTGGGCACGGTCTCCATGCTGGCCACATGGGGCAGGCAGCAGAACACCACGTCCGCCTTTTCGGCGAGCTCTTCCGGCGAGGGGTTCTCCATCCGCAGATCGAGGCGTCCCGACAGCGCCGGATGCACCTGCGAAATGTGCGAGGTCTCGGTCCGGCTGGTCACGACCGTGATGCGAGCTTCCGGATGCCGCAGCAGGAGCCGCATCAATTCGTAAGCTGTGTAACCGGTGGCACCGAGGATGGCGACGCGAATCATGGGGGCTTTCCGTAGCAGAATTCGTGAGAATTCTGACCTCTGGTGAGTTCCGAAACGGTGTGGCAATCTTGCCGGGTTTCGGGTGCGGTCCGTTCGAGGACGATCGCACGTAAAGTCTTTCTGATTCTGCAGATTCGTCAATACAGAATCTTGAGAAAAATTGCCCGGCAGGGATTCGAACCCCGACTAAGTGATTCAGAATCACTCGTGCTACCGTTACACCACCAGGCAGTGGAGGGAGAATCTTATGGGCTTTGACAACACTTGCCAAGTGGTCTCTGGGGGCAGTTTTCGATTGAGAAAACCGCCCCTCGCCGCCCTGCATTCGGCCACCCGGACTTACGCCCGAGCAAATTCGAACATTGGCGTCGACAGATACCGCTCTCCGGAGTCCGGCAGGATCACAACGATGTTCTTTCCGGCATTCTCGGGACGGGCAGCGACCTTCAGGGCGGCAGCCATGGCGGCGCCGCAGCTAATACCGCACAGGATTCCCTCTTCGCGAGCCACCCGCGGAGCCATTTCGAGGGCCTCGTCGTCGGTAATCTGAATCACCTCATCGATCAGGCTCATGTCGAGGATGTCGGGCTTGAAGCCCGCTCCGATCCCCTGAATCTTGTGCTTGCCGCGCTGTCCCCCGGACAGGATCGGGCTGCCTGCGGGCTCGACGGCGATCGACTGAATCTTCTTGCCGCGGATTTCCTTCAGGTACCGAGTGACACCGGTGATCGTTCCGCCGGTTCCGACTCCGGCGACAAAGATGTCGACCTGGCCATCGGTATCTTCCCAGATCTCGGGACCGGTAGTTCGCACGTGGATCGCCGGGTTGGCGGGATTTTTGAACTGTTGGGGGATGTAGAAGTTCGGATCCTGAGCGATCTCTTCCGCCTTGGCGATTGCGCCGGGCATGCCGTCCGCCCCCGGGGTCAGCACGAGGTGAGCCCCAAATGCCTTAAGCAGCATCCGCCGCTCGATTGACATCGTATCGGGCATCGTGAGGGTCAGCGGGTACCCCTTGGCCGCACAAACGAAGGCCAAAGCGATTCCGGTGTTACCGCTGGTCGGTTCAACAACCTGCATCCCGGGCTTCAGCTTCCCGGTCTTTTCGGCGTCCCAGATCATGGCCGCGCCGATGCGGCACTTGACGCTGTAGGCGGGGTTACGCCCCTCAATCTTGGCCAGGACGGTGGCCTTCAGCCCCTTCGTAAGGCGGTTGATCCGAACGAGTGGGGTCCGGCCGATCGATTCGGCATTGTCCTGGAAGATCGGCATGAGCGGCTCTCTCCGTGAGCGGGTCGACGAATGAATGTCGATGGTGACAAAGGGATTATGGAAATTCCACGCGACCTCGGCAATGGCGGTTTCTGGAATCTTGGGAGACCCTGATCGACATAGCGGATATCAACCACAGATTTCCTGGCAGTAACAGACCTCAACCCATTCCGGAATCGCGATCTGTCGGAACGGCTCCTTATCGAATCGCTGAGCGGCGATTTCGCGGTCGAAGACGCGGGGCTCACCGGCACTTCCGTGAGTGGCGAAAAACAAAGACATCAGACTGCAAATCAGGAGAATGCGGGCGCTTGGCATGATTTCCCTTTGTCGCTGAGCTGATCGGCGTGGAACACACAAGATTCAGCTGGTTGTTTCCTGCATCGTGAAAATATCAGGTCTCCTCCCACGGTACGACAATCCCTGTTCTGCGTCGAAATCCAGTACAACTGATGACCAAACCATCACACGCAGTTCGAACCATCCGGTTCCGACTCCAGACTCAGATTGGAAACTGCCCATGCCGAAGTTGCTGCTCTTGCGAACCATCTGTGTGCTGCTGCTGTGCGCCGTGGGCGCCGTGGCTCGCGCGGATTCGTTTGTCTTTGTGAGTCTGCTGCAGAAGCGACAGATCGTCACTTTCCAACGGAACTCCGAAACGGGCGAACTGAAGCCCCAGGCGACAACGGACTGCCCGGCTGAACCGGCATTCCTCGCGGCAGCGGACGATGGCCGAACTCTGTTCGTGTCGCTCCGCAGTTCCGGACAGCTCGCCGCTTTTCATATCGATCCCACCCACGGACAGCTGAGTCTGATCAATGTCGTCGAGGGCGGCGAAGATCCCGCATTTCTGATTCCCGATCGAAGTGGAAGATTCTTGCTGACTGCCTACTACGTCAGTAACAAGGTGACGGTTCACGGCATCGCAGCCGACGGGCGATTGTCGGAGGCTCCGATCCAGTCGATCGCAACCGCCGACAACGCGCATGGTATCGCCATCGATTCCGAGAATCGGTCGGTCTACGTCTCTCACACGGGAGCCAATCGAGTGGATCAGTTTCGGTTCGAACCCGACCGGGGAAGACTGACGCCACTCGACCCGCCATTCGTTTCCGCGAAACCCGGACAGAACCCCAGGCACGTTGTCCTGCACCCCTCAAACCGCTGGGCTTACTGCAGCAATGAGGCGGGTGGCAGCGATCAGGATGGGGCGTCGATGTTTTCCCGCGACGAAGAAATGCAGCTGACACTCCGTCAGTCCGTTTCCTCACTGCCGGAAGACTTCGATACCAAGCAGAACTCGACATCCCGCTGCCTGATGACTCCCAATGGCAAGCTTCTCTACGTCGCGAATCGAGGTCACAACAGCATCGCGGGATTCTCGATTGATCAGGCGTCCGGTCAGCTGTCGCGCGTCTCCGTCACGCCGACGGAGGCTGTTCCCCGCTCCTTTGCCATCACTCGGGATGGCCGTCACCTTTACGCCGCGGGGGAAGCCAGCGGCCATGTCACCGCGTATCGAATCACTGGTCGTGGCGAACTGGAGTCGATCCACAGAGTGGAATCGGGCCCTGTCTCCTGGGCCATCGTCGCCGTTGAGACGCGGCCTTGAATGTCGCCGAAGTGCGTTTGGCGGGATGTCAAAACTTGACCAGATCGAGCCGTCGAGAGATGGCTTACGAGTGCCGAAGCACGATCGTCAGGAAGGGGCTTTCCTTCGATCGCCTTCGAGGTGTATAGTTACTTCAGTCACTGGCGACCCACACTCGCTGGCTCGGGGCAGAACAGACATGACGACCACCAGTTCGCGATCCTTGCGACTGAAATACCACACTGACGCCTACCGGTTCGTCTTTGAAGCCCTCCAGCTGGCGCAGGAGCGGCTGAAGCGGACCGCTCAGGACGCGGATGACGAGTCCGCACATATCAGCGGCCCCGAACTCCTCGAAGGTGTGCGGGAGCTGGGGCTGAAGAAGTTTGGGTTGCTGGCCAAGACCGTCTTCAACCACTGGGGCGTGAAGACCACCGACGATTTCGGTCGGATCGTGTTCGAGCTGATCGAACGCGGAGAAATGCGGAAGACAGATCGCGATCAGCTGACCGACTTCTTTGATGTGTATCGGTTTGACCAGGCTCTGGTGAACGACTACGTGATCGATACTGATGTCGCGTTCAAACGGGCATTGCCACCGAAACCAGCCAGCGAAGAGTCGTAGACCCGACTCGCTGATCAGTCGATCGACTCGACGACAGCAGCTTGCCCTTCGAACTCGATCCGGTCCCCGACCGCCAACTGTCGTCGTCGCCGTGTGTCGACTTCTCCGTTCACTTTGACGAGCCCCTGCTGGATCGTGAACTTCGCCTGCCCGCCGGTTCCGACCCAACCTTGCAGCTTCATGAACTGATCGAGGGTCAGCTTGCGATCTTTTTCCGCTCGCGGTTGGGGCAAGGCGGCGTCGACTGTCGATGTGATCTTCGTTTCACTCAGAGCGGAGACGAGATCGGCAACTGCACTCGCAGCGATCACGCCGCCACGATCTCCATTCAGGCACGCGGCACCGCGCACTGCGACGATGTCTGGCCCCGCAGGCAGCAGCGTTGGCAGATCGGACAGGACGATCTGCCCCGCGAGCCCGATCTGTAGCTGATGAAAGTGGGCCCGCTCGATCAATTCACGCAGCTGGGGCAACGGAAGCAGATCAACCAGCCGCTGGCTTCCCTTTTCACAGGTGTCGATCAGAAACACGCGGCATCCATCCTCGATGGCGGCGAGCAGAACATCTTTGACAGCCGGAGCTCCGCAGCGCTCGGCGTCAGCGTAGGCCACAGCCACCCACTCGAGCGGCTTCCCACGCAGGACATCGAACTCGCTCCGGACCTGCTTCCAGATCGTTCGCCAGTGGGGCTCGCTGGCCATCCCCGCCAGCCCGAGTTTCGCGTACTGCAAGTGAGGCGGTAGCGCTGGCATGGGCTGCGACTGCCAGTCGGCAAGTTCTCCCAGCGCGGCGCTCAGTGGAACCGGCGAAGAAGCCCGCACAGTGGCGGCGATCTGGTATTGATCCAGGAGCGGCGCCATCCCCAGCGGGCCGTGAGCGGGCTCCTTGATGTCGATGATGGTTGCTCCCCCGGCGAGGGCATCCAGTGCTTCTTGCGGAGTACGGACGCTGACCAGCAATCGCGGAGAGTGCGCGGCGGAAGCGGGCGATGAGGCAGATTCAGTGGACAACGGCAGGCCTGTTCAATGAGGGTGAGCCGCACAGATTACTCGACCTGCAATCAGGCTGCACGCGGTCGATCCAGTGACCCTTGTGGCTGGCCTAGACCAGACCTAGAGTGTCCAGAGAACCAATCGTGTTCGCCCCACCCGTTTGGAAAGGTCTCGCATGCCGCTCGCCGTGGTGACTGACTACACGTTTCCGACCCTCGAAATCGAGGAGGCTATCCTGTCCCCGCTGGCAGAGTTTCGGGGCGGTCAAAGCAAAGATGTCGCGGCCCTGATTCCGCTGGTCCGCGATGCCGATGTCGTGATCACGCAGTTCGCCCCGGTGAACGCCGAGGTCATCGGCGCGATGCAGAAGGCCCGCGTGATCATTCGCTACGGGATCGGCGTCGACAATGTGAACCTTGACGCCGCGAAGGCCAAGGGGATTCCGGTTTGCAACGTGCCCGATTACTGCATCGATGAAGTCGCCGACCACACGCTGGCATTTATGCTCGCCACGACGCGACAGGTGGTCAGTAACGCCAACCTGATCCGCGATGGCAAGTGGGGACTGGCCACGGGACTGGATGGGATGCGGACACTGCGTGATCAGACGATCGGGATCGTCGGGTTCGGTCGGATTGGTCGCGAAGTTCTTTCCCGGCTGGCCCCGTTCAAGGGGCGGCGGCTGGTGTTCGATGCGTACGTCCCGCCGGAGGCGATTCGCGCTGCTGGTTGCGAGCCGGTCTCTCTCGATGATCTGCTGGCTCAATCGGACATCGTCTCACTGCACTGCCCTTCGACCGCTCAGACACGCAAGCTGTTGAACCCCGAGTCGATCTCTCGCATGAAGCGTGGAGCAATCGTGATCAACCTGGCCCGTGGAGACCTGATTGACACAGCTGCGCTGGTCGCAGGTTTGCAATCGGGACAGCTGTCCTCGGCTGCGATCGACGTCTGCGATCCCGAGCCGATCCCGGCCGACAGTCCGCTGCGGTCGCTGCCGAATGTAATTGCCGCATCGCATATCGCATCGGCCAGCCCGAAGGCGGTGCGCACCTTGCGGGAGACCGTGGCTCGAATCGGAGCGCTGGCTCTTCGCGGAGAGCCGCTGCCCAACATCGTCAACGGGGTGAAGTGAAATGGCTGTCGCGCTCGTCACTGGTGGCTGCGGCTTTATCGGGACCTGGGTGTTGCGAGAGCTGATCGAGCAGGGGATCTTGCCGGTCGTTGTTGACAATCAGTCGATGCCCGTTCGCTGGCATCGTATTCTGAAGGACGACGCCCTGCGGGTGATCCTGGCTGAAGCTCGCCTCACCGATCCCGAGAGCCTGCTGCAACTCATCGGGCGTTACAAGATCACACATGTGATTCATCTGGCGGCCATGCTGACACCTGCCTGCCAGCAGGACCCCTGGCAAGGTTTTCAGGTCAATGTGGCTGGCAGTGCAGCTGTCTTCGAAGCCGTTCGACGCTCGCGGCAGATACAAGGACTGTCGTACGCCAGCTCTTATGCAGTCTACGGTCCGGAGACGGGAGAGAACGCCGCACTGTCCAATCGCCCACCCACGTTCTATGGAGCCTTCAAGCAGGCCGTCGACTTGATCGCCGAGCAGTACGCCCGACACTTTGGAATCTCGTCAGTGGCGGTCCGCCCCCATGTGGTCTACGGTCCCGAGCGCACACTGGGGCTGACGGCGGGCCCGTCTCTCGCATGTCGAGCTGCGGCCAAGAAAGAGTCATATACCATCGGTTACACCGGGACTGTCGGGTACGACTATGTCGAGGATGTGGCCCGAGCGTTCGTTCGGGGCGCCATCGCGACTCCTACCGGCGCCCAGGTCGTCGACCTTCCCGGAGAACAACTGACGACGGAACAGTTCCTGCGGGTGATCGAAGCCGTCGAGCCCTCTTGCCGCGGACGGATCAAGGTCGATGGCCCCGCGATCCCGGCCAACGTCCCGCCTCATCCCAGGCCAATCACTGAGCTGTTCCCCGACTGGCAGCCGACGACAGTGATCGACGGAGTGGTCAAAACAATTGATTTCTATCGTTCCCCGTTCCCGAGAGCTGCGGACGACACGAGGTAACGTCGGTCCTCGACTGATGTCGCACGAGTCGGAATCTCATAAGCTGTAGGAACCGCTCGCGGAGAGCGGGGGGAGATCATCATGTCAGCTTGCCGAACTTCGCTGTGGCTGGGCGTCCTGTTCCTGAGTCTGCCGCTTGTCTCGAACGGGCAGGATGCCGGACCGGCCTCCGCCGAGCAAAAGGTGATCGACGTGATCGCCCGCACGGAAGGTGCAGTTGTCGCAATCGCTCGTGTACTGCCCGGGGACGAGCCGCAGGACGAAGAACCCGGCTTTGGTCGACGTCGCTGGCGCGATCCGCCGAGGTCCGCGTTCATTCCCAGAGAGTTTGGCAGCGGAGTGATCGTCCGACGGGAGCCCGACGATGGTCTGCGATTCGTGCTGACGCCTCGTCATGTGATCTCAGGACGCAGTGATCGTGTGGCCAGCCGTCCGGAACTGGTCAAGTATCAGGTGCGGCTGGCTTCGCGTCACACCGTGCCAGGAACTCTCTACAACCAGGATGAACGCAGCGATCTGGCCGTGCTGCAGCTGGAACTGAATGCCGTCGGGCTCTCTCCCGAGAAGGTTCCTACGATGACGTTGGGGCAAGCGGAGAAGCTTCGCAAAGGGAGTTCCATCATTGGACTCGGCAATCCCTACGCAGTGGCCCGCGATGGATCGGCCAGCGCGAGCCTGGGGATGATCAGCAACCTTTCGCGCAAGACCTCCGAAGGGGAAAACGGAACCAACCGCCCTGAAGAATCAGGCACGATCTTCGAGTTTGGCTCGCTGCTGCATGTCGACTTGCGGCTTCAACTGGGAGCCAGCGGAACGGCGATACTCGACATGGAGGGGAATCTGGTCGGGCTGGGAACTTCGCTGGCAGCGCTGCAGGGTTACGAGTCGACGGTCGGCTTCGCGGTGCCGTTCACCGCTGATGTGCGGCGGATCGTGAAGTCGCTGCTCGATGGGTATGAGGTCGAGTACGGATATCTGGGAGTGGGGCCCGGCGATGTCGATCTAAGCGGACAGCGCGATAACGATGGCAACTGGCTCCCGGTCACTGCGGCGCAATTGGAACGGGTGCTGACAGACTCGCCCGCGGACGTGGCCGGACTGCAGCAAGGCGATTGTGTCCT
>Ga0315901_10009808_pt1 | contig 10971 bp, 11 predicted proteins | sample LakEriMetagenome_10_FD_203761 | JGI IMG/M metagenome (GOLD analysis project Ga0315901, IMG submission 203761) | Freshwater fungal communities from buoy surface, Lake Erie, Ohio, United States - Buoy 2 MA116 | ecosystem: Environmental > Aquatic > Freshwater > Lake | place: USA: Lake Erie, Ohio...
AATCGACACTTTCGCGCGTATCGGCGGGGAGGAGTTTTTAGTTATTCTGCCCGACTCTAACTACAGCGATGCCACAAGCGCGATAGAGCGTATGCGCAAGAAGCTCGAAGATCATGTTTTCAGCATCAGCAAAGAATATAAGCTGGGAATCAGTATTAGTGCAGGAATTACGATTTGTAACCCTAGCGGCGAGATAAACGACTCAAAAAGTCTTGTTCACCAATACCTAGAGCAGGCAGATAAAGCCATGTATATCGCAAAACGAGCAGGAGGAAATCAAATTCGGGTTTCTGCTTCGCCGTCACTATCGCCGTCACTATCGCCCTAAATCAGGCCAAGTTACTTTTCTAGGAGTATTTTGATCATGCATATTTATTTCATTGCTATCCCATGATGGCCAATCAGCGTCGAGTAGCTCTAGATAGACCGGCACTCCCCGAGGGTATTTACAAGAGAATTTTCGATACTGCGCTTGACGGCATCTTAGTTCTGAGTCATCCCGAGGGGCTGGTAGAAGCCGCAAACCCCTACCTCCTTGGCTTAATCGGGTACGACATAGAAGATATCCTTGGTCGTAAGCTCTGGCAGCTTGGATTTCTCGTCGATAAAGAGCGTGCTGAAAAGGCGTTTCTTACGCTTTTAAAAGACGACTACGTGCGTTATGAAAACATTTCGCTTAAAAGAAAAGATGGGCACCTGCTCGAGGTGGAGTTTGTTAGCAACGTGTATTCAATAAACGGTGGGAAAGCAATTCAGTGCAATATTCGAGATATTTCTGCGCGTATTGAGGTGGAGCGAGCGCTCAAAAAAACACAACAGCAACTTGTTGACGCCTTGTATCGTACGGTATCCTGTCTCTCAAGACTAGTGGAGTCCCGAGACCCTTACACGATGGGCCATCAATCGAGGGTATCCCAACTTGCTGTCGCTATTGGTCGCAAGATGAATATTTCAAGCGAGGAGCTCGAAAACCTTCGTCTCGCCGGGTTGGTTCACGATATCGGGAAGATCGGAATTCCAGTGGAGATCTTAGTTAAGCCTTTTACATTAAAAGTCGCAGAGATCGCTCTATTGCACACACATGCAGCCGCAGCAGCGCAAATTTTGCTCCCTCTTGGGTTGGGTGGCGATTTAAGTAAGATTGTGCTCGAACATCATGAGCGGGTTAACGGTAGCGGCTACCCAAGCGGGCTCAAGGCCTCGGAAATTTGTCTTGGCGCGAAGATACTCGGGGTTGCCGATACCGTTGAGGCAATGGTTAACGCCCGGCCCTACAGAGCGGCAAGGACCGTTGAGGTGGCTCTTCAGGAAATTACGCAGAACTCAGGGGTGCTCTATGACCCAGCGGTAGTGGAGGCTTGCTATACGCTTTTCACTAACGATGGCTTTTCGTTTTCGGACTCAGCACCCAGCCAATTAAATCATTAGGGCGATACTCTCTTTTGCCGAGGATTGGCGGTAGAGTTGGTCGACCATCAAAGAGCCTGACCGGTGGTTCTGAGACGTGATCATGGCCCGGAGTATGCAAGTATTGCCTTCCTACGATGGGCGACGGCTAGAAACTAGGCCAAGCACAGTCTCCAGCGTTTTAAAAGGCAGCTTATTTAAAATTTCTGTGATCCTTATCCTTTCATCTGCGTAAAAAATGTCTGATCTTAAACTTGCATCGCTTAGCCTGACGTCGGCTAAATCCAAACATTTCATGATGTCTAATTTAAGCCAAACAATCAGCACCTTTAAATGAAAGTATGAGGGCATTGAGAGACCGCGCATCCATTTGCGAGTCGTCTCTTGCGAGACCGGAGCACCTGGAGAGGAGTAACGATTGAATTGAATCGCTGTAAACGCCGCAGACGGCAGACGCCCGTACCTCTTCTTAAGCCCCCCCCGTAACTCGCCCGAAAAAGACTTCACGATATTACCTCTCCCCGGGATGCCCGGGCGTCAAATCAGAGACTTCTTTGATTAACTTAAAGTAGAGTATGAGGCCTAAAGTCCTCAATTGGCAAGAAAGGGACAGAAATCAAACTTAAAGTTGGAGTTATTGCCTCAGAAGACGCGCTGCGGAAACCCCAAGCGCCACCGCCAATTTAGTTATAACCTCCAGCGTCGGGTTGGCGATTGTGCGCTCAATCTTACTCACCAAAGTGCGGTCAACACCTGCTTCTAGAGCTAATTGCTCTTGTGAAAGTCCACTCAAGCCACGCAATATACGAACGTTTTCAGAGAGACTGACCTTAAGTTCCTTTAGTTCTGACTGCCACATAGTGCTGGATTCTCTTCCCATTCAAGGCTGTATTAGTCCTTTTATGGGAACTACTGTCCACGGCGTACACGCCACGGTTTTAAAGCATCAACGCTACTCGTTGAAAACATATCGACAACAGGTCTTGGTTCGCGATGGGCCTAAGGGTAATCTTCCCCTCTTCTGTGCGCACCGACAGCGAAATACTAGCGTTACTTTAAGTAACGGTCAGACGTCCGTTGACACCAGCCAACCCGCATTACACGTTTTAATACACGGCGTGGTTTGACTAATGTAATCTGTTGAGTGTACCGATGGTAATTGGAGCGATTTTCATCACAATCGGCAGGGTCGGGTTCGAGTCCCTTAATCGCAACCAAAAATTTCCTAAGAGCGCATCGCCTTGACGACCTGCTGCGCTCCACGTTTGATCATCGCCTGATCCGAACTTATACCAATAAAAGTGACGCCAAGCGCCTGAAATTTTTTGGCCTCTTCTTCATTTGCGACAAGAATACCAATAGGTTTGTTGTGCGCATGAATCGAATCAATCAAAGAACGGATAACTGACTGAACTTCTGGTGCTGCTGGGTTTGCAAGAAAACCGAGTGACGCTGCTAGATCTTGGGGACCGATAAATAGACAATCGATCCCAGGAACTGATGCAATCTGCTGAATATTTTCAACGGCAAGTTGGCTCTCGATCTGCGCAACTACACATATTGAATCATTAATCTTTGAGAAGTAGTCAGCCTGCAGGCCAAACCGATTGCTCCGCTGGGTCACGGACACACCGCGGATTCCGGCTGGTGGATAACGCGTGGCGCGCACCGCCTCAATCGCCTGCTCACGATTTTCAACCATTGGAATAACGAAGTTGTAAAAACCAAAATCGAGCAGTCGTTTTAAAAGAATCGGATTATTTGCCTCGGGCCTAATAAAAGCTGCCGCCGGGCCATTATTCAGCGCGAGTAGCTGATGGACACAGGATGAGTGATCATTCGCACCATGCTCACCATCGATAAGGACCCAGTCTAAACCGGACAAACCAAGTATCTCGGTAGCAACGGTAGAACCCATTGATGCCCAGCCTCCAAGCAGTAATTCTTTATCAAGTAGTCGGGATTTAAACTGATTCTCGGTAGGAAATGATTTGTGCTTAAGTTCCATAGGTTTAACAATCTCTAACGAATTGAGGGAAGTTTATTCGTTGCCCCGACTGTTGATCTGAGAGGCGCGCCGATTCTACAAGGCTCAATATCTCAAGCCCATAAGCCGCACTAAAGTCGTTTTGTTCAGCACCACAGACCATTGCCGAAAATAGCTCTAACTCATCTAGAAACATATCTGACTCAAGCACGGGAACGCGGATTGCCGAGGTCGCAGACTCTCCGACTCGCTGAAATGTGAGCGTGGCACCCTCGTGCAGGCGATTCGCCATCCCCCATTTAGTTTGGTCAATCTGGTAAAACATTGTAGCCTTTGTTCCAATTACGCGAACCTCAAATAGTCCTGCTGCGGTCCATGAACTCATTATATTGCCTAATGCACCGCTTTCGAATTGAACGTTGACTAACCACTGGTCTTCCACCTCGGCGCCGACTGGTGATCTTTTTGAAGACACTGCGCTAACTTTATCAATCTTTCCACCAAGAAATCGCAATACATCAAACTGATGGATTGCGATCTGGCTCAATGGCCCACCAGGGGCTTTGTCTCTATACCAACGCCAATCCTTAGGAGTCAGGCTGAGTGCCCGTTCGTTTGTAAATATGCCTTGAATTATGCATATATCGCCAAGCTCATCGGCGTCAATTGCCTGTTTTATCTGCTGAACACCCGCCAAGAGTTTTGCGCAGTGGCCAACAAAGACCCTGACGCCATGTTGTTCGCACACCTGCTTAAGCAACTTTGCTTCTTTAAGCGTATTTGCGATCGGTTTTTCAATGTAGACGTGTTTTCCCGCCTTAGCGCACATTTCTGCGTAAGCAAAATGTAACTCGTTTGGAACGGTCAGTATCACCCCTTTAATAGAGGGATTTTCTAAAATCTCCGTTACGTCATGCACGCCCAGTACCCCATGCTCAGCGCAGAATTGTTCCTGAGTAATTTTTGATCGACTAAAACCCTGAATGATTTTTATTTGCGCTGACTTAGACGCGGCCCTAGCCAGTACGCCAGCCCACTTACCTAGACCAATAATCCCGAAATTGACCATCTGACGCTAGAGTCCGCCAGAACCGCTAATACTCACACCGCCACAAACGAACAGCGTTTGCCCAGTAATGAACCCCGACTCCGGTGATAGAAAAAATGCGACGGCATGGGAAATATCCTCGGGCGTACCTACGCGTTGCAACGGAATACTTCTGATTACCGCAGATCTTTTCTCGCTACCGATTGGATGGCCATTTGTGAATAGCTCTGTTTCAACGGGTCCTGGTGCAACGGAATTAATGGTGACACCATACGGGGCAATTTCGAGGCTTAGGCTACGAGTCAGACCCACCACGCCCGCTTTTGAAGATGCGTACGCAATTCGTTGTGTCTTTCCGAGGATCGCCCTCGATGAAATATTGACAATTCTGCCAAACTTTCGTTCCTGCATTTGCGGAAGCACGCTCTTGATGAGCCGAATTGGCGCCTTAACATTCAGTTGCAATACCGTATCGAGATCCGCATCAGAGACAATTTCAATTCCGCCTGGACGATTCGCACCAGCATTATTCACAAGAAAGCCAACCGGGTATCGTTGGGCCACCTCTTCGGCGATCTCACGAGTTGCTACCGGGTCAGCGAGATCAGCCTCGACAAATTCGATGGAACCTGCTCCTTGTTTGCCGACCTGCTCAGGTGGACGGCGCTGAATGGTGATAACTCGACGGCCATTCGCTGCCATAGTGCGTGCGATTGCTGCACCAATACCACTGCTTGCGCCCGTAACAACAACCGTGAGGTCTTCTAACTCTGAGCCCATCATAAGTAGTCGATTTTCTTCCAATCTCCCGGGCTAACTGATACAACGTTCTTATTGTGGCCCTTGCGCCGATCCGCATAGGTACGCCCTTCCTTCATCACCAATTGGACCTTGGCTTTCTCCTGTAGGCAAGCAATGTTAGTACTGGGGTCACCATCAATGGCAAGAATATCCGCGAACTTTCCGACTTCGATGCTACCTATGTCACGCTCGAGTTTTATCGCCTTTGCTCCATTTATGGTTGCCACTTGGAGGGCTTCCATAGGCTTCATACCAAGGTCTACATATATTCCAAGCTCCTTAGCGTTTGTTCCCATTTCTGGATCAAACCCCATATCTGTACCCATCGCAATCTTAACTCCAGTTTTGTGCATCCTTTGAAACGTTTCAAAGCAACTTGCTTGAATCGACTTCATTTTGTTAATGACAAACATTGATGTGCCCTGGAGACGCCGCATCTCAATGGCGTGGTCTGTGCGATGAAGCAGCGTTGGGGTCATATAAACCTCAGAAGCGGCAATTTGGTCAGTAGTTTCTTGATCCGAGAAGACCATATGCTCGATCGTATCCGCCCCAGCCTTCAGTGCCATTTTCTGCCCGTTTGGCGTAAAGCAATGCACGGCCGCTATTTTATGGAATGCATGCGCTTCGTCGACAATGGCATCAATCTCTTCTTGCGTCATGTTTCGAATATCCGGTTCCTCTTTGTCAGTACCCCCGCCACCGGTAGCACAAGTCTTCACTACGTCACACCCAATTAGCATGTTCTGTCGGGCTAGCTTCCTAAGCTCCCATGGCCCATCTGCCGTCTGGAAACCGAAGCGCTGCATTGCTCTCGGGTTGATCAGATCCAGATGGGATCCCGTTATCGAGGTAAACCCGCCGATTAGCATCCGTGGGCCCTCAATAATTCCGGCGCCGATTGAGTCCCGCACCGCACAGAGATGGGCCGTCATCAGGCCACGGCTCGAGGCCAAACCAAGATCCCGAAGCGTCGTGAAGCCCATATCAAAGCAGAGTTGGGCATGAAAGACGCCATACATCTGCTGCAGTTCTGGAGTAATTTCCCACTGCGCGACCCGATAGTTGTGGAACGTAAGGCAGTTAAACATCATCGTATGCAGGTGACAGTCAATCATTCCCGGCATTAGCGTCAGACCGGAACAATCGAGTACCGAGGCATCCTTGGGAATTACGATATCGCTAGTAGTGCCGACTTGCGCGATTCTTCTACCTTGCACTTTAATTACAGGATCTGTGATGACCTTTCCTGCGATGACATCAATCATTCGAGCACCCTTGATATAAGTCGCGGCTCCGCTTTCCTCCGGCTGAACGAATTTTTGATACATCGTACTTTTACTCATGATGACTCCTTAGATAACAAATTAGTTATGCCCTTTAGCGCTAAACGCTTCGGCGATTTTTAGAAAATTCTTATAGGCCACGGGATCAATCATCGACATCCCGGCATCCCTGGAAACAATCTCGCTGCGTAATGCTTCCAGTGACTCTTCGAATTCATGGCGCATTGACCCATTAGAGATCACGACAAACCTAGAATCTCGATCCGACGAGGGCCAGTCCGAAAGCTGGATCGGTTCGTGGACAATAGTTTGCGCAGCATGAATTACAACTGGAGATCCCTCGACATTCAGAATTGCTTTGAGGCGGAGAAGATTTTCACCCTTCATCGTAGCAAGGAGATTAAGCCAAACCACCATGTTATTCGCGCTGATTTCTCCTGTTCGGCGTAGCGAGAATGATTCAATACCGAGCGATTGAAGAGACGGCTCTATTGTTTTTAGTCGGGAGTTCTGAAAGAGTTGACCAGTCATTACGCCGGCATGGCCAAAGCCGCTATCGTTTGGTAGTGAGTTGAGAATCTCATCGCGTTCTCTCACCTGGTCGCGATCGAGGAGCGTCTGGGGGGTTAAGCCTCTTGGCACCCCATGATCCACGGGAATTGGCGTAATCCACGGATTTAGATGACGTAGAGTCTCAAGAAACGCTTCTGCCGAATTGTGATCAGTGTGCAGATCGGTTTTACTGGTTAATAAAACATCCGCCACTGTAATTTGTCGAACTGCATCAAGATATTTTGCTACTTGTGCCGGACCATTTACGGTATCGACCAGAGTGATGACTTTACTGAGTAGAAATTTCTCCCTGAGCGACTCATCGCACAAGACAGTTTGAACAATCGGAATTGGGTTAGAAAGCCCAGTGGTTTCCACAACAACTTTGTCGAAATGCGCCAACAAGCCTGCGTCGCGTTTTTCCCATAAGTCGGTCAGTGTCTCGACGAGGTCTCCCCTCACCTCACAGCATAGGCACCCCCCCTCGAGCAGAACAATGTTCTCAGATGGAGTCGCAATGAGCAGGTGATCGAGCCCGATCTCCCCAAACTCATTCACGATTACGACAACATTCTCCATATTAGGCTGGGTTAAGAGCCAGTTTAAAAACGTTGTTTTGCCACTGCCGAGGAATCCGGTAAGGATTGTGACGGGCGTTGCGATAGGTCTGGCAGAGTGGCTGGTCGACATAGATTCTCTAGTTTTGCTGGCTTACGATAGTCGTCGACAGAGAATAGATCAAATTGTTGTTTTTTATTCTTTTCATAGAGCGCATCAATCCTTTGATCCGGCGCTATCTTCCCGGGCGACCTGACGAATCATGTCAACAATCACTCGCGCTGCGGGTGGCAAGGTCGCGCCCTGCCGTGTAAAAATCCCTGCGCTCCGCTCTACGGCGGGTAGTATTGGCACTGCTACTAGATTGCGCGAGGTTCTCGCTATCCGTGGCGTAAGAATCGTTGCAAGGCCTGTATTAGCGACCGTCTGGAGAAGCGCCTCAATCGAATTCATCTCTATCCCGATTTGCGGAGATCGGACCGCCTCCAAGAATGCAGTATCAATCATCTTGCGCGATAGATACTCGCGGGTTAATAGAGCGAGGGGTGTCTTGGAAATCTCCTCAAAGCTGACGGACTTGTACTTTGAAAATTCATGTCTCTTCGAGACGATCAGACACAGGCGTTCCTTGAAGAGCTCCTCCCATATAACCTGATCGGTCGACGAAGGGCCGTAAGCAAACCCGAAAGCCAAATCACCCGCGCTTACTTGCCGACCTAACTCCCCGGTGGGAAGCTCGAGGACCTTCAAGTTAATTCCAGGGTACTCAGACTGAAATCTTGAGATGACAGACGGCATGATGTTATTGATGAAAGCAGACACCACACCCATCGCGAGGCTACCCACTCTCAAGCCCCGAAATTCCTGGATTGCAGCTTTCCCGTTTTCAACCTCCTTTACCGATCGTCTAGCAAAATTGGAGAATATCTCGCCAGCATTGGTGAGGCGAACATTGCGGGACGTTCTATCGAGTAGCTCACACCCTAGCTCTTCCTCAAGCTGACGAATCTGATGAGAGAGGGTGGGTTGAGTTACCGAGAGCTCCTCTGCAGCCCTAGTGAAACTACCTAGTTTCACGATACTCAGAAAATACCGCAAATGCCTTAATTCCATGGCGCCCCAGGGGTGTACATATAGACAGAATTTATGGACTTTATGAAAAAATTCACATTGATCTATTCCATTGTAGCGAGTACCGTCACTTTAGGGGAAAAGTTTCTTTGAAAGGTTCGGAGTTGGCTGAGCGAATTGAACTAAAAAACGTTTTTTATACCTACCACTCGGCGGAACGAGAGGTATTAGCGGTAAGTGATGTGTCCTTCTCCGTAGAAGCGGGTCAATTCGTATGTTTGGTCGGCCCAAGCGGATGCGGCAAAACCACTATCCTAAATATGTTGGCTGGATTTCTTCATGAAACAGCCGGCGAGATTATTGTTGGTGGCCAATCTGTTGGCGGAGCTCCTGCGCATCGCGCGGTTGTCTTTCAGGATTTTGCGCAATTATTTCCTTGGCGAACGGTTAGAGAAAATGTTGAATTTGGGCTGGAAATGCAAAAAATGCCGGCAAAAAAGCGTGCCGAGACAGCAATGGAGTTTCTTGCGCTCGTCAAGATTGAAAAATTTTCAGAATCTTTCCCACACCAACTCTCCGGTGGAATGCAACAACGTGTTGCAATTGCACGATCCTTAGCATACAACCCTTCGGTATTGTTGATGGATGAGCCATTTGCCGCGCTCGATGCTATGACGAGAGACGAGATGCAGAAAATGTTGACTGACATATGGAGCGCCACTCAAAAGACGGTCGTCTACATAACGCACAACGTTTCAGAGGCGGTTTATCTTGGCGATAAGGTGGTCGTGCTAAAGGCCCACCCAGGCTCCGTAAAAAAAATCATTGATATCAATCTGCCGCGTTATCGCGACCCTTTATCGGCGGATTTTGTTGGAATTCAGAGGGAAATTCTGGATGCTCTTGGGCACTAACTTCGGTCGGTTAATTACAAAATAGGAGACTTTTTATGAAAAAAATATCAAATTCTCGGCGTAATTTTATTGGCGCCTCTGCTGCGCTCTCTGTAGCGCCCTATATCGTTACAAGTGCCAAGGCCCAGACAGTTGAGCCACTCCGCTTTGGTTTTCAAAACACGTCGTGGGGCTCCATCGGAATGGTAGCCGAAGCTGAGGATATGTTTAAAAAAGCGGGGGTTGCCGTCACAATAAACCGCTTCGATTCAGGTAAAGCAGTTCGTGATGCGATGATCGCCAATCGCGTGGATATTGGCGTGCTCGGAACAACACCTCTAATCGTAGGCGTTGCAAAGGGCGAGGTCGCACCCGTTGCCATGGCGATGTATGCCGGTCGTACCAACGCTTTAGTTGTCGGAAAAAATAGCGGCATCCGTTCTGTTGCAGATTTAAAAGGAAAGAAAATTGGCACTCAAATCGGCTCTGCTACAGATACTGTATTTGTTACCAAGATACTTGCGAAGTATGGGCTTAAAAAAGAAGACGTAACGCTGGTCAATTCTAAATTTGAAAATCATGTAGCGGCCTTAGCGGGTAAATCTGTTGACGCGTTTGCGGGCGTAGAGCCATTTCCTTCGGTTGCGGTGACTGAGGGGATTGGGACGAGTCTGCTCGATTACTACGATTTCGACATGGTGCCTGTCTGGCTCGGCATCAATAAGCCTGTGCTTGAGAAACGTCGTGATGCTGTGCTTGGCTTTTTGCGTGGATGGGTCGCAACGATCGATATCTTTAAGAAGACGCCAGATCGCGCTGCGACAATTGTTCAAGAGAACTTCACAAAGATGGGGTTCACAGTGTCCAAGCCCGCGATTGCGACAATGCTTGGGAAGCTCGAAGCCAACCCAAACTATGTGCCCGGCCTAGAGGCTTATCTTAAAGAAGAGTCGCAGCTCTTGGTAACCGGTAAGCAGATTCCCGCAATGCCGAACTGGGGGCAGCTTCTCGCCAACCCATTAGTCCAGCAGATTAAGCGTGCTTAAGCCTGCCTACTTGGTCTGCTGATGCGTCGTTTCGGCGATCTGTTGCTTGCGAGCCTGCCCTTTGTCGTGATGATCGGCATTTGGCAGGCTCTCTCGGTTTATGGTGGTTTTCCCGAGAAGCTTGTCCCAAGTATTTCTCAGATTTTTCAAACATTTTTTCGACTTTTAAATGAAGGAATTCTGCTTTCCTCAGCGGCATCGACCTTAAATCGTCTCTTGCTTGGATTTCTGATCTCTGGGGTCGTTGGTGTTTTTGTTGGAATACTAATGGGCAGATACCGGGTTATTGAGGAAACGCTGCTGCCGTTAATTAGTTTTATTT
>Ga0315901_10009819_pt1 | contig 10966 bp, 9 predicted proteins | sample LakEriMetagenome_10_FD_203761 | JGI IMG/M metagenome (GOLD analysis project Ga0315901, IMG submission 203761) | Freshwater fungal communities from buoy surface, Lake Erie, Ohio, United States - Buoy 2 MA116 | ecosystem: Environmental > Aquatic > Freshwater > Lake | place: USA: Lake Erie, Ohio...
CCATGTTCTGACAATTTTTTTTCTATCATAGGAAAATACCGCATAGAACGCTTAATAGCGATAATCGTACTGGAATGTTGAAAAACATTAGCGTATAACTCTCTTTCAAGTCGTTCCCGTATATCCCAATCCTCGATAGTTAACTTCTCACCGGCAAAGGAATATTCATCCTGTAATGTTATTGACCTGATAACCATGGCTGGTTCTGCCGCTTTATGCTCTCCCAGGTCGATATTGGTCACAAAGGAAAAAATAAAAAAAATACCGGAAAAGGCTCCCAAAATCATGAGAGACCATTTAAAATGTTGTAAAAATTTATTCTCTTTCATATTCTAAATATCTTTTGCTTTTTTATAAATAGGCACTGTTGAGCAAGGTTCGCCAAAGAAAATACTTGATGCTATAGGCTGTAAAAACTGCACTGCAGCCGTATAAGCAGCTGCGGGAACGGCCTTTTCGCTACAACCCTTCAGAACCATTTTTTTGTCCGCATAATCCTCTCTTTTCCATTGAGAAATTACCTTATCATAATGGGCTGATAGAAAAGTATCCTTATCCCCCTGAAAAATAGCCTTTGCATAAGGTGTGGCATAGGCAGCGACCAACATAAAAGACCATAAAGGCAAAATGGCATCTTCAGAACAAACAATAAGCAGGTTTTTATCCTTATAAACAGCCCAGTCAATTTCCTTTAATGCTGTTCTAAAATCTTTCTCCTTTAAAATTAACCCCTGAAAAAGATAATCCTTTATGTCAAAATAAATAAAATCACCCTCCGGATAAAATTTTTCTAAATCGATGGTTAATAATCCACTATTAACCACCTTATTAACTAATGTTGATTCCATATTACTTATTAATTTTCCGAAAAATCTGATTCCTCACCAGCTGTAAATTCATGTTCTTTAAATTCTTTGGGTAGGGGAAGATCTTTTAAACTGTTAATGCCAAAATAATGTAAGAATTTTTCACCCGTAGCATACAACAATGGTCTTCCGGGCCCTTCACTTCTTCCAGAAATAAGAATTAGCTCCTTTTCAAGTAACTTTTGCACGGCATAATCACAATTAACGCCTCTGATTCTTTCCAATTCCAATTTACTTACAGGTTGTTTATAAGCAATGATAGAAAGCGTTTCTAAGGAAGCTTTTGAAAGTTTTTTCCTTGTTTTATTTCTAAGAAAAACATTTAAGGTACCATGAAAAGCAGGTTTAGTCAGAAACTGAAAACAGTTTCCCGATTGAATCAGTTCAAAGGCAAAGGATTCATTCACAAAACGATTTGAAATTTCTTCAATTCTACTCATTACCTCCTCTTCTGAGAGCGCCAACCCGAACACCTCTTCCAAACAACCTTGAATATCCTCTATACTAATTGGCTGATCAGCTGCAAAAATCAGTGCTTCAATGTGTTGTGAAATATATTCCAATGTGAAAAATTTTAATTAAAAGGAATAGCAACGGAAAAGATTACTATTTTTTCCACCTCTTCCTTTACTTTGTTTGTTATTATCGAAAAATAGGGGAAGTTGCAAAGCAAAATAAAAATCAGACCCTGTAAAGGACGATTTTGTCACCCAACTCTTAATATTATCTGAACCAAAGGTCAATGGGCCAGCCCGAAGTGCCAAGCCTCCGAAAAACAGCTGTCTATTAGATAAGGTCAGCGGTATTTTTACTGCCCAAAAACCTGATTCCCAGGAGGGCATTACCATAACGGTTTCTATGGATTGAATATTTTTAATAGCCTTCAGGAGGGGGATATTTGCAAAAGAAGAGATAAAGAAAGCGTTCCCAACGGAGAAGCCACCTTGAAAATTGAACGATGTTGGCAGTAACATATTAAAATTACTTCCCGTTACGCCCGCCAATGCACTACCCAAAATGTCCGTACTCAGTAAGTTTCCCGCCTGAATTACATTTCCCTTTGAGATGGCATTTATATAATCGGAACCATCGTGCAAAGAAACGCCGGTTGAAGTTACTTTATAGGTAGTAGTATTTGAATTAAAACCAATATACCCAATATCGTTTAAAGCTGCTCCAACAAACCACCTACCTTCCCCCTCTGTCAAACGAGCGCCAATATCCAATCCCATTCCAAAGCCATTTAATGATTTTCTAATGCCCCCACCTACTGGATTTCTGGACCAAACGGAGAAACCCATATCGCCATCCACATTAGATAAATTAAAATTGTTATTTGGTCGCTGAGACATATTTAGTTCACTTTTACTGTCAACAAAAGCGGACATCATTGGCAAAATAAACTTCACGGCAGTGCCCACAGAAAGGACATTAAAACCAACTATTTTTTTGATATTCAGCGTGAGAGGAATTTCAGTATATACGGCGCCACTCAAGTTAAAAGGGCCTATCGGATAGGTAGAAAAAAAGGCTTGTTCGGCATGCGTAAAAGGTATCATACCCGCTGGGATCTTAAAAGTACCTAAATTTCCTTTCACCCGAAACCCTAATCCAATAGAAAAATTTTCATTTATGGCCACCACCGCGGAAGGACCTTCCAAAACAAAAGAGCCATAAGCCCATTGATTTTTCAACGTGTCTTGAAAAAAACCATCCAACGTGTCTGGGATGCCATTAATAATGCCAGGATATTTGACTCTACCCCGTGGATAGTTTATAACCAGCCCGTTTTGTCGGGGAAGTAACTGCAATGCATTAGCATTTCTAACCCCTAACATATTATTGTTTGCAAAAACGCCACCTTGAACCAAATTGATTGCCGTACCTTCAGGTGCGGCTGCGGGATTAAGCATCATTTGATAAAGGCTGGTATATTTCCCCATCCTCAGACCTTGTTGAAACTGCCCCAAAGCATGATGTGCAAAAAGACACGAACTAATCAGGAAAAATAGGGTCTTCTTCATAAATAATAAAGTAATGACTACAATATCCAAAAAAAACAAGGAAAAGGCAAATTTTTACAGGCTAAACCAAATAATTAAACTCTTTAAGGTTTTATTTTTTTACTATTCGGGTTGAGTGAAGCATTTCCAGCTTCCATCCATTTTCTGTTAAAATGGCCGTTGCGCTTTCTAACCAATGAGCCTTTCTAATGATTTTATTATCCGATGAGAATGTAGCATAGTTTTGGTAAGAAATCCATGCCATTTTGTTTGCGATTTTAATTTCAATAACCTCAATGGAATTCATTCGTTTTAGATTCGGTTTCCGAAGCATGGCATTATCCAAATAATTTTTAATAGAATCGTTATTCCATACTTCTCCATTTTCCAAAAGCAGGAAGTCTTTAGTGTAGTATTTATCAATGTTTTTAGCATCTAATTTAGACCATATTTCGTCAAAAGATTCAATGATTAAATTTTCAATACGTGTTTTATCGGTTTCATTTGAAATTTGACCGAATGATATGGTTGTAAAAAACATCATTAAAATGATGAAGTTAAGTCTTTTCATTTTTGCTATTTTTTAATTACTGCTGATTAATCAACATTAATTATTTGGATCACTACTTATATTGTCTTATTAGGGAGAAGTTCAATATTTTGCCAGCCAATGAATAAGACGATCTGGCCAATAATCCGTAGTTGTTTTGTTTTTCAGACCAAATCCGTGGCCACCTTCCGGATAGAGATGCATTTCTGCCTTTAATCCGTGTGAAATGGCGGATTGGTAATACAAAATACTATTTTGAACAGAAACTGTTTTATCATCTGCTGCGTGCACAAGAAAAGCGGGCGGAGTATTAGCCGTTATTTGTTTTTCTGGGGAAAACGTATTAATCAAGGTTGAATCTGGTTTTTCACCTAGTAAATTACGTCTGGATCCAGCGTGCATGAATGGTTCTGTAAAGGCAATCACTGGATAAATAAGAATACTAAAATCGGGTCGACCGGAAATATTATCCGTGGGAATATCAACCATATTTTTATCAAATAAAGTGGATGTCGTGGCTGCTAAATGTCCACCAGCAGAAAATCCCATAACCCCAATCCTGTTCTTATTTAATTTCCACTCTTCCGATTTACTCCTAATATACCTGATTCCTTCCAATGCATCTCTTAAGGGTGCCAGGTGCTTTTGCGTACAATACTTGTCATTTGGAATCCGATATCTGAGTATAATCGCAGTAATCCCATGTTTATTTAAAAATTTAGCCACATCAATACCTTCGTGATCAAAAGCAGTGCCTGAATATCCACCGCCTGGTAGAACCAGTACTGCCTGACCATTTGCATTTTCAGGCTGAAACAAAGTAAGGATTGGAACAGCCGTTTTTCGAAAAAAGCGGATACCATCAGGTCTGGTTTCTATTTCCTCCTTACTTTCCACGGGCAGGGAATAAGGTATGTTTCCAGTATATAATGGAAATTCCTTTTGACCTAAAAGCGATCCGTGAGAGAGTAAACTACCAATCATAAATAAAAATAGGGGCCTTATAAACATGGTTTATTCAATTTGCGTATTTATATTCATGAAAAATACGAAAAATGCGGCACCAAATCCTATTATTACTATATTTTATTGTCACTATTTTATTACCCAACCAAATCATCGGACAGGATAAAGAACCATTTTTAGTTGTTTTAGGTGTTGCGCAAGATGGAGGTTTTCCTCAGGCAGGCTGCAAAAAATCGTGTTGTGAAAAAAGTTGGATTAATTTAAAAAAAAGGGAATATGTGAGTTGTGTCGCCTGGGTTGACCCAATTCGCAAAAAATACTGGTTGTTTGATGCTACGCCAGATATGCCTGAACAAATGCATTATTTATCGGAGAAATACAAGGTCGAACTGGCTGGCATTTTTCTAACGCATGCACACATAGGACATTATACTGGACTCACCCATTTGGGAAGAGAAGTGATGGGAACGAAAAATATTCCCGTTTTTGCGCTTTCGCGTATGCACAAATATTTATCTGAACATGGGCCCTGGAAGCAATTGGTGGAATTAAAAAATATTCAATTAATCCCTCTGGAAGCAGATGTACCCATTCAAATAGCCGACTGGTTTGAAGTAACGGCCATTAAAGTACCTCATAGGGATGAATTTTCTGAAACAGCCGGTTTTGTAGTTAAAGGCCACGTAAAATCTTTCTTTTATTTACCCGACATCGATAAGTGGGAAAAATGGGATCGTTCGATTGAAAAATATATTAACGAAACGGATTACTCTTTTTTAGATGGCACTTTTTATAATGCCCTGGAATTACCCGGCAGAAATATGTCCGAGATACCCCACCCTTTTATCATTGAAAGTATTGAAAGATGGAAGGAACTTCCCGAAAACGAAAAAAATAAAATCCACTTTATTCATTTGAATCATACCAACCCACTTCTTCAGAAGAATCATCCTTATAGAAAACAACTTCTCCTGTCTGGATACAACATCGCAAAATTAGGGGATATCTATTATGATCGATGACTAAATGGAGAGGTTGACCTGACAATAAAATGCTAGAGACGTGTGAATCCGCAGGATTCATGAAACGGGTGACCGTGTAATCCCTTCGGGATTACACGACGGACTTAATCCCGGAGGGATTACATGTCTATAGCTTTTTGTGAAACATCCCCAATGACATAATGCGATCATTGCATGTGAAACATCCCCAATGACATAATGCGATCATTGCATGTGAAACATCCCCAATGACATAATGCGATCATTGCATGTGAAACATCCCGATGGCGCAACAAAACCATTTCATGTGAAACATCACATTGTCTTGTTACGATCATGATTAATCAACTGTTCTGATGACGGTAGATTCCTGGATCCAGCAACCCACATAAAATCTTTCACCCGTTTTCAGGCCACGAATAAAGACATCTTCTTTATTGGGCATAAACCGGGTATATTGATTAATCATTTTGTTTGCTTCAGCGGCAAAAGAAGCGTCTATATTTCTGGCTTTGACCCAGGCATCTACTGCAACCCAAACGACCACCTGACTTTCCCAACCTCTGCCCGGACCGCAAAGAGGGCCACTTGAGGCATACATTCTGCCGATAAGGATGTAAGGCTCTCCCCAGTTTGGTCTTGCTGCGGCGGCCTCTAAAGCTAATTGTCTTGCCTTCGAAAAATTCTTCATGTGAACATAATATACCTTAGCAGCTAAAAGTATCAGTTCGCCCTTTTTTTTCACATCCTCCACTTCCTTTGAGGCTTTCAGGAAACCCTCTATTGCACAAGGGTAATCAGCATCTCTGAGACAAATAAAGGCTAGTTCAGCGGGTCCCTTTTCCGGTGCACATTTTTCATTTCCCTTTTGAATTAACGCGGCAAATTTTTCCTCTACATCGGAACATCCCGCAAATTTTAACCTGCTATAAACTTCTCTGATAACCTCACAATCGTCAGTGGCGGCTAAAAACTGCGGATAATATTTATCCATAAAATAATTACAATCATAAAAGCCTTTTACCGTTTCGAAAACCTCCATTCTAAGAGGCAAATATTCCTGGATAACTTTCCATCGCACGCAGGAAGAGCCTTCACATTCCGCTAAACCCTTTTTTAGCCTGTTAGATAAAGCTAACGAATATTTTCTGGCCTCTTCCAAAGGTATTTCATTTGAAAAATACAAATCGACCAGCAGAGAAGTGAGCGGATTCAGCACAAAATCAGGGACTTCCTCCCCATCAATATCCCACGCTTTTTTAAAAAGGTCATAAATCTCCTTTTTTGAAGCCCTGTTTTTGTAAGTAAAAAACAAATCGAAACCTTTTCGGGCGGGGACATACCCACCGGCTGGATAGCATTCTTCGATTCTATCATACAAAGCAAATATTTTATTTATCCACTCTTCCTTTTTCAGAGAATCCTTCTCTAGTTCTAAAAAATGTTCATAAAAACGAATACCATCTGCCAGAACTGTATTTCTTTTACCATCAGCTGCTGGTGCCAGTTCATAAACTTTCACCCAATATTCATACGCCTGATTCCAATCGGTATCTTTTAAAAAATCTCTATAAAGGACAAAACTTCGCAATGCCTCCTGAGGATTCTCAGATTGATCAAAAGTAGCACAAAATCCTTTTGGTCTTTCCACTCTCGTCAGGGTATCGGAGACGGGCGCACTTTCCGCGGTAGTAACCACCTTCATTTTAGGTGAGCAACTTAAAAAGGCTGTTAATAAAAACAGATTAGAAAAAAAGATAAGGAACTTCATAGGAAAAAATTTAAAAGAAAAGGCCTTGTCCCGAAAGAGGAACAAGGCCTTTCGGCAAACCTAGTAAATGGGTTTGAAATTAATTATATCTAAGGGTAACTGTTTCGCCTATCCAACAACCTGTTGAAACTCTGGCACCTTCCGCAATACCTCTCATGTGCGCCTCATCCTTTGGTGGAACAGAAGCACCATAAAGGGATATTTTTTTAGAAGCTTCGGCAGATACCTCTGAATCGATATTTCTTGCCTGGGCATATTTTTCTATGGCAGCGAGTACGGCTAAGCCTCTTGTGTACCCATCGGAGCCACAATTTCTACTGGTAGAAGCATACATATCACCAATCAATAGATATGGCCTACCCCAATTTGATTTCAACGAAGCCGCTTTACGCGCATTTTCTCTTGCCGGACCGTAAGATTTTAACTGACGGAACTGAATAGAGGCAATACCGAGGTAATAATCAGCTTTTTTATTATCATCTGTTTCGTTGGCAATAGCTTCCTGGTATTTAGCAATAGCCTGACTGAAATTCCCTTCTTCATAAAGCTTTCTTGCGGCCATTCCAGGATTTTTAGCTAGAAAATCCTCCTGCATAGCCGCATTCATATTAGCCGCTTTAGCCTCATACTTTGTCTTTAACTCCAACATGATGGGGTCAGTATCAGCACATCCCTGAGTCTTTAACTTATTGAAAGTATAGCGAATGGTAGCTAAATCTTCCGGATTTTCCTGATAAGCGGGAACCAATTTTGCTTTAAAATAATCGCAATCAAATATTTGACCCTCAACTTCAGCCAAAGGCACTTCCATTCTTGCATACGAGGCCTCGTAATATTGACCATATTTCTCATTATTAGAAATATTAAAGTCTGCAATTTCCTGTGATTTCTCCACTAAGAATCTTGCATCAGCCTGTGTCATCAATTTGTTTTTAAACATATAATTTACCACCAGACCAATAGGCTCCAAGATAATATATTCAGCAGCGTTGCCTGCTTTTTCTATAGCATTTTTGAATGCAGCCGCTGTTTCGGCACTGTATCCATAGGAAGGCATATAGAACATATCAAAAGCCTTTCTACTTAACGCGTAGCCTATTTCCTTTGGATAACAAACCGCCATTTGGTCATAAAGAGAAAGAATAAGTTTATCAGCGGCTAATTTAGATGCATCATCTTTTGATTTCTCTTTTTTAGCCTTCATTATTTCTACGCCATCAATGTAGTGATTCGCTCTTTGTCCATCGGCCATTGGGGCAATATCGAAAGCTTTTTGCCAATTTTCGTAGATAATACCAAACGATACATCGTCTAATTTAGCCAAATCGGCAGCTGTTTTACCCTTTACCATCTGCCTATAAAGTACGTGAGCCTCTTTAGCTTCCGTTTCTCTGGGATTTCCCACCCAAGAATTACACTGGGCATTAGCATTATTAAATAAAGTGAGCAAGAGGAGTAGTGGAAGAACTCCATGAGATAGAACCTTCATAATTAGTTAAATTTACGTTTGTAAAACCAGGTGTTGTCGTTTAGTGAAAATCCAGCTGTTAGTTGGATATAAGTCTCTCTTAGTGCGTCTTTCAAGCCAAAACGCCCTACTTCCAAAGATAAATCTACGAAAGAAGGAGTTTGCCTGGGAACCACTATGGGAAGACCTAATCCCATGGTAAAGCCGTATTGAAGTAAAGATTTTCCATTTACTGTTCGAGGGTCTGTTCCATAAAATGCGCCTAATCTGTAACTCATTCGCCTGCTATATTTATTATAAGAAGCATATTCTGGAATCAATTCACCTCCAAATCTAAAAAAATAATTATCAAAAAGTTTATCTGATTTTGCCGTTAACTCATAATTTGACCATTTTCCAACAGTATATTCTGCACTAATTCTAAGCTTATTAAACCGTTCAAAAGTAAGTCCCATACCAAATTCCATAGGAAGCTGTCCTGTTTGAATATTATCAAATTCTCTTAAAATGGTATCAATTATGGTAGTGGTTAAATACAATTCTCTCCTATAAAAACGACTGGCATTGGTCTGTACTGATCCACCCATGGTGTAAGTACCCGAAATGAGTAACCTTTTATAGTCTGAAATTGATTTATCCTTATCTTTTTTCTTTCCAAAATCAATGGCTGCCTGGAAACCTGCTTTTAATCTAAGCCCCCTTAAGCTAATATCGTCCGCTAATTCCGTTCCATAAGCTATAGACGAGGAATCTAATTGCAAGCGTCGCGAATTAGTTATTTTGCCAAACAAATAGGCTGTTTCTAAACCCACCGCGATACTCTTATACCTAAAGCCATTTGACCAGGCAAGTTTATAAGTACCACCAGTTCCTTTCAACGTATTGGTTGCTGTACCGAATCCAGGATTTTCAATGGTAGATTTTACGTCGTAACCAACATAAGTGTAGGGAACCAGCGTAAAGGCCATACCAATACCTGAGGTAGGCTGTTGTCTTTCCAGCGATTCATTGATAGGGTTACGCATGGGAAATCCAAGACTTAGATACTGGATATTTCCGCTCCAGGCGTCATCCCTCTCGCCTTTTCCATTATTAAGGACATTATACTTGGAAAATATACCTCCTTCAAAAGCTGTGACTCTAAGGAAACCAAGAGAAGCAGGATTCTGTGGATTGAGATGCGTCGGATCATTATAACCTACGCCAATTCCCCCCATACCCGCTGCAGCGGCAAAATATCCCGGATAATAATTTCCTATACCTAACCTGGAATAGGGCGAATTATATTTGGGAATAATACTCGACGTGGACTGTCCAGCTAGCTGTAGAGCTCCCAGGAACGATAGTCCAATGACTAGAAGCCACACTTTATTGTTTAATTTAGCCATTTGAGCCACTACGTTTATTTTATGTAAAGATGCTATTAACTGCAATATAGTTGGTTTAAAGAATTAATGTCTAAAGTGTCTAATTCCCGTTATAACCATTGCCATATTATTCGCATCACAAAAATCTATACTTTCCTGATCTTTAACCGACCCACCCGGTTGAATAACCGCCTTTATTCCCGCCCGTTCAGCTACTTCCACACAATCGGGAAAGGGAAAAAAAGCATCTGAAGCCATCACTGCACCCTGCAGATCAAAACCATATTTTTTTGCCTTGTCCACCGCTTGTTCCATCGCGTCAATTCTCGATGTCTGACCACAACCCATACCCAAAAGCTGATTATCTTTAGCCAGCACAATGACGTTTGATTTCAGGTGTTTGCAACATTTTGCGGCAAACATCAAATCTTTCCACTGATTATCCGTAGGTTCCAATAGGGTCGCTACTTTACAAATCTCCCTTCCTTCCGTTATAACGTCATTTTCCTGAACAATCACGCCATTTAACAAAGATTTAACGCTAATGTTTTGAATTTTAAGTTTTTTTAACTTCAATAAAATTCTGTTTTTCTTTTTACTCAAAAAATTTAATGCGTCTTCCGCAAATTCTGGTGCAATTAAAACTTCGTAAAAAAGCTGATCTATCTCCTCCGCGGTAGCCATATCAATGGGTACGTTTGATATAAAAATACCCCCAAATGCAGAAACGGGATCGGCAGCTAAGGCAGCCAGCCATGCCTCCTTAATGGTAGATCTGGTGGCCACACCGCAAGGATTGGTATGTTTAAGAATGACCATCGTTGGCCCATCCTTTTCAAACTCAGAAATCAATCCAACGGCAGCGTCTATATCTGTTAAATTATTGAACGATAGTTCTTTTCCTGCTAATTTTTCGAACATATCATCAAAATCTCCGTAAAAAACGGCTTTTTGATGTGGATTTTCACCGTAAC
>Ga0315901_10009820_pt1 | contig 10966 bp, 16 predicted proteins | sample LakEriMetagenome_10_FD_203761 | JGI IMG/M metagenome (GOLD analysis project Ga0315901, IMG submission 203761) | Freshwater fungal communities from buoy surface, Lake Erie, Ohio, United States - Buoy 2 MA116 | ecosystem: Environmental > Aquatic > Freshwater > Lake | place: USA: Lake Erie, Ohio...
AGGGCGTGTGGGCACCCTGTTAACTATCATGGCAGCTAGAGAAACTAGCAAGATCAAAATAGAATTAAGAAAGAAACAACTTGTTAAAAAGTTACAATAAACTTTGGGTGTTTGGCGACAGTTATACTACACCTAATGTTTGTGTAGAGCCTGCTGATAGTTTTTGGGGGCTGGCTGCAAAAATACTGAATGCAAGCACAATTGTTAATTGCTCCCGTTTGGGAAATAGTTTTGCAACAGTTCAGCAATTGTTAATAGGAATGTCTCAAGAGATTGACTGGGACCATGACATGATATTTGTAGGAATTCCTCCATTGGAGCGTATTACAATTTTTGACAATCATAGAAATACAGGATATCAGGGACACAACATTGATACTACTACTTGGAATGTTGATCAGTTCGATATTGAGGCTCATCACGGACTTGTTTGTTTGCAAAACTATGGTCAAGACCAACAGTTAATTGTACACCACAATCGCAGTTGGCTGGAAATAGATGTATTACGACAGATATTTTTACTTACTCGATGGTTAGATAGTATCGATGCTAACTATTTGATTGTTAATTTGAGCAAGGATTTAGATAAAAATAATTGTTGGGGACCGAGCAATTTTGTCTTACCCTATTGCAAAGATCACAAGAAGTGTATATTATTTGACAAAACATATTATGGCATAAACATTGGGGTAAACAAACCCGCAGATCTTGACGGACCAGAAGGGCATCATGGACCAGCCGGCAATCACTATTTTTTTGAACAATCGTTGCTGCCAAAACTAAAAGAATGTTACACACAACAAATTGATTCGGATACACCTACTGAAGTGTTGGATGCACTCACACTATACTTGGACTATATTCATGCTAAAAGATTACGGACTTGATGTCCAACGCCTATTTCTAGAAATGATGTTAGAAGATGCACAAAGCTATGTGCGTGTACAAAACATCTACAACCCACAGAACTTTGACAAAAGTTTAAGGCCTGCTGCTGAATTTATTAAAGAACATTCTGACAAGCACAAGACCTTGCCAGACCGCACTCAAATCTCGGCCACCACTGGCGTTAAATTGCAGGCTGTGCCAGACTTGAACGAAGGACACTTTGACTGGTTCATGGGCGAGTTTGAAGCATTTACTCGGCGTCAAGAACTAGAACGAGCTATTTTAAAAGCCGCAGACTTGTTGGAAAAAGGCGATTATGATCCTGTTGAAAGGCTGATCAAAGATGCAGTACAGATATCGCTCACCAAGGACATGGGCACAGACTACTTTGCTGATCCCAAAAGTCGCATTGAGAAGTACTTTAACTCGGGTGGGCAAGTAAGCACAGGCTGGCCACAGCTGGATCGACTGTTGTATGGTGGTTTTAGCAGAGGTGAGCTGAACATCTTTGCAGGTGGATCTGGTTCAGGCAAGAGCTTGGTGATGATGAATATCGCGCTGAACTGGTTGCAACAAGGACTCAGTGGCGTGTACATCACACTTGAACTGAGTGAAGAACTTACGTCATTGCGTACTGATGCTATGTTAACCAACATGAGCACCAAAGACATTCGCAAGGACATTGACACCACAGAGCTCAAGGTCAAACTGGTGGCCAAGAAGTCCGGCAACTATCAAGTAAAAGGCTTGCCAGCACAATCAAACATCAACGACATCCGTGCTTATTTGAAAGAGTATCAAATTCAAACAGGCAAGAAGGTAGACTTTGTGATGATTGACTACTTGGACTTGCTCATGCCAGTTAGCGCCAAAGTTTCGCCCAACGACTTGTTTGTGAAAGACAAGTATGTGAGTGAAGAACTGCGCAACTTGGCCAAAGAGTTAGGAATCCTAATGGTCACAGCGTCACAGTTGAATCGTAGTGCGGTGGAAGAAATTGAATTCGATCATTCACACATATCAGGTGGTATCTCTAAAATTAACACAGCAGATAATGTGTTTGGTATCTTTACAAGTCGTGCAATGAAAGAGCGTGGCAAGTATCAGATCCAGTGTATGAAGTCTCGAAGCTCGACCGGCGTTGGTCAAAAGATTGATTTGGAGTACAACATTGAAACCATGCGTATTACTGACGAAGGCGGGGATGACAACGAAAACGGGTTTAGCAAAAAGCCCAGTACAAGTATCATGGACTCGATCAAAGCAAAAAGCCAAGTTAGTTCAGCCGCCGCAGACGATGCCAAATCTGTACCTTGGGAGCGACCACAGGCCAAGGAAGGTTTTGAGTTAGAAGCACCCAAGGTCACAGCAGATGTACAAAGCGCCAAACTCAAGCAATTGCTGGGCAAAATTAAAACGTCATGAACTCAGATTTTTGTAAATTCTTTGAGCACGGACTAGTCTACAATAACAGTATTTCCTGAAGTAGCAAAGTATTACAAATGATCATAAGCTATAGAGAAGGATGCAGTGGAAGTTGGTTGGCACAGCTCTTGACCAATCCAGAAATTGCATACTACAGGCAAGATTTGGCAGGTACTAATATTCCCACAGAAGTGTTTCATTTTGATGGACATGATGATCTACATGTGCCCGAAGCGTTTGCAATGTATCAGGGCCAAGAATATATCACATGTCACAGTAGCAATTATCAACTGTTGCGGCAATATTGGCCTGACAAAGCAATTGCTAGGATTGTGCCGTTGACACATGTGTTAGATTGCATAGAGTCTGCGTTTTTTAAACTAGGTCCCGGAACACAATGTATGTCTATAGATCATGCATTAGAGTACATCAAAAACTATTTTGATCTTCATACAGTTATTGATCCGCGTCCAACATTACACAACACTTGCATAATAGATTATGGGCAATTGAGATACATTGACCAGTTACAGGAAATATGCAAATCGTTGTTTAAAGTAACGTTGTCTGAAAAACAACAGAATTTTGCCCAGGCATATTGGAATTTGCAGTCTGCATCTAATAGATATTTTTCTGCGGCTAGATTTATATTTGAGTACGAACACAAACATAATTTCAAGGAAAGTGATAGACTGTGGAGCATTGATCATGCACCTGCAGAAATTGCAGAATTGCTTGATTTTATGCAATATCAGGATTGAGCAACTGCCATATTTCGGGCAGGTAATCTTTGATGTTTATTTTCTTGGCACGGTCTTGGTCCAAAACGTTTTTAGCTACTACCGACAATGCAATTTCGTTACCTTTAATTTTGCAAAAACTTTCAATCAAATCTGCGCCGCATGACGACAGATGTTTTTTAAATTCAACAGGCATTTGTGACAATGACAGCCAGACTGGGCGCGAAACAATATTGTGATTGTATTTTAAATTATTTTTCTTAAACCATTCAACGGTCGAATTGTAATACATGGCATTAAGCGAACTAATAGTGTAACTGATGCTGATATTTTTTGTAATAGATTTGTACTGTTCAATATTTTCCAATAAATTACTCCACTTACCAGGCCATCTCATGTATTCAAATACTGGACCAATGCCGTCAATACTGATGCAAATATTTAGATCAGTAAATTGCGTTAGCAAGTTGATTTGCTCAGAGATTAAATTGATGCTGCCATTGGTCACAAGTGATATAAAACAACTGGTGTTATTATGGTCAATCAGTTTTTGTAGTATTTCAAAAGTCTTGGGATCAAATAATGGTTCGCCTCCCAACAACGAAATTCGTTTGGCCGAACTGTAATTGATGTTTGCATGGCCTAAATCAATTTGATATTGCGGATTGGGACTTATGCTCATGCGTTTTTCAACTTGTGCCCATTTGGATGATAATTTGCTGTTACAACTGACACATGCCTGATTGCATAGATTGCTAGTGGTTATTTGATACAGTAACGTTTGATGATTAGAGTCAGCACAATCTTGTTGAATCTTATCTAAATCTCTGTCTAATTTATAATCTAAAAATTCATTCTCAAATTGACGTCGACTTTTGTTTCCTGTAGATTCCATATCCCAGCATTTTTTGCAAGCCACAGTCGGAATGTTATTAAGCAAATCTTTTTTTATTTGATCAATGTTGTATTTTTCTGGCAACAAACAACATGGGGTGTTTTGGTGCCCTAGTTCTTGGCTGTACCAAGGTAATACGCAAAAGTAGTTGTTCATAGGGTATTTAATTACCAAGTTGTATGTGTAAATTTAAATAAATAATTCAAAGGCCCAAGAGCAGATGCAAAAACGCACTCGCAGTTTATTAGAAGAATTAGACGATCTGTACATCGAGCGTGATCGCCGCCTGTTGATTGAAAATCGTGCGGCTACTCTTATTGCAAATGCTATTAGATTGCTAGAACAAATTGACACAGAATTTCCAGCTGATCAAGCTGAGAATCTACAACGCAAATTGCTGAATGCCATCCGCACCAGGGACTCGGGCAAGTTTGCTAGATCAGTGAGAAGAACAAATGCAGATACATGAAATCGCACGCCGTAACATAAACGAAGGCCCACTCAAGGGTGTTGCTACCAATATTGCCAAAGGAGCAGTTAACACAGTCAAGCCAGTGGTAAACTATGCAGTTGACCAGGCCAAAGGAGTGGCAAAGTTGCCGCTTAATACCGCAGAATATTTTGCCAACAAAATATTGGATACGGCTGGCGTTCCTGCTGCTCATCAAGGTCGGTACAGCAAGTATGGCCAGATAGCAGCTGGTCAAAATAAAGGTACTGCTAGTATAGCAAAAGTAGAAAATGAAATTGCAACTGAAATAGCCAAAGAATGGGCTCGACTAGGAACGTTGAATGGTCAAAGAGTTGAATTGCCTCTTGATCCAAAACAAATTGCGCTGGCAGCTGGCAAACTCAACACACAAAAATTGCAGATCAACAACAACAATATTGTCAAGCAAGTAACAGACATGGCTCCCGAACAGCGTCGTCTTTTGGATTTATACAAAAAAAATCCAACAGCAGCACCAGCTGTAACAACACCACCCGCTACAGCACCGTCCCCAGTTAATACACCAGCACCAGCGCCTGCAGGATTTAACTATGCCAATGTAATGAAAATGCCTGGGATGAATCGACCTGTGAAAAAACTAGCACCAGCTATGGCAGAATCTTTGACCTGGAGCAAGAACTTTGATCCCAGCCGACAATTATATCGACGAATGAAACAAGGACAAACACAATGAGATTGTTAGAAGGCGGCAACGTATTCAAAGATGCTGATGGTAATCCTTTAACTGGACGTATCAATCAAAGCGATGTAGCAGCCACAGTACAGTGGTTGGAAGCACTTACAGGTTTAGAATTCCCACGTGAACGTTGGCTGGGTTCAACTGGTCGCAAACCCACTTCGGGCGACATGGACATGGCAGTGGATGCTAGTGAGATATCCAAAGAACAATTGTCAGCAAAACTAACACAATGGGCAGTGAGTCACGGTCAAGATCCCAAGGCCTGGGTAAAGAAAGCCGGCGAAGTACACCTGCGTACACCCATCAATGGCAATCCTCAAAACGGATATGTGCAAACAGACTTCATGTTCTTTCCAAACTTGGACTGGGGACAGTTCTACTATGGTGGTTCTGAAGATTCTGCTTACAAGGGCATGAACCGTAATGTGTTAATGAGTTCAATTGCCAAGCAACTGGGACTCAAAGTAGGCGCCAATGGCATGTTTAGCCGCACTACCAATCAGCTGGTAGATGGCGGCATGGATCCTGACTACGTGGCCAAAACGTTGTTGGGGCAAAGTGCCACTAGAGAAAATCTCAAGAACGTGGAAAGCATTTATACTTCATTGGCCAAAGACAAGGCCCGTGATGCCAAACTCAAAGACTTTCGTGAATACCTAAGCAAAGAAGGCCTGCAAGAGCCAGACCTGGTTCGAGAAAACAGTGATGTGCATTTCCTGGCCAAGCTGCGTGATAGAATTGTAAATCAAGGCATGCAACCATTAATTGAAGCCGAGCCAGCAAATCCATATCAAATTTACGAAGCCGACGAAGGTAATGTAGGCGGTAGGGCCAAGGGCATTGAACACCTGGAAGATCTAATATTTCGCAAAGGCTCACGTGGTGTGGACGAAGCACTGGCTATTATTCAACATGCCGCAGAAGCACCACAAAAGACCACTACTGTAAAGTGGGATGGTAAGCCTGCTGTGATATTTGGTCGCAAGCCTGACACCGGAGAGTTTGTGCTTACAGATGGGTCAGGCTTTGAAGCCAAAGGCTACGATGGCCTTGCTACTAGCCCCAAAATGATGGCACAGATTCAAAGCACACGAAAAGGGGAACGTGGCGAATTAGTTCAATTGTATGCTGATCTTTGGCCACAACTGGAAACAGCCACACCCACAAACTTCCGTGGCTATGTTCAAGGTGATTTGTTGTACGATCCACAACATCCCTGGGAAGAACAGGCCGGTAATCTTGTGTTCAAGCCCAACACAGTAGAATATCGTATACCTGCCAAGAGCGCCCTAGGTCAACAAATTCGCAACAGCACTACAGGCATTGCCATGCACACCATGTATGCTGATCAAGGCGAGCCCAAGCAACCACTCAGTAGAGTTTCGTTTAACCAAGTACCTGGATTGTTCTTGAGTGGGCCCATTTATGGCAAAGGCATCACACCTCAAGATCCTGCACAATCCAAAGGACAGGCCGCACTGATCAAGCAAATCAAACAAATTCGCAACAGCAAAGGCGCTGCCATTGATACCTTGTTTAATCCTGCTGAACTACGAGCCATGCAGATCACAGACTTGGCCAAACTGTGTGTGGACTACATCAATTTTAGAATCAAACAACCCAACGGTAACTTTGATAATCTACTGGCAGGATTTGGTGATTGGCTACAATCCAATCCAAAAATAACTCCAAGAAAATTTGCCAACATTGTGGAATATCTAAAAAGTCCTGCATCAAACACAGAAGGCTTGGCTGCTGCATTTACCTTGTTTATCCTGCTTCATGACTTGAAGCTAGACATCTTGCGTAACTTGGATTTGAAAGATCCCGGACACGAAGGCTGGGTAATGGCCACACCTGCAGGCTATGCTAAAGCGGTAAATCGCTTTGATTTTACCGCTAGAAATGCCGCACGAAACAATCCTCAACAGGCGTAATTTTTGCCAAAAGACTAAATAAAAGCAGGTCCACCGAGACCATTAACTTTAAAGGATTTTTATCATGGCATATTTCGCACCCGTAAATGGCGATGCTCAACCAGTATTCGCACTAGACGTTCAAAACGGCCCAGTTGCCCCCAGTGCTAGCACCGCTGCTACCCCTGTAAACCCAGCTGGTCCTAAACTGGACTTCTTCCGCTGTGTTGCTAACACTACTGTTGTTAGCCAACAAGGCGTACAAGAGTATGTTGCTAACGTTATCAACGCTATTCAACAAACAGCTACCGTAGCAATCTATCAAGTTGACGGCACCGTCCTCAGCTTTGCTACATATCCAACAGGAGCTTTTGCTAACGCCAGCACAAACACTTCTGCTGCCTCTTTCTTGACTGCTGCCAACATTACCTACACAGGGTATCAGTTGGATAGCTGCACCAGCGTTGGTTTCAAACTATCGACCTAATTTTAGGTAAAGTGCAAAAACACAACCCCGGAACTAAAAACTCCGGGGTTTTTGTTTGGCGTTAAATACTCACAGAATGAAGATACAAGGCCGAACACTGTTTGATTGCAGCCCCACTGGTATTACTGGGCATTTCAGATCAAGTCAAATACCCTTTGAAGATCGTGTGGGGCAAGTTATACGCAATATTGAAGACTGGAATCGTGCCAGGAACCAACAACGCAACTGGGAAACCCTGCAACAAATGATCAGCTTGCGAGCACAACCTGATGTTGTGCAGTTACCTAAAGTGCGTGACAATCAATGGGTGTTCGAATTTGAAGTAGAAGCTGCTGGGGTGTATTCAACCACAGCCGAAATTGATAACTTGACTGGGCTTCTAAATGAATGTGCTGGTATACCAATGATAACCAATCTAAACGAAACAGGCCAGTTAGAGCCCAGTTTAATCATTGCTGGACCCAATCAAAACTTGTGGTTCGAAACCATAAATAAATGACCGGGAGAAATAATGGCCGATACAACTGATATTGAAAAGAAAAGTCTTGAAGCACATGTGGAATTGTGTGCTGAGCGGTATCGCCTGCTAGAAGTTAAACTGGAATCAATGGACGAAAAGATTACTACTCTTTTTGGAGTAATTGCCGAACTGCGTGGCATGTTGCAAGCCACCACTACCAAAAACAACGATAGATTACTCAGTTGGGGAGTGGGCATAATTGCTACCCTTGTGGGTGCCCTAGGCTGGGCAGCAGCACATTTGATCAAACTATGACTCGAGAACAAAAATTAGAACGCTGGGCCGAGCGTGAAGTTCGTCGCAATATACACACAATGATTGTGAATGATGAGTCGGGTGGATATGTGGCATTTGGTCGGTATCATTTGCGTCCTGCAGATCAGTTGTTTGAAGTATACACACCAGGCGATAATTTAATAGGCATATTCAGCAACAAACGCACAGCAATCAGTTGGTGTGTGGCTGACAAACACAATCAACTTAGACTGGCACAAAGTATCAAAACTTTAGATACCAAAAAACAAACACTGTCAGCAGACATATACTGTAGACGACAAATGGCTGATCGCAGCCGAGACAACAGATTTAGTGAAGTGGTATTGACCAAGTTACAACCCAAGGTTCAGCAACATGCCTTGGTGGATCAGGAACTTGAAAAATGTTTAAATTCGGCTAAATATATACAACTTAGGGGATTCCAAAATGAAACTGCAAGAACTAGCGGCAATCAAGCCAACTAAACAAATAGCCCGTGTATTCGAAAGCTATTTTGGCTCACGCATGAAGTTTGACCAAATTACTGGCAAGCAAGCTCAACAGATGTTGAGCCGTGTGCGTGGCGTACTAGGCGAAACTCGTCGTCAACCTTCGTTCCATCAAAGCGAACGCAATCCAGCTTATCTCAAGCTGTTGATGATGGAACAGGCATTGACTGCTAGAGTAAAAGAAGACATGGCACCTGCTGCGCCAGCAGCTCCAGGCGCACCTGCTGCTCCAAATTTATCACAAGCCACTTCCACAGTAAAAGATCCAAAGCTAAAAGCCGCATTAGATAAAAGCACAAAAGGTCAGACTCTTACACCGGACGAACAAAAGATGGTTGCTGGTGCTGCCATGATGGCTGCTGAAAGCCGCCTGCGCCGTACTTACAAAATGTTAAAAGAATCAGAAGTGCAACAAGCCCAAGTGGTGTTGGCTGCACAAGACATGGTTGACAAGATGCAATCAATGTTGGAAGATGCCAGCGAAATGCAATTTAAAGAATTGCCTGCCTTGGTTGATTCAATCAAGAATCAAGTGGGTATTGATCAAGCCTCGCAATTTAATGCAGATGCTACCGCCGCACTTACTGGCCTGGTACAAAATTTACAAGGTGCCAAACAACAACTGGATCAAGCACTTGGCGTGGTAACTGGCGCAACCCCTCCACCTGACGCTGGTATGGCTGCCATGGGTGGTGCACCATCACCTGCTGGTGATATGGCCGCTGCCGGTATGGATGATCTAGACGCTGCTGCTAACATGGCTGGTGGCGAAATTGCACCTCCTCCTGAAGACCCTGCCGCAGTTTCCCCTGCCGCACTTGGCCGCGCTAAGAGATAATGCGGATTGACGAAGTTGAGTCCACAAATGCCGGAGCCGACCCTAACAAATTGGTAGGGTTGGTTAACTTCCTTGCAGGCCGAGCAGAGGATACCAATGCTCAAAAACAGATCAGTCAAGCTGCTTTTATATCAGCTGCTCAAAGCCTAGGTATTGCTATCACCAGTCAAAATCTTGGCGACGTTGTAAGTCAACCTCCCCTAAGTGGTGTGCTAGAGCCGTTAGATCCAAATTCCGGAATGGTCACATTCAAAGGCGCTGATATTGGTCCAGAAAAGCTGTCAGTGCAACAAAGTCAACAAGTGGTAAACAAGATGGCCAAATCGGCCATGAAACGGCCAATGTAATGTAGTCAACTAATTGTTGACACAAGGCGTTAAATATAGTATACTATGCTGTAGGAGGCCCGTATGAAAAAACTCATTGCTCTCGCATTATTAACTTTGGCTGTGTCAGCTCAAGCACAACATCACCACCATCACAGACACGGTGGCGGAAACTGGATAGCACCAGTGATTGTTGGTGGGGTAATTGGTTATGCGTTGACACGCAACCACAACGAGCCTGTTTACAATTACGGATATGTTCCACCACCCGTAGTGGTTGTGCAACAGCCCCTGCGTTCTGTCTGCACACCCTGGACTGAAACCCAATATGCAGATGGCACGGTCACTAGAACAAGAACTTGCCAATGAAACATTGGAAAGCCTACGTCAAATACACTGACAACATTGGTGTATTAAAACAGTATGTTGCCACAGTGGCAGCACAAAATCAGTTTGAGGCCATAAACAAGTTTAAACAGAAGTATGGGCCAGACTGCATGATAGGTTGGATACAGGAAACAAAATTATATGGCTTACAGTCAGCAGGTTATTGATCATTATGAGAACCCCAGGAATGTCGGCTCTTTTGATAAGAGTGATACTGATATTGGTACTGGCATGGTTGGCGCACCTGCCTGTGGAGATGTAATGAAACTTCAAATCAAGGTGCAAGATGGTATCATCACAGACGCAAGATTCAAAACATACGGATGCGGCAGTGCGATTGCCTCCAGTTCTCTCGTTACCGAGTGGGTTAAAGGCCGGACGCTTGACCAAGCGGCAGCTCTTAAAAATTCAGAGATTGCTCAAGAACTCGCGTTGCCACCAGTCAAAATCCATTGTTCAATCCTTGCTGAAGACGCCATCAAAGCCGCTGTAGAAGACTACAAAAAGAAGCATGATCTCTCTAACTGATCGTGCGTACACCAAAGTAAAACGACTACTGCAAGCCAAAGACTATGCTGGCATTCGACTTG
>Ga0315901_10009821_pt1 | contig 10965 bp, 9 predicted proteins | sample LakEriMetagenome_10_FD_203761 | JGI IMG/M metagenome (GOLD analysis project Ga0315901, IMG submission 203761) | Freshwater fungal communities from buoy surface, Lake Erie, Ohio, United States - Buoy 2 MA116 | ecosystem: Environmental > Aquatic > Freshwater > Lake | place: USA: Lake Erie, Ohio...
TTGACCATGAGAAAAGCGTACGGTTTCAAGGACGTAGAAACCATTTCGATCGCACTGTATCATCAGCTTGGCAACCTTCCGGAGCCAAAACGAATCCACAAATTCTGCTGACGAGGCATATTTTTAAGTTGTTGTCCGATTCTTGGCGGGTGGATCGTCGTGAGTATGTTGAGGCGTAGCCCGTTGCAGCGCCCGAGTACTACTGACAGTATTGAGGAGAAGTGATTATGGCCAAGTTCTTGTTCATCTATCGCGATCAAGCCGAACAGGCGACCATGCCTAGCCCCGAAGAAATGCAAAGCTTTTTAGCACTCTGGGGGGAGTGGTTTCGGCAGTTTCCTGGCAACATCGTCGATGGCGGCGATGGTCTACTGCCAACAGGTCGTGTGCTGCGTCCCCATGGCGAAGTGGCCAACGGCCCCTACATCGAAGCCAAGGAAATGATCGGTGGTTTCAGCGTTGTGCAAGCCGACCATTACGAGCAAGCGGTCGAGATTGCTCGCCATTGTCCGATCGCAAAGATCGGGGGGGCAATCGAGATACGCGAGTTTGCAAACTACAGCTAACGAGATGGTGAACGGCCACGACGCGCTGGTTGAGCATTTCTTTCGGCATGAATACGGACGCATCGTCGCGGTCTTGACGAGATCGCTCGGTATCCGGTCCGTCGACTTGATCGAGGATGCGGTTCAGCAAGCCATGTTCCGAGCGCTAACGGCCTGGAGGAGTCGAGGACTCCCTGACGATGCCAGCGCTTGGCTGTATCGGGTAGCCAGAAACATTGCGATTGATCACTTGCGTCGTCAGAAACGCGAGGCGAGCATCGGCAGCGATCGAGACGTTTCAGACCGAGACTTGCTCGATTCCTCAACGTCGCTTGAGATCTATGGGGCCGATGGCGCCATACCGGACGATCGATTGCGATTGCTGTTTTTGGCTTGTCATCCCGAGTTGGCTTTGGACTATACGCTTGCGATCTCGCTGAAGATCGTGAGCGGTTTTGGGAGCAATGAGATTGCCTCGGCATTGTTGATTTCTCAGGCTAATGCTGAAAAGAGGATCGCCCGAGCGAAGGAAAAATTGCGAAAAGTCGGGCGTGAGTTAGCCGACGTGGACAAAGTGGTTTTTCAGGATCGTATGGAAGCCGTGCAAGCGACCCTGTATTTGATCTTCAGCGAAGGCTTCGCGTCATCCGTCGGACCATCACCCCTCAGGCGGGATTTATGCGATGAAGCGATTCGTTTAACCCGCATGTTGGTCGAACAATGCCCCGTTTCACAGACGAGTTCTTCCGCGTTATTGGCCGTCATGTTGTTCCATGCTGCCAGAATGGAGACTCGTCTGGACACCCAAGGGGCGATCGTTCTTTTGGAGGATCAAAATCGCAAAGCCTGGGATTGGAGTAAGATTCGAGAGGGAATGTTATGGATGCAACGTTCTGCAACCGGCAGAGAATTGTCCCGTTACCACATTGAGGCAGCTATCGCATGGGAGCATTGTCGAGCGCCCCAGTTCGAAGCGATCAACTGGCAGCAAGTTTACGGATACTACGAAGTTCTCTGCGAACGATTTCCAGGACCGATGGTCCGCCTGAATCGGGCTATTGCTCGTGGATATCATCGCGGTCACGCCGACTCACTCCAATTGCTGGTGGAGATCACTTCCCAGGAACGGTCAAAACTCCGTCCTTGGTGGGATTGCGCTATGGCCAATGCATTTCGGCATCTTGGGCGATTGGAGGAAGCGCACCATCATTACTCAGACGCACTGCAACTTGCTCTCAACCAACAGCAACGCGATTTGTTGACACGAAAAATAGGCGAACTCGAAAACCAAAAAACCGCGGCTAACCCGCCACGGGCGGATCTGCGACGCCAGGGCGGCTAAGGGGTTTCGGGTATGTCGATGAACACCTATCCGCGTCGCGACGTGAGGAATGCATGGATCCTGATGCAAATCGCTCTCGTCCGGCGATTTGCTGGCGGTGTTGACTGCTTCGCCCGCTTCGGTCGCCGCACAAAATCCCTCTCCTGTGAACTCGTTCTTGCCAGGCCGTTCCAGCGGCCATGTGGTTTCGGAGCGAGCAAGTTGCCGACAATGCCGCTCGGTCGCGTCGCGGCGGAGGAAAACGTCCGACCGGCGCTGGACGGGAAAATGATTCCCTTCCGGTCGAGGAATCCGAGCAAGGCCGAGAAATCAGCGCAGCTATGATGGAGTACTGGGTCGCGTTCATGCGGGACGGAAAACCCAGCGGTGCGAAGTTGCCAGCATGGCCCGCGTACTCCTCGTCTGCACCGAAGACCATGGTTTTTGGCAATACGGGGTTGTCGGTGAAGTAGCGGAATGCCGACCTTCGGCGGGTGCATAACAGGGTCTCGATGCGACCGATTGCAGCAGGGGTACCGATATGGTATTACCTCCATCTATCTGGCAGTGAGCGACGTGAGGAAGCCAGACAGAGACTCCTTGCTTAAAGAAGAGGATTGGGAGATCGTTCGCCATGGACTTTTTCACCTTGACCGTGCTCGTTGGTTTCTTTGCTGTGATCCTATTTTTTCTCGGTTCAGTTGTTTACGCGTTCTTTTTCAGCGCGTCGGCCCCCTCGTCCGATGACCTTCTCAAGCAAATCCAAACACGCCGAGGCGGAGAATTTCGCCGCGTCGCGCCAGGACGCACCATGCTTGAGTTATCAAACCATGCGGGAAATGTACTGGTCGGTTGCTGGAAGCAAAGCGACGTTGGTTATCAGGTGCAAACCCCTTCCTTTCACGTCCGATGGCAACCGTCCCGAGGTACGGATTTGCCCGAATTCAGGTTGCAGCAGGTGACCGGCGCAAAGACGATTGTCAGTGGTTTTCGGCAAACCAGCAGTCCGCTCCGGGTGTTGGACAAGTCATTCGATCTTTTTGTCAAGGAGGATTTGTCCTCGCACGATCAGGCTCTTTTGAGCCAACGACTCGCGGCCAATCTCTCGGAGGGGCAGAAAGCTGCGGTTTTCGTGGAGCTTGCCCATCACGAAGGAAATTTTTTGTGTCGCTATCGAGAAGCCATCATGACCCACGATCGGGCGGAGGAATTGCTCGATCGAACGCTCGATCTCCTGGTCAAATTAGCTTGAGTTTTTTGCTCATCGAAACACATCGATACGCTTCTGCATGGAAACTCTGTTCCTGCGTCTTGCGGGATCGGTTAGTCTTCATCGACATCGCTGCTAATGGCTTTGTTGTGCCATGGGCTGTCTTGGAGTTGCACATAAATCAACATGAACAATTGAGATTGATCCGCGAAGGTCATTTGGAATTGAATCCCATCTCGACCATGGCTCAAGAACATGTCATTTTTCAGATAGATAGCTCCGTCTCGATACAAAAATCGTTGATCGCTGATTCGAGTGGCTTCCAGTTGGAGAGTATTCGTGTTGAAGATAGCCAAACTATTGGATCCAGGAATCGTCGCACACACCTAGGGCTGATCTGAATGCGCCATGAAGCGGAAAACTCCTATCGAAAATGTTGCTTGTCTGTTTGCCGGCGGAATAAACGGCACCATTCGATGAGTTGCGGTGGCGGGAAGAGCATCGGCGAACTCCTGCTGGACTTCAAGAAAAATGCGGAGCTCACCGGCTCGCGGCTGCCGCCATTCCAGGGTCTCGAAAAGGATCGATCGATGGTTTTATTCCTCTACCATTGATGAACCTGTTTCGGGATATTTGCCCCGGCACGTTTGGTAAATTGCAGGGATAGCCTTGAATCACCAGCAAGCATGGCTTAGGAAGACCAGTCCATGTATCGACATGACCCCATTCCCTTTTGGATCCATGCGTTCGCATGGGGCGGTGTGCTTGCGATCGTCTTGCCCTTGGCTTGGATGAGCGATCGAACCCAAGGCCAAAATGTTTGGCAGGGTTGGATCGAGAGCCAGGAGTTTCGAAAGCCGAATTACACCGAAGCGATTCGCGCTGCCGACCTATTTCGCACCCAGGCCAACACATGGTCGAACCTAGCGTATGTCTTGGTGGGATTGTACTGCATCGGATTGGGAGCAACCGATCTGCGGTCGACGTCGAGAACTCGGCGGAACTATGTCCTGGACACTCCGGCGATGACAATCCTCATGGGAATCGCCTGCTGCTACCTCGGGATCGGCAGCGGACTGTTCCATGCTTCCCTAACGCGCTGGGGACAACAACTGGATGTGGGAGCGATGTATACGCCGCTGTTGGTCTGCATCGCGATCAATCTGGGACGCTACTTCCCGAGGATGTGGCGTGTAAGTTCGGATCTCACGTTTCCAGTGTGGCCCGTGCTGGTCACATGCGTGGTGATCGTCGCTGCTTTGCTCTACTACTACAAGTGGTCGATGCCGGCGAGCCAAGTCCTGCCCGTCCATATTTTGATGGTCATTGCGTTCGCCGTCGCCGATTGCATTCCTTATCCGCGTGGCATTCAGCACAGCACGCTTCGCAAACGGTGGCTGCTGATTTCGCTGTCCTGCCTTGCGTTGGCGATCACGTTTCGGCAGCTGGATGTCGCTGGCCGATTCGGGACGCCGGACTCCCTGGTCCAAGGGCACGCGCTCTGGCATCTGCTGACCGCCGCATCGCTGGGAGCGATGTACGTGTATTACCGCTCGGAATCGGTTGTCGAACGCTAGGCGTTACCCCGGTCCTTGCAACGCTGAAGACCATCCGCTGTCCCATACGGCACGGATGGCAGACGCTCGTCATTTTGCCCAGGAGCAGGCGCGGACTGCCGACCGAAAAGACTGTGTTGCCGACAAAGTGATCGGCGCGGTGCCGTTAGCAAAGGCTGAGTTCGGAAAGGATTGATTTTTACCGAGTCCTTGGGTGTGGTAAGTATGCGTGGTCAAAAATATCGATGAAAATGTTGGCGGAGATTTTGTTGTTGCGGAATTTTTTTTAGGAATGTTTCATGCGTTGGGTATCGATTGTTTCCTTTGGGCTAGTGCTCGCTCCCGGACTCGTTGCTTGCAGCGGAACGGATGCAGGTTTTCCGAAGTCCGAACCGATTGCCATTGGCAATCGAAGAGAGCTCTTTGTCGACAAGCACTTGATCGATTCGTTGGATCAAGTTCGCTTGGTGTTGCATGCGCCGGTCGACATGGGGCAGGTTCTGTCGTTCAATCAGCCCGCGTGGGAGGATAAGCATTGCACGTATGCAACCGTCCTGCATTCGGAGCGAGGTTATCAGCTGTATTATCGCGCGGGTTTGGGCAGCGACAGCGATCTCGGATTCCAGGCGACTGCGTATGCGGAGTCCGCCGATGGCATCCACTGGACGAAACCTTCGCTGGGGCTGTTCGAAGTCGCGGGCAATCGCGACAACAATATTGTTCTCACCAACGAACGAAAAGACTTTGCCGTCCATAACTTTAGTCCCTTTCTCGATACCCGATCGGGCGTATCCAGCGACGAGCGTTACAAGGCGTTGGGTGGGATTCAGGGCGGTCTTTACGCGTTTGTTTCTGCGGATGGAATTCGCTGGAATCGATTTCGGGAACAACCTGTCTTCACCGAGGGGGTATTCGATTCGCAGAATGTTTCATTTTGGTCGGCGACCGAAAAGTGCTACCTGTGTTATTTTCGGACTTGGACCGGTGGAGGCTTTGCTGGATATCGGACGATTAGTCGCGCACGCTCTGAAGATTTCGTTCACTGGACCAACGAGGGAGAGATGGATTTTGGGGATACTCCCCCGGAACATCTTTACATCAATCAAACGGCTCCTTATTTCCGCGCACAACACATCTATCTCTCGACGGCAGCGCGACTGGTGGTTGGTCGCGAGGTTTTGAGCAAGGAGCAAGCGACGGCGCTATCGCTCGACCCGAAGTACCGCGAGCAAACACGACGCGAGGCCTCGGATGTCGTGCTTTTGACGTCCCGCGGCGGACGGAGGATGGACCGCGAGTTTCTCGGTTCGCTGATTCGGCCCGGGATCGGGTATCAGAACTGGATTTCCCGCTCGAATTTTCCAGCGCTCAATATGGTTCCCACGGGCCCGACCGAGATGTCGCTCTACGTGGTGCAGAACTATGCGCAAGAAGATGTTCACCTGCGGCGCTATGCATTTCGGCTCGATGGGCTCGCATCGGCCCAGGCGGATGCCCAGGGTGGCCAGCTATTGACTCGTCCGTTAACTTTTTCCGGCGCAGAACTTCGGCTGAATTATTCCACGTCGGCTGCCGGTTCCGTCCGCGTCGAGATCTGCGATGAAGCCGGTCGGCCGATCGATGGATGGATGGCGGAGCAATGTGTTGAGTTGGTCGGCAATGAACTGGAGCGAGTTGTTGTATGGAATGGGCCAAGTCAACTTACGAATTTGGCGGGGAAGCCGATTCGCATTCGTTTCTTGCTGAAGGATGCCGACTTGTTTTCGTTTCACTTTGAATGAAGTTTCCACCCAGGGGGAATAGGAAATGAGCTTTCTCGACAGTGGAAGCTTCGCTTGTCGAAAAGGTGAGGTCGGGCTACTGTCGCGACGTGGATGAGTTCCGTGAAACCCGGACGCCGTTTCCAACTTTTTCGGATGGATACAGGATGACTTCGTCTCCTTCGGCAACGCCAGAGACGATCTCCGACTCGCGCGGGTTGCTCAAGCCAACGGTAACCGGGCAGCGCTCGGCGCGGCCTTGTCGCAATCGATAGAGCATCCAAGCATCCCCTTCGCGGAAAAGAGCGCCCGATGGAACGACCAAGCTGTTTTCTGCACTTCGGTCCACCGCAATACGGGCTTCCACTCGAAAACCGTCGCCGAGCGTTTTCCGCTCCTCCCAAGTGGTATCGAAATCGATGATGACATTGACGCGTTTTTCCTCCACGCCCAATGCCGAAATCTTCAGGAATGCTGAGGGCTCTACCAAACGGACGGTTCCTGCCAGTGTTCTTCCCCCACCCCAGTGCTCGATGGAGACCTTGTTGCCGGGGCGGATTCGCGTGGCTGCGGTGGACAAAACATCGATCTTCAATTCCATGTCGGTCGGATTTCCAATCTCCAATAACGGCGTTCCCGGATTTACGAACCCCGCATCTTCCCGAAGAACGCGTAGGACAACACCATCGATTGGTGAGGTCAATCGCATGGACTCGTAGGATCCCGTTTGGGTCGTGATCAAGGCGGCTTTGGCCATCGCCAATTCATGGTCCGCGATTGCGATCAAGAAACTCCCCAAACGGACCTCGCCGCTGGCAACGCGGAACCGATGAAACAACTGATCCAACTCGGATGCGGAGATGGCGTTCGATTCGATCAGACTTTTTCCTCGGCCGTATTCCTGTTCGGCAAGTGCGAAGGAGTCATCGGCGATCTTTTTCGCTTCCATCGCCCTTTCTTGGGCTGATCCGGCCAACCGGACTCTGGCTTCGGCTTCGGTCTTGGTGCGGGTATCGAGCAAACTCGGGTCGGTCGGTTCGATGACGGCGAGTTCCGTCTCGGTGCGCGATACCGTGTCGCCCGCATGAAGGCTGATGCGTTGCAATTTTCCGGTAAGCGGGCTGAGAACGGTGTACCGCTCGCGGACCCGTGTCTCACCGTCGTCGTCGACGGTGATCTCGATCGCTCCGCGACGAACGATCGCTGTATCGACCTGGACGTCTTGAGGCAAAAGTCCCCAGCCCAAGCCAATGACGGCGGCAGCAGCCAAGAGAATATAGAGACCGATTTTCCAGCCGGAGTTTTTCAACCGTGCACCTTGAGCACCGCGAGAATATCGATTTGTTTCAAAAGCCGAAGGACGGCGAGCGAGGATACCGCAATCGATACGCACAACACCGAGATTCCGTAAACAAACCCATCCATGCGTACTACCATGGGAAACCGGTGGCTCTCGGTATCCACCGCGAGCGTTGTCCAATAACAAAAAGCATAACTCAAAGGGATGCCGATCGGTATAGCCAGGAGCGTGATGATGCCGATCTCCGCCAGAAGAATCGCCGCAAGTTCCCGCCGCGAGAACCCCATCACCCGCATGGTGGCCAAGTCCCGCGCTCGCTCGGTGTAGGCGATGAGAGCCGAGTTGTAGCTGACACCGAAAGCGATGAATGCGGCGAACAGTGCATTGATGGTCCGCATCCAAAAGGTGCTGCGAGCAATGATGCTCTTGAAGTTCCTGACTGCTGCCTGTTTGTCCAGGATCCCGACGATCGCCGGCGTTTCCTTGATTTGTCCGTAGAGACGATCGCGGCGCGACATGTCGACTTGCACAAACGCCCCGGAGTGACGTTCTCCTTCCTCGAGCAGTCGATGCAGCTCGAATCGATTCATGTATGCCGCTGGGCCCGTGTAATTGGGAAAGATGGTCGCGATGGGCAAGTACACGCTGCGGTCCTGGCCTTCCATCAGTTCGATTTCGACAATGTCTCCCTCTACGGCTCCGATGAGTTCCGCGAGCTTGCGTGTGATTGCTAGTCCGCTGCCATCGGGAAACTCGACGCTCTCGTTGCGTTCGTTAACGACGCGAAACAATTGCGGCTGTGCCTCTAGCCCCATCAACCCCAAGCGTTTCGAGCGATGGCCGTGTCGGATGCGTATAGGAACGGCTCGGAATGGTTCGGCCGCGAGAACCCCGTCCATATGCAATACATCCTGAAGGGCGCTCGCAGAGCAGTTCTCTCGAAACGTGAACGTCATGTCCTGTCGCTGCGATGCGGAAAACTGATGGTCGATCACGTAGTCGATCGTCCCTTGCATGAATGCGCTGAGGACCAGAATGGCTAGCCCCAACGCTAAACCGAGGGTCGAGAACAGGGTGATCCAAGGGTTCGATTCCAAGCGGCGAATGACCATGCGTGCTATCGGTCCGATCCTGGTACCAATCCCCAGGCCGTCTAGCGATGCAGATCGGAATCGAGTTGGCGATTCAGGCTTCATCGCGACTGCAGGCGGCAATTTCATCGCAGCGCGGATCGACGTAAAACTTCCAAGTAGAGCGACGAAAAACGACATTGCGATCGCTGCGACCCATTCCCAGCTCAGGCTCGGTGGATCCATAGCTGGAAAACGAAAGAACATCATGTAGAGAGAGCCCATCCACACTGCGACGCGCATACCGACCAATATTCCGATACCGACGCCAGCAGAAACCCAGACCAAAACGATCTTGGAATAATGCCATCCGATCTCTCGCGGGTAATAGCCGAAAGCGCGAAGCGTAGCGATCGACTCCTGCTGCTGGTGGACCAGCCTCGAGAAGACGATATGCAGAAGGAATAGGGCAACCAGAAGGAAAATCGTCGGCGATAGGACCGCCATGGCGCGAACTTGGTGCATCTCGTCGGAGACGCGCTCGTGGGATTCCTGCTCCGATCGATCGTACGCGCCGAGTCCTCCATAGGGTTTTGTGAGAATGTCGATTTGGTGCATCACATCAGAACGAGTCGCGCCCGTATGAAGCTCGATCGACAGATGGTTGAAGGCTCCCTCCATATTGAATGCCGGCGCTAGACCCCTTTGAAGTGCCCACATGACTCCAAAGCGGCGATCGTCCGATAGCAACAATCCGGGTTGAACCACATACACGTATTCCGGGGACAGTCCGATGCCGACCACGTGCAATCGCTCGAGCCGACCCGCCAGGTTTGCCATCACGGAATCGCCGGGTCGCAAATGATGGGCTTGTGCAAAAAGTTCGCTGACAACCACTTCGACTCGGTCCGCGGGTTCAGGGAATCGGCCTCTTCGCAGGTAGAGACCGTTGACTGCTTTGCGAGCATCTTGCTGGATCGATACCAGTCGGCAGGATACCGGCTCCACCATTTCTGGGACGTCCACCAGGACATCGCGCACGATTCGGCCGGTTGCGGATTTGACTCCAGGGATTTCCGCGATCCGGTCGAGGAGCGAGCTTGGGGCGCGAACCAGTTGGGCGAACACATCCGCGAAGCGGTAGTTTCGGTAGTAGGCTTCGCGACTCGTTTCAAGCGATCGAATCGTCCCTGTTGCCATCACAAAGATGGCGATTCCGCTGGCCAGCAGTCCAACGATGGCAATTCCCTGGCGCCACAGTTTGAACAATTCTGCGAAGAACATGCGATTTAGGGAACGCATCGCCTCGGCTCCTTGTCACCAGACCAAATCGGACGCATTCTTGCGAACCGTATTGGTTTGAATCTCCGAGATCTTTCCGTCGGATAGATGGACGACCCGATGTGCCATCTGGGCGATCGCAGCATTATGGGTGATCACTGCGGTGAGTGTACCCAGTTGCTCATGAATTCGAGCGATGGCTTCGAGGACGACAGAACCGGTTTTCACATCGAGAGCTCCCGTCGGTTCATCGCATAACAAAACATCAGGCCGCTTGCCGATCGCGCGGGCTATGGCGACTCGCTGCTGTTCGCCGCCCGAGAGTTGCGATGGGAAGTGATTTCGGCGTTCGTACAAACCGACCAGTCGCAAGGCTTCGCTTGGATCCAAGGGGGACCGGGCGATATCAGCCACCATCTTGACATTCTCTAAGGCTGTGAGAGTCGGGATTAGGTTGTAAAATTGGAAGACGAAGCCGACATGCTCTCGGCGATAGTGTGTCAGGGCTTCGTCGTCTGCCAGACTCAGGTCGTGATCTCGGAATTGGACCGTCCCACTGGTTGGAATGTCGAGGCCCCCGAGGATATTGAGCAGGGTGGATTTCCCACTGCCCGACGCACCGAGAATGACGACAAATTCCGCGGCATAGAGATCGAGGTCGACGCCGCGCAAGGCATGCACGTCGACTTCTCCCATGCGGTAGGTCTTGCACAGGCCTCGAACGCGAAACACCACCCGATGGGTTGGATCGTCGATCACGCTGGCCGTTGAGCTGGAGGTCATGCGGTAGATTCCGAGTCCTATTCCCCGGTTGGTTGCCAGGTAGCTGTGGCGGGTGGATGCACTCCTAGTATTCTACTCGAAGCGGTTACGAGCAGCAGGAATTGCAGCCATTGACCTGTATGCAGTTCGTCCAATTCGC